>JACKQG010001111.1_pt2 | contig 23629 bp, 14 predicted proteins | sample 8237621 | NCBI WGS metagenome assembly JACKQG01 (sample SAMN15677084, study PRJNA649215) | marine metagenome | biome: marine; feature: Black Sea; material: saline water; isolation source: suspended particulate matter (SPM) from the Black Sea western gyre | collected 2013-06-09/2013-06-10 | depth... | reverse complement strand
CTGAACTTGCTTCGCAATTCAGATTAGAACGCGAAAAATGTGGGTAAAGACAAGGCCCCCGGCCCGTGGCCTGAAGACACGGGCCGGGGGCCCATGCCACAAGCCTCGTGCAGGACGCGCAAAACTCCACTGGTCGCAGCACAAAGGAACGACAACCATGAACCGGACGAATTCACTCACAGTCGCGATTGTCCCATTCGTTTTCTTCTCGGCAGCAGCAAGTCCTGCACAAGACGAGCGATGGATCGAACCTCGCTGCGAGGTGCTGCCGATGACCAAGGAATTGCAGGGACAAATCGTGCAGCTTGGCGATGGCAGTCTGCTGACCGTCGAAGGCGGCAATCCCATCTTTGACAAAGAAAAGCGGTTCGGCGCGATCCGCATCAGCAAGGACGAAGGCGAATCTTGGTCTGAGCCGCAGACGATCTACGATGGTCCGGGACCGGGTATCCCGTCCGATGCGGGCGTGCTGGTCAGGACCCGCAATGGCGCGCTGGTCCTGGTCTACATGGACCTTTCAACGTACAAGTGGGGATGGGACGATGCCAAGGGCGAGCCGCACGACGACGTTCGGCTGGACGTATGGTCGATTCGAAGCCTGGACGACGGCAAGACTTGGGAAGATCGCCAGAAGATTTTCGACGGGTATTGCGGCGCGCTGATTAATATGGTCCAGACCACCAGCGGCCGGCTTGTCGTACCGGTTCAGCGTCTGCTGCGTGGTCCCGGCCGGCATGCCATGTGTGCCTACATTTCCGACGACGACGGCAAGACGTGGAAACACAGCAATATCATCGACCTGGGCGGTGCCGGCCATCATGGCGGGGCCATGGAGGGAACCGTGGCGGAACTGCACGACGGCCGGTTGTTGATGTTGATTCGCACTGTTTGGGGACGATTCTGGGAGGCGTACTCCGAGGACCAGGGACTTTCCTGGCGCACGATCCAGCCAAGTTCGGTTCCGGCTTGCAGCGCTCCAGGCTACTTGATTCGGCTAGTTAGCGGCCGATTGGCCCTCGCATGGAATCCCGACAAGATGGGACGTCAGGAGCTGTCCCTTGCGTTTCTGAAAAACGATGGCCGGACGTGGACCGATCCGATCGCTATTGCTCGAGACGAAGGCCAGCAGATTTCGTATCCCCACGTGTTCGAGCGACGCCCTGGGGAACTCTGGGTGATGAATCGCTGGCCGCCGGGCAGGCCGCCGTTGCGCCTGCGTCTGCGCGAGACCGATTTCGCCACGATCCCGGCACCGGTGAAGATCGTCGCGTTCGGAGATTCGACCACGGCGTTTCGCGGTTCGATCAAGAAGGTGTACTCTCAGCGCGTGGCCGAGGCATTGCCCGCACACGGCATCTCGGCATGGGTCGTGAACTCCGGCGTGGGCAGCAGCACGACTCGGGAGGCCCGCAGTCGCTTCGAACGCGACGTGCTGGCTCATCATCCCAAGGTTGTCATCATCATGCTAGGTGCAAACGATTCGGCGATCGACGTCTGGAAGAACCCGCCGGCGACTCAGTCTCGCGTGTCGCGCGAAGAGTACGCCGAGAACCTGTCCTATTTCTGCAAGACCCTCAAGACGCAGGGTGCAAAGGTCATCCTGATGACGCCGACTCCGTTTCGATGGACACCCAAACTCAAAGAACTCTACGGCAAACCGCCCTATGATGTGAACGATCCCAATGGGTTTAGCGCCCCGTTGGCAGAATACTGCGAGATCATGCGGAAGATTGCCCGTGAGGAAGAAGTGACAATAATCGACCTTTTCCAGGCGTTCCAGGACTACGACCGCGTCGACGGCCAAAGCGTCGAAGATCTGCTGCTGGATGGCATGCATCCCAACGATCTCGGGCACGAACTTGTCACGGAATTGCTCGTTCCCGAGATACTGAAGTTGGCTCCCAAGGACACTCCGGAGATCCGGCGGTCAGGCAAGCGTGGAGGATCATGAGAGCTACGGCTACTTGCCGTCGGCCATCAAAGCCAGCATGGCTTCGCCCATCGCGCAGCCGATACGGTTGAACCAGATGGCGCTGCCCATGTAGTGGTAGCCGAAATCCGACCCGGTCCGTTCCCACTCTTCGAAGTTATCGCGCCACTTGGGATAGAGTTCTTCGGCCGCCTTGTCGACCAGCACATCCGTCCGCACCGCTTTCACGTTGCCCTTGAACTCGGGCAGTGTTTCCATCGAGAGTTGGGCCTCTTGAATGGTCAACATGGCTCCTTCGGCGGGCTTCGACTGGTTTTGCCCCATCACACCGATAACGAACGGCATGTTCGGCGCTTCGAGGTCCTTCCGCACATCGTTGATGAAGTGCGTCATGTTCGAGGCGTACTCTTTCTCGGCCCCGTTGTACAGGTCATTCCAACCCTGAAACCAGACAAAGCCGGCAATCTCCAACTTCTTGCCTTTGAGCGCCGGGAACATCTCTTCGTAGTTGTCGAAGGTGTCTTTCACTTCGGCCAACATGTTACGGTACGAACTCCCGTACACGTCCGTGATATCCTTCATCGTGGGCAGCGGCTCGCTCTTGTTTCTCTTCTCATTGTTCTTCTTGACTCGGTCCTGGGCCTTTGCCAGTTCTTCCTGAAGCGCTTCCTCAGAGGGCATGCCGGCCGAAGGGGGACGGAACAGCTTGAACAACGAGTGCCCACCCCAGGCAGCTTTGACCAGCACGACCGGCTCCTCGAAGTGATTGCCCATCATCGTGCCGAACTCCAACTCGACCCCCGTGCGGTCGCGCGAACCGTAGCCGATCGTCAGTCCGCCTTTACGTTCCAGAAACTTGATGAACACGTCATCGCGGACAATCCATTCGTCGCCCTTCCGCAAGTGGGCGAACAGTTCCTTTGTCTTCGGATCGGTGGCCTGGTGTTCCAGCAGCGTGTTCTTGGCCTTGCCTTCCATATTCGATTGGCCTGCCAGGACGAACACCTTCACGGCATCCGCGCTATCGGCGGACCAAGCCTTAGCAACGGGGGCCAGCGATATCGCAAACAGTGTGATGCCGACGAGGTGCCAATTGTGCTCTCTCATGACGAGTGCTCCGTGGGTGGACAATGGGGTCGATACGAGGGAAGGAAAACGTGAGTAACAACTCGTCGTACGACGCTACACCGCCGTGCGGGCAAGTATATCACCGAGTCTCCAGGGAAGTCCAGCGTTGGGCAGGATGCGCGATACGGGAGTCGTGGCCGCGTCAACGTTTCAGTTTTGCCCAGTTGGCCTGCAACTGGGCGGTCAGTTCATCGACCACTTTGGCGTGCTGTGGGGATGTGGCCAGGTTCACCGTTTCCCGCGGATCGCTTTGGTGATCGTACAGCTCGACGGCGATCGGCTTCTCGTTGCGGGTTCGTTTGTCGACCCAGAGAACCAGCCGATAGCGGTCGTTTCGCGCTGTGTAGCCCATGACGTGATTTTCATAGAGCTCACGAGAGTATCGCGGTGACTCCTTGGCTAATTGAGCTTCGACGTCTTTGATCAGCGGGCCGAACCAAGTTTCGCGCATACCTTGCGACAGGGGCATCGCCGCCCATTCGCGCAGAGCCGGACAAGGGAATTGGCTGATTGCAACCGTCTTGCCCGGCAACGTCGGGTCTGCGATCAACGGCGCGAAGCTGCGTCCGTCCAAGTGCGCCGGCAGTGGCAGTCCGGCCATCTCGCACAGCGTGGGGTACATGTCCAACAGTTCGACCAAGGCGTCGCTGGTTGCCGGTTTGGCCCGACCGCCGGGCGGGCAGACGATCAGCGGCACGCGGGTGCCGATCTCGTAGTTGGTTGCCTTGCCCCAGATGCCGTACTCGCCCAAGTGCCAGCCGTGATCGCCCCAAAACATAATCACCGTGTTGTCGCTAAGCCTCAGCCGGTCCAGCTCGTCAAGCACTTTGCCGACTTGCGCGTCGACGTAGCTGACGCAGGCCAAGTAGGCGTGAAGCAGGTGGCGAGCCAATGGGTCGTCGATCGGGCCGTACTTGGGCACGCCGTGTCGAGTGCGGAGTTCGAAGGAGGCGTGCAGCCCGATCGACGGTGCGCCGGTCGGCTTGAATGGGTTGGGGGCCAGCTCGAATTCGGCCGGGTCGTACAGATCCCAGTACTTCTTGGGCGCGATGAAGGGCAAGTGTGGCTTGACAAAACCAACGCCGAAAAAAAACGGCTTGCCCTTCAATTCGCGCAGAGTCAACACCGCTGCATCGGCCGTGATGCCATCCTGGTAGGCGTTGTCGGGTACGTCGGCACATTCGGTCACCGGGCCCTGAACCAAACCTGTGTTCACGATATCGGGTCCATACTTGGCGATCATTTTTTTTGTGTTCCGCTCGATAATCGCGCGGCTGGCCGGCAGTTGATACCCCCGCATCGAACGGGGCTGATAGCGCCGGCCATACCGCGGGGCGCGGCTCCACGACTTTTCCTTGTCGATCATGCGGCCATGATAGATCTTGCCAACAAAGACCGTCTCGTAGCCATGTTGGTGGAAGTGCTGCGGCAGAGTGACTACGTCGGGCCTGGTGTCACGGAAATAGGTGACGTTGTCGGTCACGCCCAGCGAGTCGGGACGCATCCCGGTCATGAGACTCGCCCGTGACGGGCTGCAGATGGCCTCCTGGCAATAGGCCCGGTTGAACACAACGCCACCGGCCGCGAGTCGATTTATGTTGGGCGATTTGGCCAGTGGGTGGCCGTAGCAGCCCAACTCCGGTCGCAGGTCGTCCACGGCGATGAACAGAACATTGGGCGAGTCCTCCGGGCTAGCGCCCAATGTCGGCGTCACCAAGGACAGTAGTCCGCAGAACAGCCCTGCAAGCAAACAACCCAGAAACCACTGTCGCACAAACATCGTGTTTCCTCTTCCTTCTTTATTGAATGTCTTTAATCGCCGCCGGCGGTTGTCCACTCAATCAGATTCAGGAGAATCTTGTCGGCCACCGGGTCGGTCCCCAGATTTCCCACGACCCGTAATGCCGAAAGGACGTATCGGCCCTGGCCGCAGGAGACGACGCCCATGTCCATACCGTACCAGGCGGGCGACGGACCAAGGTAATTCTGCGCGTCTGGTTCGCCCTGGTGCCAACCGTGACTGACCGAGCCGACGATCAACTCACCACCCGTGCCCATCAACGTCTGCGGCGACCAGACATTTTCGTAGACCTGCCCCATCATGCAACTCGAGGGCAAGCCATCGAAGACCGGATGATCGGTCACGATGTGCGAAACGCCGACCCAAAGGCCCATGGCGTGCTGAATGGTCACGCGAACGGGTAGAACGTCGTCGGCCGGCAGCTTCCCGCCCCAGAATGGGTTTTGCGCCCAGCGCTGGACGGTTTCCAGATAGATTGCCGTGCCACCTTGCTGTACGAATTGCTTGAGTGCTTGGAATTGGGCCTTCACCTTTGGCGTGTTCGCCCTCGCCTTTGACACGAAAACCGGTATCGACTTGGGCGTCTTGTCGCCAAACTCGACGTGAGCAATTCCAGATTTCTTGAGGAACGGTCGGAGTGAGTTGTTGGTGTCCAGCACGGCGATCTTCGCGGTCGGTACGCTCAGTTGTTTGTCATCGTAGACATCGATGGTGACCGCGTTTTCGACCAGCAGTGAACCGTCATTGCCTATCAGTCGTGCTCGAACCGTGTAAGGACCGGCCAGATCGCTGGCATCAAGCTTCTCGGCAAGCAACGACGATATGCCCGAGGCCAATTGGGATTTCTTTTTCGTCTGAAACACAGTCGGACCGCCGGCCGCCACAACTTCGACGGCGAGCGTTCCCGACACATCGTCCAAATCGTTGATCCCGGTAATAGTGATCTCCGCTCCGCGCGAGCCGTAGACGTTTCTCGGCAGAACGCGCAAAGCCAGATAACGCGGCTGGTTTGCTTCCTTCGTGCCCCAGTAGGAGCCCTTGGGGTTGCGGAACAAATCGAGCAACCCGGCCCCCAGCACCCAATCGCCGCCGGTCAGGGCGTGAACGGCATAGCCGCCGATGCTTGGGTTGGAGCGGATCGCTTCGAGCATCCGCTTGTTGCCGTCCGAGTGGATCGCCTGCTGATCGAGACAAAACTTCTGCAAGTCGGGATAGACGGTGTCCAGCCCGCTCGCTTTCAGCGCGTCGCGAATCGACTGGGCCAAGTCCCTGTGATAGCGATACGGCGGCACGATGGGGTTCCCGTTTTCGGCGAATCGCTGGTTGTTATCCACCAAATCAGGCAGGCTGCCGTAGCCGATCTCCGAAACCACGGTCAAACGGCCCGGCGTGGTCTTGCTGGTCAGAAATCGGACCACATCGAACCCCATGGCCTTGATCTCTTCCGACGTCTTGGAAAGCGTCAGGAACTTGTCGTACGATGTGTCGTTCAGCGGCGCTCCGGGGTAGCTGTGCACATCGTTGAACACTTCCGGCTCGAACTGATAGGGCAGGTAGATGTTCGAGCCGCCGGCGAATCCCCCCGACTCGTCCAGGATCAATCGAGTTGGGTCCAAACGTCGAGCCAACATCGACACGGGATGTTTCAACCGCTTCAGATCCTCGCGCATGATCTCATTGAAGATCTCCCACTGGACAATGCACGCCCGATTGCGGTCACGGAGCACGGCCGAGCGGACCTCGTTGTCGATTCGATCTCGCAAATGCGGCGTGACGGTCGGCCAACGACGCATGCACTCAATAGGCATCCCGCCGATGACCAACACGCCCATTTCATCGCACAAGTCCAGCCACATCGGCGGCGGCGGTTTTCGCCACGGACGGATCATGTTGAAGCCGCACTCTTTGGCGAGCTGAATCTCGCGCCGCGCCATTTCCTCGTTATCAGGAAACGCCAAGCGAGTTGGATACAACCCCTCGAAAAAGGCCGCTTTGATGTAGATTGGCTTGCCGTTCAGTTCGAACCGCTTGTCGCGGATCGTCAGCTCGCGCATCCCGAAGCGAACTTCTTCGACGTCAAGCGTCGACGACTCGTCGGCGATGCGCACCTTCGCCGTGTAAAGAAACGGATCGTCAGGCGACCAGTAGCGAGCCTCGGGCACCGTCAGCGTCCAGCTCTTCTCGTTGCGGCCGGGAACCAAGTCGAACGTTGCTGATTGATTCGCCACGACGCGTTCCGGCTCGTCTGCCGATTGGATCGAGACCTCGGCCGTGACTTTCCGGCCCGCGAACTCTGCATTCTCCAGCGTCAGGTGCACGCCGACCGTGTTGTTCGCCAATCGAGGCTCGATGAACACATCATCCACGTATGTGGTGCCGGTGGCGATCAGCCGGACCGACTGCCAGATGCCGCCGGCAATGGCCCCGCGCCAGTGTGGCATATCGCTTTGTCCGATACCGTCGATGACTTTGTCCTCGGCGACAATCGGGCCGATCACTCGCAGGCTCAAGAAATTCTGTTCGTCGAACGTCAAGAGATCGTCGACGCGAAATTCGAAAGGCCCGTACCCGCCTTCGTGCCGGCCCACGACATGATCGTTCAGCCAGACCTCGGCCACGTAGTTCACCGCGTCGAACTGCAGTCGAACCGCCTTGCCCTTCCAATGCTCCGGGACGGCGAATCGTCGACCGTAGAGGGCGACGCCTTCATAGTCCTGCTCGATCTCCTCCCAGCAGCTCGGCACGCGAATCTCGCGTCGGTCATCACGCGCCGCGAAGACCGTCTCCAGATGCCAGTCGGCCTCTCGGCCAATGTTGCCAGGATCGAAGACAATCTCCCAAGCCCCATCGAGCGACAAATGCTGTCTGGCAGGTGAGCTTCCTCCATCGGCCTGGGCATCCGGTTGGGCAGAAGCAGCGCCAAAGGCGATGGGAAGGGTGACGACTGCGAGAAGAACAAAGATCGAGGGTTTTCTGGTTGTCCTCACTGAAACGATTCCTTTCTCCGTCCAGGTCAGGTCGGTAGTCCGTTGCACGGGTGTTCCCATCAACCGGCGTATTCTCGCAAGCCGCACGGTCTGCGCAATGACACTCCAAGGCTCCATCAGGGCGCGATGGCCTGGTAGAATGCGCTCATCTCGTCGACTTTTTCCATCTGCCGGCGCAAGGAGCCCCAGGCGAAGATCATGACTCCGGTCGCTGGACGACGTGTGCCGTGGTCCAATACGGCGCGGACCTGGTCGACAGGTACCGACTCGCCCCAGTCCGAAAGTTGTACGATGGGCCAGATCTTGTGTCGTTCGCCCGGCTCGCCCTTAATGCTAAGATAATGGCCCAGCCACTCTGTCTGGCGCGAAATCCACGATGGGTCGGTGTGGTGTCCGAAGCGAGCGTGGTACGGCATGATGCTGAACACGTCGACATACTTGGCCTGCGCTTTCAGATCTATGGCAAGTTTGTTGCGCAGAGCCCCCTCGTATTCGGCGTCTGTCCAGGGACAATGGAAGGTGCCCAGCAGGGCTTTCGGGCGAGTCTGGTCGATAATCGCTCGAAACTCACGCACCCAATCGGTGAACACGTCGCAGCGCCACTGCACCCATTCGTCTTTGTGTTTGCCTAACAACAGTCTGGCCAATTCGGGCGAAGTCTCGTCGGGCAAATCCGTTTGGGTCTCCTGCTCAAACTCCGCGATACACCGATCGCAGAAACACGTATCGGGCATGTCGGGCACGGCTCGTTCCCAACTTGCGTGGCTGTGGTGATAGTCGAGCCAGATGCCGTCGATCTCGAAGTCACCGAGTACTTTGCGGAAGGCGTCCATGCGATACTTGCGATAGCCGAGATGCGTTGGGCAGACGCCTTGCCAACGTTGAGGCGGCGGACACACCTTGCCGTCCACGCCGACCGGGGCAGCGTCAGGATGCTCTTTCAGATAGCCCGCAACGTGCATGGAATTGAATTCGGCAAACACCTTTGCGCCATGTTTCTTGAGCAATGCGATTCGCTCTGCCGTGAGGCCACCGGACCCCATGAACACGCCGTTGATGCCGTGATCTTCGAGTGTCTTGCCTTCCGCGAGCAACTCGACAGGCACGCCTCCATAGATGCCGCGGATTTCTATGTGCGGGCGTTTTTCTTGCGCGGTCACTTGGCCCATCACCGCGCATACGCACGCCACCGCAATTGCTATGTTTTTCTTGATATTCTTCATTGGTGCAGTTTTCCTTGGTCTCTGAGTGGTTCTCGCGAAGCGGACCCATCGCTGACATCTAGGCTTACCAGCGGACAAATACAATGAACCCGCCGATCAGTGTAGCAATCGCTCCCCACGCCACAAGGAAGCCAATGACTAAAGCTCGGGATGGCCTAGTTGTCAGTGCTGCGCGTCAATTGGACGTAGTCGGCGTATGCTGCTTTCAGGTCGGGCGGTTGGTCTTCCGGATCGGCGTGTATCAGAACGCCGAAACGAAGACGAAACTGTTCACCCGGTTTGACGAACACTTTGCTCGGCTTGCCTTTCCGGAACGCCCGACGCCCGAACGGATTCGCTGCGACGAAGCCGTAGTCGCGAGAATGCAGCCAGCACGGTCGGAAGTTCCCCGGATGGCACATCAACGTCATACCGATGTGCCGGCCGTCGACCGTGCCGCTGTAATCGCACCAGTCGGCTGTGTTACCCCAGATCTCGCGTTCGTTTCGGCGGCCCGCGGCATCGATCATTCTTCCGCCCTTCTGAACGCTGATGGGTGTCGTCACGCGCATGCCCAAGCCCATCTCTTCCTGGTCGCCGAAGTAGAACTCCTTGCCCGCAGAGAACGTCGAATCCCACTGCAGCAGATAGCCGAACGGCCGGACTAGCAGCGTGAGCCGGCATACTTCGTGGCATATCGACGTTCCGTCGGCTCGCTCGTAGCGCCTGCGCACCGCAAAGGCGCCATTGCCGGGTCCGCCCGTCGACTTCTTGACGAACTCTTCCTGAATAACGCGGGCTTTGTTCCGCCAAATGTCCGCGCCGTCCAAATCCCCAAACGCCATCCAGATGCCCGGATGCATGGTGTCGTGATCGGTGCGGTCCACGCCTTCGACCGGCGGGTGATTACGCGTGACCTGTATCCCGCCGGGAGCTTTCACGTGAGCGAAGTATGGTCGAGGTATCTTCTCGTCTTCGTAAATGTAGGTGGCGATCGGCTGGCCGTCCACGGTTACGATCACGCTGCCGGTGGCTGTGCGGAACTCGACCTGTGGGAGCTTGTCGATCGCGCCGCAAACGACCGGCGAAAGGCCGGCAGCCAGAGCACAAGCCAACGCCATCTGTAACAGACACCGTGTAAGGAAGCCCCAGCGCATGTTCCCAGTCATAAGTAGCTCCGATTCAGTTTTCGTGCCGGCATGTAAGTCTCCTGGTTCGTGGTCGACTATTGTACGCCTCGATCAACGCGCTGTTGTCCGCCTCGCCGAAACCGGCCCGCTCGGCAGCCTCCAACAGGCCGCGATCAGTGTCGTACCGGGACGGAGCCCATCGTCCAATTGCCCAAGGACGGCCTCGACCGTTTCCGTAGTATAAAGGCTGATCAGCACGCGGTTGCAGGTCGCGAGCGGATTGTCGGCCCATTCGGCTCCGCGGGTGATCAGCGGGTCGGCCTTCTCCCGGCTGCGGTTGTAGACGCGCACTCCGTAGCCGGCGGCCAACAGCCGCTCCGTCAAAGCGGTGCCCATCAAGCCCAGCCCAATCATGCCAACGGTTTCGGTGTCCATCATGTCGTCCTATTGCGAAAGTTGTCACTCACAGCGCTACTTCTTGGGAAGGTGAATCTTCAGGCAATACGCGAAGTCGCATGGCTTCTGCTTTGGGAACGACACGCGCAGGCCGTCCGGATGATGTTCCCAGTCAAGATCGCCTTCGTGACCAAGCAGTTCGACCGACTTGATCTCGCCGATGCGATTATTGCCGGGGGCCAGGAACTGCAGCTCCGGAGTTCTCTTACCGGGCCAGTCAAGCACGAACGCGTACAGGTATTCGCCTTTGGTTGTGTATCGGATGTCTTTCCATGTGAACGGCGACTCGATCGTCTTATGCGGCATCTCGGTCTTGCCCTCGCCAAACATGTACCAGGGGCGAGTTGCGTAGATGCCTTCGCCGTTGACGCGAAACCATTCCCCCAGATCTTCAAGAATTCCGGTGGCCGTCTCGTCGAGCGTACCGTCGGCGCGGATCGGGATGTTCAGCAGCATATTCCCGTTCTTGCTGACGATGTCGATGATCTTGTCGACAACCGCGTCGGAGGTCGTGTAGGACGTGTTTTCGTTGTAGCCCCAGGAACCGATCGAATCGTCCGTCTGCCACGGTCTTCCCAAGATGTGTGTGGCTTTGCCTCGCTCGTAGTCCAGCGTCGTGATGCCGTCGGCGTACAAACCCTGCCAGGGACGCTCTTTGACGCACATGACGCCTTCCGGTCGCTGGTTTAGGAAGTGGGCGATCACGTCCATGCCGGTACGGCCTTGGTCCTCGCCGCGGAACGGGACTGCACAATCGAAATAGAGGTGATCCGGCTGGTAGTCGTCGATCAGTTGCTTGACGCGGCGTGCCCAATGATCGCGCCACTGCTTCGGAGGTTCGAACGGCGCTCGCGGGTGCGTGCTTTGGCCGTCGTTGGGTGGATAGAAACCCTTGGCCTTGCCTTGGGCGCCGTCGTAGGGCACTCCTGTTTTCGGGCCTTCCGTGTCAGCTTGATTGGCCACATTCAGCCAGCTATAGCTGCGCGACAGGTGGGTCGTGACGCCAAAACGCAGGCCGGCTTTCAGCGTGGCTTCGCGCCACATGCCGATCAGGTCCTTCTGCGGTCCCATATTCACGGCGTTCCATTCGTGGAACTTCGAGTTCCACAGGTCGAAGTTGTCGTGATGTACCGCGCAGGGGCAGAAGTACTTCGCACCGGCGCGTTTGAACAACGCCAAGAGCGCGTCCGGATCGAAGTTTTCAGCCTTCCACATCGGAATGAAATCCTTGTAGCCGTGTTCCGATGGGTGACCATAGTGCTTCAGGTGGTGCTCGTATTCCTTGCCTCCTTCTTCGTACAGCTTGCGCGCATACCATTCACCTTGTTGGGCGACCGAGTAAGCTCCCCAGTGCAGGTAGATGCCGAACTTGGCGTCCCGAAACCATTCAGGACACCCGTACCCGCGCAACGATTCGACCGTGGGCTCGAACCTCTCGTCGCCATGAAGGACGGTGGCTGTGCAGGCCGCTGTTAGCGTTGCAGCGAACAGTGATGCTCTCATCTTGATGTCTCCGTTCTCGAGTTTGAGTCGATGCATTTGAATCCTGTGTTTTCTTGGTAGACCGCTGAATCAGGTCTCAAGTTGAAGGCTCTATTGCGATAGTCAACGAACTCCAACGGAAGACTCACTTCCATGACCACCAGAAGTCGCGGTCTTCCTCAGTTCCATGGCGTTCTGAGTAGTCCGCACCGTAGGCCAATCGGCTGAGTCTCGCAAGGTCCTGTTCTTCGATGTCGTGAACTCGTGAGAGGATTCCGTCGTCGTGAATGTCGATCACTCGAAAAGCACACGGGGCCTGAATCAGTTGCGGCGACAGCAGGTGCAGCATGCCGTCCCGGACGACTTTGCTGGGCACGTTCTTGTGGCCGGCGATCCACGCACGCACGTTTGGACGTTCCCGCAACAACGACATGATTTCTCCGGCCGACCAGAGAACCTGCATACCGTCGTTCTTCGAGCCCTCGACGCATGGGTGCAGAAGAAGCGAGAAGTGGGCACAGCAAAACAGGTCAGTGCTTGAGTCAAACTCTTCAAGCGTCTCCTGTAACCACCGATAACCGGCGCTGCCGGGAATCAGGCTGTCCTGGTCCGGTGTCGCGAGCATCAGGAACGGAACCTCGTTGACCATCGCCACGTGATGACCGTGATCGGGCAAGCCGAATGCACGGTGGAATCGTTCGACCGAAGTCCAACCGTAGGTTTCGTGATTCCCGATGATGATGTAGACGGGCACGGTCGATTGGTCAATCAGTGACGTCAGCCAGTTCAACCCGGCGTCGTCTGCGGGGTCCAGCGTGTCGCCGAGAAGAAACACGGCGTCAACGTCCATCGAAGCCAGACGCTCCAAATACGTTTCCAGCAACCACCGCGCAGCGCCGTAAAGCCGCTTCGTCGGGCGAACCGGCAGCGAGTCTCGTTTGAATTGCACGTGACAATCCGGCAGCAGCGCCACGCGGCACCGCCTGCGTGCTGCGTGGCCGTCAAGTTTGTTCCGACGTTCGTAACTCACGATGCCTATTCCAGGGACTCATCCTTGCGGCACCAACCAAAGTGCCGGGTACACGGTACTACCTCGTCAATTGTCACCGGCACTGGGTAGAATACAATCCTGAATGACTCGGCGTGGCTCGCGGCCGCAACCAAACAGGTCCAACGAATTGAAGACCCGTCAAAAATCAAGAAGGACTAGGAGACCGTTTATGATCGTAAGGCAGTTGTTTATCGCGTCGGTCGCCGCTGCGGCGCTGTTGTCGTTTTTCGCCGCGCCATCGGGTGCCGCAGCTTCTTCCACGACGGCCAACCCGGACTTCACCAAGGGCGACCAGGTCCCCGAGGGGGCGACTCACGACTGGAACCTCGGGCCGACCGGCGCCCGCGGGTGGATGTACAGCAACAAGATGGAGACGAGCGAAGCGCGGCAGATTCTTGTCACGAAAGTGGAAGAGGGGTCTCCCGCCGACGGCGTGCTCCGGCCGGGAGACGTGATCCTGGGAATCGCGGGTCGGCCGTTCACCTACGATCCGCGAACGGAACTGGGCAAGGCCGTCGGCGCGGCGGAGGCGGCGGACGGGAACCTCCCTCTGATCCGCTGGCGAAAAGGCAAGACGACGACGACCGTCCTGCAACTGCCAGTCCTGGGCGTCTACGGCCCGACCGCTCCGTTCGATTGTCCTAAGTCGAAACGCATCTTCGAACTTGGATGCGAGGCGTTAGCTCGGAATATGAAGGCGAATCCGGACGAGGGCAACCCGATCGAACGCTCGTTTAATGCGTTGGCACTGCTCTCCAGCGGCAAGCCGAGGTACCTGCCGCTGGTCCGCAAGCAAGTCGAGTGGGCCTCGCACTACTCGGACCCCGAGCGAGGCGCGCTGCACTCGTGGTGGTACGGGCCCGTCAACATCCTGCTAGCCGAGTACGTCCTGGCCACTGGAGATCGCAGCTTCATGCCGGACCTGAAGCGCGTCACCATGGAAATCGTCCACGGGCAAAGCGAGGTCGGTTCGTGGGGGCACCGGTTCGTACAACCGAACGGGCGACTGGCCGGCTACGGCATGATGAACGCCCCGGGCTTGCCCCTGACCGTTTCGCTCATCCTGGCTCGCGAGGCCGGGGTCGACGATCCGGAACTGGACGAGGCAATCGAGAAGAGCGCGCGGCTGCTTCGCTTCTACGTCGGCAAGGGGAGCGTCCCCTACGGCGACCACCATCCGTGGATCCAGACGCACGACGACAATGGCAAGAACGGAATTGCCGCGCTGATGTTCCACCTGCTCGACGACGCCGAGGCTGCCGAGTACTTCTCGCGGATGAGCGTCGCCTCGCACGGGAGCGAGCGCGACACGGGGCACACAGGCAACTTCTTCAACATGCTCTGGGCCATGCCGGGGATCGCGCTGTCCGGACCGCACGCCACAGGGGCTTGGATGAAGGAATTCGGCTGGTACTACGATCTCGCCCGTCGCTGCGACGGGACCTATCTCCACCAGGGGCCGCCCGCTGCGAGGCCGGACAAATACCGAGGCTGGGACTGCACCGGCGCCTATCTGCTGGCCTACGCTCAGCCGCTGAAGAGACTCCATCTCACGGGAAAGAAGGAGAGCGTCGCCAAGCAGATCGACGCAACCACAGCGGAGAGCCTTGTCGCGGACGGTCGCGGCTGGAGCCCCCGACTGCGACTGGCCGCCTACGCCGAGCGCAGCGACGGGCAGATTTTCGCCGGTCTGAGAAGCTGGTCGCCGGTCGTCCGCGAGCGTTCGGCCATGGAACTGGCCCGACGTGAGGGCGACCCGACGCCGCAGTTGATCGCGATGCTCGACGAAGCCGACCTGCACACCCGCCTGGGCGCGTGCCAGGCGCTGATCATGCTCAAGGATCGCGCGGCGCCCGCCGTGTCGGCGCTGAAGAGAACGCTGAAGTCGGAAGACCTCTGGCTTCGCATCAAGGCCGCCGAGGCGTTGGCAAGTATCGGTGGCCCGGCGATGTCCACCCTGCCGGACCTGCTCGCGATGCTCGCAGACCACGATGTCAAGGCTGACCCGCGTGGCATGCAACAACGCTATCTGTGCTTTGCGCTGTTCAATCAACGCGGCGGGATGGCGGGACGTTCACTGGATGGCGTGGATCGCCAATCGCTCTACGCGGCCGTGAAAGCGGGGCTTCGCAACGAAGATGGACGCGCTCGAGGGAGCATCGGATCGGTTTACCGCAATCTCTCTTACGAAGAAATCGAACCGTTGTTGCCTGCCATCCACCAGGCTGTTATAGAACCGGCCCCCAGCGGCATCATGTTCGCCGATGGCATCCGTCTGAGCGGTCTAGAGATTCTGGCGAAACATCGCATCAAGGAAGGCGTGCCGCTGTGCCTGAATATCATGGATATTGAAAGGTGGGGCAAGAGACGCCGGATCACCGAATGCCTGAAGATTCTTCAGACCTATGGTGGAGTTGCTCAGCCAATGCTGCCCAAGCTGGCGGAACTCGAAAAGCAACTACTGGCACACCGTGAAGCAACGGGGTTGCAGCCGCAAATCGACCTGGTCCGTCAGACAATGGCCGCAATCAAAGCGGACAAGCATCCGCCCAAACTACGAAGCATTCGTGATATTTGACCGGTCGGGTTCCTATCAGACAAACACGGAGACCATCACGTGAAACGGCGCAAGTTTCTCAAGACGGCCGGCGGAGTGACTCTAGCGAGCGCGCTGGGCGACTTCGCCGGCGCGGCTGAACCTGCGCCGCTGGGCGAGGGATCGCTTTTCGAGGCCAGCAGCCCCGAGGTGCTCGCACTAGCCAAGCGCGTGATGGAAAGGTGCGTTCTCGAGAAGATCATGCCGCCGACGCCGCCATTGAAGAACACCTGGATCGTTCCGGGCGGGCCCTATTACAAGGGCCAATGGATCTGGGACACGATGTTCGTTGTCGATCTGTTGAGCATCCTGCCCGGCAAGAAGGAGCTTATCCGCGACATCTTCCAAAACTACTGGGACTTCCAGGACCGCTGGAACGAGGATGCGCCCGAGCATGCTCGGGACATGATCACGGTGGCCATCAAGACGGAGCCGCAAGCGGTTCGGCAGTTCTCGCAGATACCGATCTTGGCCTGGGGAGTGGAGCGGGTCTATCGTCGCAACGGCGATAAGCAACTACTTAGGCAATGCCTCGGTCGGCTCGAACGGTTCCACGATTGGTACTGGCGCGAGCGGGATCTGCACAGCAACGGGCTGATTACTCTCGGCGCCTACACGGGCAAACTGCAACACGCGAAATGGGAGACGTTCGACTACGAATGCAACATGGACGGCATGCAAATGACCGTCCATCCCAAACGCAAAGGCCTCAAAGAAGGCGCCTGGTATGCCGACATCTGCGTGCCCGGCAACACCGCCTATCTGATCATGGGCGAGAGAAGCCTCGCCCGACTGGCGGAAATCGCGGGCGACAAAGCGATGGCGGCAAGGCGTAAGCTGCGTGTGGAAAAGGGCGTCAAAGGAATGCGCGCCCACATGTGGGACGAACAGGCGGGCACGTTCCTCTCCGTCCGGCGCGATACGCTCGAGAAGATCCCTGTCGCAACCATCGGAAGTTGGATTCCGTTGGCCGCGGGCGTTCCCACCGAAGCGATGGCCCGCCGCATGGCCGAGGTGCTGGCCTCGCCCGCCTGGATGACGCCGTTGCCGGTGCCCACGGTCGATCGAACCGACAAGCGATGGAAATCCGACGCCTTTTGGCGCGGCGACGTCTGGCCGCCGACAAATTACCAGATCGCCTGTGGCCTGGCCGACTATGGGCACACGGACCTCGCTGCGAATATCGCCGATAAGACGGTCGGCAACGCGATCAAGAACGGCGTCAGCGAACACTACGATTCGATTTCTGGTAGGCCGCTTGGCGTCCGCGACTACTGCATGAGCAGTACGCTTGTGACCATGATGCTCGACGGACTCACCCGAAAGTACGGATTGAAGTTACGCGACGGAAACCCCTGTTCGTGAATCCGAACGCAGCGACTGACGGACGCCGATCTCGAAGTTTGATCTTTGCGCGGTGCCGTACTATTGCTCTGGGCCTTTCGCCTACACGTACTCCCAATCTCTCAGCCATTGATATTCGCGCGGCAGGTTGGCCCAGGCGCGCTGCATGGCTCGATCCAACTCGGCTTTTTCGTCCACGTCCAGCTCTCGGCGTTCCTTGACGGCCAGGGCAACATTGTCGACGTGCCCGACGGTGATCAGGCCGGGGATGGGTGCGGTGATCGCCGGATTGCAGAGGATGTAGCGGATGGCCAGCCGGGCGAGCCGGTTGTCCCCCTCGGCATGAGGATTGCCGGGAGTGCTGTCGCCCTTGAACAGCGAATTGTTGGCGAACGGTTTGATCCCGAACCAGCCCACGTCGTGTTTCTGCATCGTGGCCCACAGACCGCTTTCGTCACTGACCGTCTTGGTCTTGGCGGTATAGGGCGTCAAGACGACCTCGATATGATCGGGATACTTCTCAATCAGCTTTTTGATGTGCGGGCGATCGTGCGAGGAGATTCCGGTGAATCGTGCCCGGCCAGTCTTCTTAGCCCAGTCCAGGGCCGCCATTGCCTCCTCGACCTCTCGATCCGTGTGCATTCCGCTGGTGTTCAGCAAGCTGAGTCGCCAGATGTCGACGTAGTCGAGTCCGGCCTGCTTCATTCCGTCATCCAACGCTGCCTGCATTGCCTTCAGGGTGCGATGCTCCTTGGACCAGGATTCCCTGGTATACCAGGAGTAGCCGATGTGCATTTTGTCGCGGCGGCCTTTGAGCGCGCCGGTGTAGGCGATGATTTCCGGGCCGGTGCAGGCGTCGACATAATTGATCCCGCGCTCGATACATCGACTGACGACGTCACGGCGGTTCTTGGCGAAGTCGGGGTCGTCCAGCTTGGCGTCGGAGATTTTCCCCCGGAAGCTCACGCCGGAGACGATCGTGTCCATCCGTTTCCAGTGTCCGCCCAGACAAACGGCCGAGACCATCAGGCCGGTCCTGCCGCAGCGGCGGTACTCCATGTCGGGATTGTAGTTGACGATCTTGCCCGTATCAGCCTTGTCCGGGTTGCCGGCGTGGACGGTGTAGGTGGCGGTAAGCCCCGCCGCGGCGGCTGCGGCGACACTATCGCGAACGAACTGCCGTCGGGTGATTCCTTGGTCGGTCATGATCGAGTTCTCCTCCACGAGTTTGGATTGCCCTTGGTTGATATCGCCGGTTACTTGGTTGTGCGATCGCCCCATACGCACGTCTCTCTTCCCGCAATCAGTGCGCCCATGTCGGGTGCCTTGCCGGTGAATCCGTCCGTCACGCCGGGAATCACCACACCCGCGCTTCGTGGAGCGGTCCCGTCGGCGAGCGTGGGCGTGTAAGGGACGGTGATTTGCGTCAGATGGTTTTCTCCCAGTTGCACCTTTGGCGTGAAGGGGTTCGGTTCCGAGATCACGTCGGCGTCGTGACGCTGGGTGCTCGTGCCGAAAACCGGCGTTGTCGGAGGCAGCTTGGACCGGGCTTCCTCGATCGACCTGAACGAACCCCCGGACCTGGTCCACCAGACGCTGCCGTCGGGATACCAGGCATTATGGTCGAAATCGACGGGCTCCTGGCCACTCGGCTCCATGGCCAGCAGTCGGTCGCCTTCGTGGGAGATCAGGATGTTGTTGCGATATCCCCAGGCCACCAGTGGCCCGTTTGCAAACTGCACCCAGCCCCACGTGGCACCGCTGGAAAATCCCTTGGTGCGCACCACCGTGTTGTTGTACAGGAAGAAACCTGTGTTCTTGTTGTTCAGCTTGTAGGGAGCACGCCCCACGTTGATCGCGATGTTCCGGAAGACGAACGCCGGGCCTCCGTAAATGGGATCGAAGGAAACGTGGGTCATCGAGTTGTGAATGCGGTTGTCGTAGAAGGTGACGTTGCGAACGCCGTAGTCCCCCTCGAAGGCGTCGTCGCCTGTCATCCGGATGTCGTTTCGATAGAAGTGGACGCCGGTATTTGTGGCCCCCGCGCTCATTGCCAGCGCATCGCCGAATCCGCTGAGCGTGTTGTTGAAAACGGCGTTACCCGTTCCCGGCACGCGGATCCCGTCATCGTTCCACGTCAGATTGGAGTGCAGGAATTTCGCATCCCACTTGTTGTTCCCCGTTAGCGTGTTGTCGAAAACCAATAGCTGTTTCGTATCGCCCCAAGCGACGATTCCCATGTCGACGCCTTCAAAGCTGACGCGGCGAACGGTCACTCGCTCCTGCGATTGGCCGCCGTTCCAAAAGCTGATCCCGCGCGAAGCGGAATCGGTTCCGGAATCGGTTTTCGATCCCACGAGCGTCATGTCCTCGATGATCACGTCGCTGACCGCCAGGAACTGCAGGATTGTCCCCGAGGCGTCCTTGAGCCTCACGCCCTTGCGGCTTGCTCCTCTCAGGTAGATCGGGCGGGCCGGCGTTCCGCTTCGTTGGATCTGCAGTCCGACCACCGTGTAGGTGCCGTTCTCGAACTGGATCACATCACCGGGGTTCGCTTCCTTGAGGACCGCGCTGATCTGTTCGGACGTCGCGCCGGCGGCGATCGTCTTGGTGGGTTTGCCCGCCTCGTCCGATAACGCTCGCGTCGTAGCGGTCAAGGTCTTGACTGTCGACGCCTCTCCTAGCTCGACAGTCACCTCCACGTCGTAGGACCGCCCCGGCGAAAGGCCCGTGATGACGCCCGCAAACGCATCGGCGGGCGACGAGCCGGTGGTGTCCGAGGGACGAATGCGGTGCAGCGGATGGGCAACGAGCCACGCCTTGCTTGACGACGGTCGGTAACGAACCGTGGCCGTCGCCGAGCTGTCCAAACGCCCCGTCACGGGAAGGTACAGAGAGATCTGCTCCGGCGTTGGCGGACCATCATGCGAGAGCGTTCCGAGCGGTAGATCGGCCGCCCGGGAATCCGTGGCCCAAAACCAGGGGACGATCAAAACCAGGACAACAGCACGTGAGTGACTCATGGTTTCCTCCTTTCCAGGTTCCAGCAAGCGGGCAAGTCAGGATGTCGCCTCGCGGATGGACGAACAGTGATTGACTTGTTGACAAAGCCGGCGAACAGTCCCCCTCACCATCCGATGGCGTACATCATTCGCCGTGGATCCGCCCCAGCGGTCATGGTACCCGTATTCTGGTTCATCAGGATTCCCTGCATGTTGCCAATGGCGAACTCGGCAGTAGCCCGAGGACGATGCCCCATCTCTTCGAGGCGACCGAGGACGCGCGAGGGCACGCGACCCTCGACACGCATCGCTATCTCGGCGCCCGGTTTGTAGAAGTTGGGTTTCGCGCTGAGACTGAGCCGCGGCGTCTCGATCGCTTCCTGGATCCCCATGCCGAAGTCGAGAACATTCAACAGCACCTGGAATTGTGTCTGCCCGATGGTTTCTCCGCCCGGAGTTCCAAGTGACAGGAAGAACTTGCCATCTCGCATCACGATGATCGGGGAATTGTTCAGCAGCGCGATCTGACCGCCGCGGACATAGTTCACGTCGTCTGGGTAGGGAGACGTCGAGCCGATGCGAGTGCCGTTATTGAAGAACAGGCCCGTTTCGCCGACAATCACGCCGGTCCCCCAACCGCTGCCCAATGTGGGAGTGCAGACCACCACGTTGCCGAGATGATCCGCGACCGAAAAGCTCGATGTGCAACCGCCGTAGGCCCGCTCCGGCAACAGCGGTCGATTCTCGGGCGGAGCATGCTTCCATTGAGAGCCCAACTTGGACGTCTCCTGGGCGACCGGATTGCCATGGTCCGGGTAGGTCATCGCCCGGTCGAGGTCGATCTCCTTCCTGCGCGCCCGGGCGTAGTCCTCAGAGATCATCCCGTCCATCGGCATGTTCGTAAACTTGGGATCGGCGACGAAATGGTAGATGTCGGACTTCGCCAGCTTGATGCACTCGGTGATCAGGTGCAGCGTTTCGGCCGTGTTGTGGCCAAGCTGTTGGAGATCGTATCCTTCGATGAGGCTAAGCTGCATAACGACTTCCAGACCGCCTCGCGATGTCGAAGGGCTGGTGTACACGTCATAGCCCCTGTAGTTGGTGTGGACGGGCTCGGCCCAGATCGGCTCGTAGTTTGCGAGATCCTCCGCGGTAAGCAGTCCGCCGTTCTCTTGGTAGAAGCGAGCCATCTGCTGTGCGATGTCTCCTTTGTAGAAGCGGTCGAACGCCGCTTGTAGAGCTTCCGATCGAGACTTCCCTTGTTGAATCGCTTCCTTCTCCGCGTCCACGACTCGTTTGAACGTGCTGGCCAGATCCGGGTACTTGAACATCTCGCTAGGCTCCGGCGGCCCACCGTTAGGTAGGAACACCCGAGCGGTGGACGGAAAGCGTTCAAACAGCGATCTTTGTCGCGCAATCGACGTGGCGACGTACGGATCCAGAGGGTGACCGTTTTCGGCATATTCGATCGCGGGTTCGAGTACGTCGGCAAGGCTCTTGGTTCCGAACCTGTCGAGCATCACTATCCAGCCCCCAAACAGACCTGGAACAACCCCAGCTTTGATTCCTCGGAGCATTTCATCCGGGGTCACATGATTCGGATCGATCGCCGCGGGCGCGGCGCCGGTTGCATTCAGCGAGTACACCCGATCCGAGGCACGGTCGTAGATCGTCATGAAGCCGTTCCCACCAGCCCCGGAATTCATCGGCTCGGTAAGATTCAGAGTGGCCAGCACGGCCACCGCGGCATCCGCGGCGTTCCCACCGTCCAAGAGGACGCGCACGCCCGCCATCGACGCAAGCGAGTGCCCGCTGGTGACCAACCCGTGTACTCCGGTTATGGCCGGTCGGTGCGTCTTGAGACGCGCCGGCTTGCTCTCCTCCTGAGCCGCCACTCTCCCTGAGAACGCGAAGACGTTGAAGAGGGCCAGAATGACCAGTACGCGAAGCATCGCCGTCGTGATTCTTGTGCTCATAGCCGCATTCCTTGTGTGTGAGAATACATTGCAGTCGTTGCAGCAGCCAAAGTCAACTGATAGCGTGTCCCGGAATTCAGTACGATGGCCCTCCGAGGCCGTCGGGACCGTGTTTTCGACGGCCTCGGAGGGCCATCGTACGGTCAAAACCAGCTCGACAGCGAATTGCGGAGCAGCAGTCGTGGTCAGCGTCCCCGCGGGGGCAAGCGGCTGACGAGAGACTATTTGACCGCCAATGACCGGCATTTGGTGGCATCCACACGGGGACATGGTTAAACTACGCTGGCGGGATGACGTGGGGCCAAACTGAGAGCCCTATCGCTCGTGAAAAGAATAGATCTGAACGGTGCGTGCAACAGATTGCAGCTAGAGAAAGGAACCAGACATGTGGCGTCGAAAAGGCAAACGATCGGGAAGCCGTAAGATGGGTACGAATCGAAGGCAGTTTTTGAAAACCACCGCTGGGGCGGTGGTGGCCCCGTACGTGATTACCTCCGCCGCGTTGGGCAACCAGGAACGCCCGGCGGCGAGCGAGCGAATCGTGATGGGCGGCATCGGAATCGGCAATATGGGCCGCGGCGACCAAGGGGCCTTCCTGGGCCGCGGCGACGTGCAGTACGTGGCGGTGTGCGACGTGAAGAAGGGGGCACGCGATGCCGCCAAGCAGAAAGCAGATAAACGTTACGAGAACAGTGATTGCGTGGCTGTGAACGACTTCCGCGAACTGTTGTCCCGTGAGGATATCGACGCGGTGCACTGTGCCACGCCTGATCATTGGCATGCGATCGTCGTAATCGAGGCCTGCCGCAACGGCAAAGATATCTACTGCCAGAAGCCCGAAACGCGGACCCTTCGCGAGGGCCGGCTGATGGTCGAAGCGGCCCGACGCTACGGGCGCGTCGTCTCCGGCGGAAGCCAACGCGTGTTGCAAGACTACCGGAAGGTGGTCGACAAAACCTGGGGCGGAGAATTGGGCACGGTCAAGTCGATCAACGTCAACGTGGGTCCGCTACCCAAACCCTGCAACTTGGCTGGCGAGCCGATCCCCGAGGGATTCGACTGGGACATGTGGCTCGGCCCAGCTCCTTGGGCGCCTTACCATCCGTACCGGTGCAGCGGCAGCTACGCCATCAACGGTACAAGCTGGCGGTCCTTTAGCGACTATTCCGGCGGCGGTATGACCGACTGGGGCGCGCACCATTTCGGCGGAGCGACTTTCGCCATAGACGTTCGCGACCTGGAGCCCGAGGAAGTGACCTACAACGACGAGAACGGTCGCGCGTTTCTGACCTATCGCTATCCCAACGGTATTCTGCTGCATCACAACCACCCGGGAATGGGCAACATGCACGTGGAAGGCACGCCGGACGAGAAGCTGCCGCCGAAGCCCATCCCCAGCTACAAGGGCCAGGGCGGCATCTACGGTGACTTCATCGAATGCGTCAAGACGCGTGAGAAACCGTTCCGCGATATCGAAATCTGTTCCCACACCATGGCCGTGTGCCACTTGGGATTGATCGCCTACGAATTGAAGCGGTCGCTGA
>JACKQG010002552.1_pt1 | contig 23639 bp, 27 predicted proteins | sample 8237621 | NCBI WGS metagenome assembly JACKQG01 (sample SAMN15677084, study PRJNA649215) | marine metagenome | biome: marine; feature: Black Sea; material: saline water; isolation source: suspended particulate matter (SPM) from the Black Sea western gyre | collected 2013-06-09/2013-06-10 | depth... | reverse complement strand
AAGTTTTAATGTCATTTTTACCTGCTAATTCATATCCAAGAACTTCTGATTGTTTCTGTCTGTTTTTGTTAAACTTTTTTCTATCTTCTTTTTTAAGACCACCAGCGAATCCTTCATCAACAACGATGTTTTGTATCATTTCTCTAATTTTTTGTTCATCCATATCAACATTCTCCGATGTTTTCTTTTTTAGTCGTGATTTCTCTTTACGACCTCTATTTTTTGATTCGTTTTCAAATCCTACAATTTTTCCACCTTTATGTGATGCGTCTTTTCCATCACCATTTCCATAAGTACCTTTTTGTCTATTATATTTGTTTAATTCTGCTCTGTATTTTTTAGATTTTGTAGATGAACCATATTTCTTGTATTCTGCTTTATAATCTCGTTTTTTAGTTTCTACTGTTAATGTCTTTCCTGTTGGACTATAATCTACGTTAAACTGATGTGTTAATTTATTTAAAGCCATAACTGCTTTACTATTTTTATTAAAAGTTTCCAAATCTACATTTATAACAAAATATGCTTTAGTTTTTCCACGAACCTTTTTAAATTTATAATCAAATTTATATCCATATTTTTTAGACCACTTTTTTAGTTCAGCATTAAAATGACTTGAACCACCACCACCGAAATCTTCTTTAATATTATTTATTTCTTTTACTAACTTATACGTTTTTCCAATAGAGTATTCATCTGTTTGGAAACTAATTTTCTTATCTGAAGTGTGGGTTAATTGCCATTGGTCCCCATACAAATGTTTAATCACTTTATACTTATTTCCTTGTTTGTCCTTATAAACACTTCCAACCTTAATTTCATTTATATCACTTGTACCTGAAAGTTTATACCCAAGGACTTCTGCACTTTTTTTACGAGCATCATTCCACTCATCAGTGATTCCACTATCATATTGTTGGAGTTCTTCATCCATGTAATCTTTTAATCTTTTGGTATAATTTTCCATAGTTTCCTTATCATGTTTCATCCTAACTGGATGAGTTTCATCATCATACTCTCAGCTGTGATAGTCTGGTTTCATTTTAACTTACTACTTTATTTATCACTTTTAAAAATTGAGTATAAACATATCCATAATACTCTTGATCCATTCCACCTTCAGCGTTAAACTTTTTACGCAATCTTTCTAACTGTTTAACTGCAGTTTTTTTGTTTCCAAGTAAATATCGTGTCATTACATCTGCCAATTCATTCTTAACACCTTCGGTAATAGGTTCTTTATCTTCTTCAAGACGATATTCACGCCACTTTTTATTCATTTCGTATATTTGTCTATCTTTCATGGTTTTATAGTCCCTTTTTAACTAATCTAACATATCTCATTAGTTCATTTGGTTCAATACCAAGTGCATTAACTACTTGACCTAGAATAGCACCGGTTCGTTTTCTATTTAGTTTAGCTCCTTGTGTTGCGGCTATAAACTTATTCATATGCCGTTTTACTTGTGCTGGAATAGGAGCGTCAAATGCTTCTCCATCTTCCGTGATTATTTCTCTAATCATTTCTCTTAACTGTACTTCAGTCATTTTATTTCTCCTGGTTTCAACCACTCCACTATAAGCAGTTCTATTTTTTCGTTTTAATTCCTTATCTAACTTTTTAAGTTTGTTAGAATCTATTAAAAATCTTAATTCTAAAATGCTTCCGTCAATAAGATTTGCTTTCATATTTTTTATACCATATTTTCTTATAATTGGAATAGCAGTTTTAGTCATAAATTTTTTATTTCCACTAATGGTGTGCATTTTTATGGATTCATTTAAAGCCATCATTATTCACCTTTACGATAAGATGTATTTTGTTTAAATAATTTAACCACTTTGTCCATATCTTCTGGATTTTTTGTTTCAATACCCACATATGATGCGTAATTCTTTTCTGGCTTTCTTCTACCTTTCATATTATATTGACCTGTAATTGGATTGTTTGCAGTGATGATAATGATATCTTTGTTTCTCCAAAAGTAGTTTCTTCCGTCTGACCAAGGTGCACCTGTTGATGAACCTTTTGCTATCATTGGAATACCCAATGCTTTTAAAAATCTTTTAAATCCACCTGGTTTAAAATCACTTAAATCAAATCCGTGTTGTGCTCCGTCTTGAAAAATCTTAGCTGATTCAGTTAAACGGAAGTCTTTCCACTTCTTGTTCATTTCCATTATTGTTTTTTTATCCATTTAACCTATCCTAACTTGATTACCAAACTTACTCCACAATTTAGTCATAAATACATATAATTGTTTTTCGTTCATTTTGTTAATTTTTTCTTTATTTTTATCACTTGCTTTATCATACACTCCTTTAAATAAACCTGCACTTAAAGCGTCTACGGTTCTACCACCGAGTTTTCCAAATGAGTGGTCATTTGCCATTTTTAAGACTTTTTCTACACCCTTACCTTCATTTACTGATTCTTTCATATCACCACTATAATTCATAGCCCAATTATCAAATGTATCTAACATCTTTGAAATCTGTCTTTCTTGTGGACTACCATAAGGATTTTCTTTAAACTTACTTTTTAATGCACGAAGTTCTTTTTGACCAAAGTTTTCGTATCCACCTTTTTTAGCCCATTTTTTCATCAATTGTTTTTTAACTCTTGATAAAGTTGAACGAACTTGTGATACACTTGCTTCATTTACTGATTCTTCCATATGTTGTGATTCAACATTTTCTACCGCTTTTCTAAGAGCTACTAAAGCATTCATTAATTCTCTTGCCGTGCCTGTAAATTTATTTTTTTTCAAAACTTTTGCCATTATCACTATGGAACTATTTAGACCGAAGAATTCTTTTTTCTTGCTGTTGAATGATTTGATAACAGTCTTTAACTGACGCTTTTCATTGTCAGGCATTTCAAACTTTTCGTTTACTGATTCTCTTCTATTTGTTGCAAGAAAACCAACGTGTCCAAATTTCTTTAATTGGTTTAAATCACTACCTTTTATAAAGTATTTTGCAACTGGTTTTATTTTAAATTGTTTACTTCTAATGTCTTGATATTTCTTTTCATCTTTTTGTAATAATGCAAATGATGGTGGATAACCTGGAACTTTTTTATTACGAATTGATATTTCAAAATTACCACCAGCACCAGTTCCACGATATGATACTAAATCTTTCTTTACTAAGTTTTTAATATCTTTTATTTTATTTATTGGTGTAGTAGACCTTTCATCTATACGATTAGTGTATCGTGTTGTGATTTTAGATAATTGTGACAAATCACTCATTATTCACCCCTAATGATATGGTTAATAATATCTTCTACTTTACAGTATTTACCACAAACTCTATTATCTGACTGTTTATCTACTCCCTCTTTTAATGGATATAAAAATGCCCCATGTGTACTCGGGTTACTAACAAAATCGAAGCAAATAATTTCGTAGTCATCTCCTACCTGTTGTCCGTCACCTTCTTTGAGTGGTTCTACTGAACCCATACCTCTTGAAGATATGCCTAATTTTATTCCTGCTTTAAATAATTCTGTTAGAATATTTCCACTTGGAGTTCCTAATACTTCTACTGTTCCTACTAAATTAGTTCCTTCCCAATGCATTTCAGTAACATTGTGAGATACATTTTGTAAGTTTACCACTGATGATTCTGGATGGTCTAATTCACCCATTGCCCGTTTTTGGTTGATGAACCCTTCTGCGTATTTTTTAGCTTCACGAGCTAAAATCTTACCAGGATAAACTCTACCATTTTGATTTTTAGCGTCTGCTCGTTGTAGAACACCGTGGACTACAAGGCGGCCGCCATTAGTTTTTAGTGATTCGTTTATTTGTTCCCGTGATATTTCAAACGGGAGATAATCTACTAATAATTGTCTTTGACTCATTATATTCTCCTATTTATAAGTCTGTCGTGTAATTCTGCGAATTTGTAATTTGGTTTTTTTACTGATTCTGTTAATGGACTATATTGTTTTCCATTTATGGTTATTTCACCTTTTAATTCGTTTCCGGTTCTTCCCATATCAGAATAATCATAATAAGTAGCTGCCTGTCGGAATTGATCCATTACTTCATCTTGTGCATTTTTAATTCCACGTATTCCACTTGGGAATTCATCTTTATATGTTCCAGCTTCAACATGATTTATCATATTTTGTAAATGTTCTCTTGCTGCATCATCTTCCAAAGTATCCACGGCGGCTTTAAATTTTTCAAAATTACCATCTCTATTATGAGAATATCCATCATATTCATCCTCATCTGGATCAAATCCAGCAGCTGACATTAAATCATTATATTTAGAGTCACCTTCTTTTGCTCCCATAGCAACCGCATCAAAGAAATGTTCACTATCTGACGAAATTCCCTGTCCATATTTTTTACCATTAACTTCTGATTGTGGTTTAGTAGATAATTCTTTTGTAGGTTCACCACTTGGTTCATCACCCGTTTCTTTCTTTGCATCCTGTGCTTTTTGACTTTGTGGGTGAGCTTTAATGTAAGCTGCTTGTCCTGCTTGGTCTAAATCACTCCACCAATCTTCTTCTAACTTACTTTCTTGATGCTGTTTCATTACACCTTTAAGTGTAGGTAATGGATCACCAAATTTTCGGGTTAAATATTTACTTTCAGTAAGTATATTTTTCATTTTTAACATATTATTTCTCCGTTTTCATAAAATCGTGTTCTTGATTTTTAAATTGTTGCTCAAACTCATCTACATAATCTTTTGCTAGCATAATTCTTTGTCGTTTAGGGAATATGTCTCTTGCATTTCCACCAAAATCCTTTACATATTTATTTGCTCCATCATTAACAAGATATATGAATCCCTTTGCTGCTAATGATTTATTATACTTACCGTTTAATTTCTTTTTAGATAGATTCTTTAATATAGGGATATATCTGGAGTTATATAATTGAGAGTCATTGTCAATATAGATTTTTAATTCTTCCATTTCACCAGAAAGACTGCGTTCAGTTAATAACTGGATTTCTTCCTTAATGATTTGTCTTAACTGTGATTTGGTTATTTTCATTCTGATTTCCCCATCATTATTTTAGTTCTAAGTTCTTCAAGTTTCTTGATCCACTTATTTAATGAATCAACCATATAATTCTTATTTAATTCTTTGTTTTGTATTTCAGTGTGCCATCTCTTTAATAAAGTAGAAATACTAAACAAAGAGTCCAAATAGGACTTTTTGTTTTCTGTAAAGGACATTTTTTACCTATTAGTAAAGCTGTCCTATTTTTTTAGAAAGTTTTACTAATCTCTCACTAATTTTGTTTAACGCTCCATGTGTTCGTTTCCAATAGCTTCTGGAATCCACGGATAATTCGGTTTTAAGCTTAACGTTCATCTTAACCAGTTTATCTAATTCATTTAATTTATCACGGACTTCTCTCATTGACTGTCCGATTTTTTGTTTTGGAGTCATCGTATCGTCATTTCTATAATCGTGGTATTTTCCTTCTTTTCTCAATTTTGGATCCCTTGCAACGACTTGACCGGTTCCTTTAGTTGGATCGTCATGTCCTTTAGTGTATCCAGCTTTACCTTTTTTCTTACCACTTTTATTACTGCCACCGAAAGCATGTGGAGTGTTATAGCTACCACCTACACTTGCGGTAGAATTTGCCTCGTCTAATTCTTGTTTAATGAGTTCTCTAACTATTTTTCTAATTAAATTATTTCGTGACATTTTTAAGTTCCTCGATTAATTCATAATAACGAAGTAAAGACACAACTTGACTGTCCTTAATTATATTACCTTTTTTTAATGAATCCGTCTGACTTATAGCCTCTTTTAATTTAATTTGTGTGATTTTATCCTTTATTTTAGGTAATGATTTAGATAATATCTTTTTAACTTTACTAACTTCACTGTTAATAAATTCCCTCATAGAATTTGTGTTAGAAATGTTATTAATGTATTCTTTAAGTAAATTTCTTTGTAATGAATTTAGATTTTTGTATTTTGAGTTAAAATTATCTACCATTAACTGATAAGATAATAATCGCAAATCTTTATCTTCACCTTTAAATTCAGTAAGTGTTTTACTATCTGTATTTCTTGGTTTTGTTTTATTTCGTGTGACGTGCTCTATAATAGTGAATGAACTATTCACTTCAGATGCTGGATCAAATACTGGAGTGGTTTCTGCAAGAAATGTCTTGTATATTGAAGCATATACTTTATAATTTGGGATCCGAGCATTGAAAAAATCATCTACACTATAATACTCTTTAATCTGCTTAATTAAATTATATTTTTCAGTTCTTAATTTCTTGTTCTGCAGTTTTTCTCTTGATTTCAAAACCACTTCAAGTAATTTTTCTGCCTTTCGTGTTGAATTATAGTTTTCCTTTAACAAAACCTGATATAATTGGTTTTCTCTACCAAGTTCTGTTCCTTCGTTGAAAAACTTCTTTAATATTTCAACGGATTTACTTTTTTTATTATCATTCATCACATCTACTGTAATTTGACGTGATAATAACTCGAATAAAATTCCAGTATTCTTAATCTTACTATGACGCACTTGTTTAATCATATTTAGCTCCTAAATAGTATATTTCTTCATCTATAAATATAAAAACTTCTAATAATCAATCATTTGATCCATTACTTAATGACGATGATACTTCATTTTTATATTCTTGTTCTACATCACCAGCTTCAAATAGAATCTTCCTATCTTCCTTGCCGACTTTGCCTAAACTTTTCTTTAATGCATCGTAATGTGCTAATGCAAGTCCATATTTCGGACTACCACTACTTGCCTTTCTCTTGTCGTGAGCACCTAATGGATCTCTACCTCGAACACTACTATCTTTTCCGTGTTTTGGACCTTCTTTTGGCCGACCACTTCCTGGCCATCCATCGTCAGGCATTTCCATTTCTAATTCTTTACCGGTTCTACCGAATGGACTTCCACCACCACCTTGTTCTCCACCACCTTCTTGACCTGCCATTGCACCTTGTGTTCCCACTGCTTCATTACTTTGAACAGGATCATTGCCCTCTTGTTCTATTTGGTCCCATCTAAACTTACGTTTCTGGTCTTTAATAATCCCAAGTCTAACATCTTTCTTTTCTTCTTCAGTAAACTTGAATATATTATCATAAATCCATTCTGTATCTGCTATTTTTGAGTCCATCAAACTTGAAGCAAGACCCTGTTTATTATTCCATAACTCTATCTTTTCTTCTTCATATATTGTAGATGGATTTTTTAATGCCAAATCAAAATTTACTAACTCTTGGTCTGTATAACCCTGTGCATATAAGTGGACTATACCAATTTTAGTTAATTCACTTGTAATTATTCGTTGTAATCTTTCTATTGTTCTTGCAAATCTAACATCTTCTGCTGCAAGTGTGCTATTTTTTATAATTATTCCATTCGATAGTAAATAATTATGATTCACATCATCAACTTCCATGTTATATGTGTCGATTTTTTCATTTAAAAATTCAACTTTAACAACTTTATGATTATACGTTGATGATAAAATATTATTTTTCCAATACTGACTATCAACATTCAATCTATTTAAATTAGTATATAGAGCTTTTTTACCCATTCCAGAGTTTTCAAGAAATGATTCTTCTGTTTCAAATCCAGCAGATAACTCTACAAAGTCATCATATTTCAAATGTTTATTCCTACCATCTTTAAATCCCCAATAATAGTTCATCCATTCATCAATAGTATATCCATTATCATTAATAACTTCCTGAATTATATACTTTGACAATCCGAATTCGTTTGAAAATTTATATACAGTGCTCACATCTATACTATCTCGATTCGTTCTCATAAATTCAACAAGTTCATCAAATGTCGGTCTATTAACCCATTTACCGTTTAATTCACCCACAGTATCCCATTTAACTCCATTTGGATATTTTTCGCTATACCCCCTTTGTAATCTCAAATATGATTTCGTATCTTTATTTCGTTCAATAAGTACATCTCTCATTTCTTGAGTATATGCCTTTTTACATTTTTCAGAACGCTCTTCAAGGGTCATATTGCGATATGAATCTCTTAATTTATATCCCAACTCTGGATTGTCTTTTATTCTTTGTGTCTGTCGTTCAGAGCTTTTCTTTCTATTTTCAGGCAATTTATTCAATTTAGCTCTCTTTTGCTGCATATCTATCCAGTTTTCATTATTTTTCCAATTATCAGAATGTAACTTTATATGATCATCAAACCTCATTCTAATTAAATTATCAGGAGAATTATTGAATCTATCAAAATCATCGTGATGGATAATAGTTAATGATTGTCTATCAAATCGTTCTCCCATCCAACCATTATTTTCAATTTCATCATTCAAGTATCTATCAACCATTTTATGTGTCCATTGCCATTTGCCTGTGCCAGGTTGATATATTTGTTCATATTCATTGCCGTTCTTTGCAATTTTTTTATTTCTACGATAAACTGCTTGTAAACTATCCCCATTACATAGCAATTGTGCTTGTATTTCTTCACCACCCCGTAATACAAATTTATGGTCTGGAGTACAATCCACGTATGTATCATTATCTAAATGAACCCTAACTAATTCTGCATTTTTACGTGTTTGCTCTGCCAATTTAATTTTCGCTGGTATAATAGAATTTGTATTTACATCATAGGAATATACCCACCAATTTGGATCTCCACTATTAGTAAATTCGTCTGTTATTTCTTTTATAGTCTTAACATCACCACTGAGTAAAGATATTTCAGTATTAGGATGTAAACATTTTGAACCTACCTGATCTTCGTATCCGAGGAACGCCTTTGGAATCTTTAATGATGCCATTAACTTGTTCCGTAGATACTCTATATCGTCCACAGCTTCGTATGTAAGACCACTTAAAGTATCTATTGACGTTCCACTATCACTGCCACGAACAGGGATGAAAAAGTCCTCTGTAAGATTTTGTATATTGTATTTCAAATTATAATCACCAGTTGCTTGATCTATAACTGGAGCCTTCTTCATTTTGTTAGTCACCTTCTGCATGAAACTATCAACTTCTGCCGGTGGAATGTTTCCAATATCAAACTTGAATATTCGTTTTTCTGGTGCCCTCATAATACGGTGAATTAACATAGCATCTTCCATTAGTGAAAGTTGTTTCCAGATTTTACGGCCACCTTCAATCATTCCCTTTCCGTATGGTAGGAAATTAGAATCACTCAATAATCTAAAGTGAGCTATTTCATAATTTTCTAATTCTTTCTGTCCACTCATTCTACCAGTATGTCTTGAATCACCTTCTTCCACTACAAACTGAACCATATATGGGTTTTCTGGATCTTCACCTTCAATACGAGTTACGTCATATGCCGAAAGTGGAACTGCATTAACAATACCATATTTATCTTTAATATCTAAATAAAGATAAAAATCACCGTATTTACATAAATTTCTTACCCACGGCCACAAATTGAACTCTATATTCAAAATATCATAATATAAGTTGTGTAATATATCATTTATATTTTCATTTTCTGATCTAATTTCTAAAACTTGACCGTATTCTGACTTCATGGTGCTATTATGTGTATATATTTTGGATCCATCATTGGATTCTAACGCATATATATGATTTTCGCCAACGTTAACTATATCATATACATCTTCTTTGTTTTCAAGTTTTTTAATAGAAATAATTCTATGGTTGGAACTATCAATAAAGTCTGAAAAATGCTTATATCCACTTTCTTGTAAAATATAATTAAAAACCGTTTTATTTGTATTTATTTTACTACATAATTTACTATAATTTCGTTTTGGATTTTTATCAAAATTTTCAATGCTCAATCTCATTTCATTTAATAAATGTGAATTTATCATTGTATTATATTTTCGTGGTAATGATTTTATATTATCTATATTATATAATTCACATATTTTATTTTTTACTTTTTGTAACTCTCCAACATTAAAATTATATTTCTTTTGTACTATATTAAATACATTTGTATTTTTACCTCCAGTATATTCTTTCATTAGAAAATCTACAACTTCCTCTAAATTAATATCATTTAATCTATCAATATCAGTTAACCATCTGCCATTTTTAAACCCTTCAAGTTTATATCCATTATTATACATTCCATTATCTTTACCAAAATTAGCATATAAATTTTGTCTATCTTCAAATGTAGTATTTTTCAAAAAATCATTCATAAATGTACGTTGCTCTATTGATTTTTTTCTTCTATTTTCATCATTCCAATATTTTTCGTGTCCAAGTTTTATTTTTTCTTTATATTCGTGTGTCTTATTTTTATCAGACCACAACTCTTTATTAAACTTTGCATGAACTTTCCAATGATTATCAGGTTCTAACCACTCTAAATGATCTGGTGAATTATTTAACTTATCAAAGGCTGAATGGTGAATGACTGCTTTATTAGATTTAGATTTTCTCATATTTTTCAAAAAATCTATTGAATTTGCAACAATTCTATGGACAAAATCAAATTTTCCATTATTTTTTATCATCAAATACCCATTTAATTTTTTATCACTAATTTTAGTATTTAATGCATATATACCATCACCAACAATTAAATTATCTGTATATACCAATTCACCATTTCCATTTACCCATCTATGGTTTCCCGTAGATTTTAATATAGTTCCATCTTCCAATGTGATTTCATACACTTCAGATTTACCCTTGTATATAACCTTATCAGCATTAGATGGTATAAAATTCCCAGTATTATCTAATCCATATAACCAAAAATTTTGTTCATTTTTATCAAATAATTCTTTAATTGTCAATTTACGACCATCTAATAGTGGAATTATAGTATCTGAACTTAAACATTCATCTGCATAAATGTCGAGAGCACTTGAAATGATAGCATCACTATCCATTTCCTCATAATCTCTAAATAGTGCAAGCCGTTGTGCTTGGAAACTAATTGCTTGTGCATGTCCGTATCCACCAGTTGTTAAATTAGTGTGTATTCTGGACCATCTATCTACAAGACTGTTTCGTGTTGCCTGTTGGACTCTATTTGTATCAGCAATTTTTAACTTTTTACCACCTGCGTGTCTAACTATAACATTTGTGCTGAATAATCTTCTGAGTCTGCTTCTTAATGTTGTATCTACCATTTTAACCTCTTTAGTTTATTAACCAATCTAATGATTCTTTTTCTCTACCAGTTTCCATTTCCCAATAATCGTTTTGATTTTCCGTTGGTTGGTAAACTGCTTCATAATCTAATGTTCTATTTAATACGTCTTTCTGTAATGCTATTCCCTCTGATTTTAATCGTAATGCTGTATCTCTCACCCACATACCTATTGCAAGACTAATTGGTAAATCATCATTATACCCTTCCATAGCCTGTGCTTTCATATTGTGATAAATAAACACAAATAATTCTTCTATCAACCTGGACGAATGAACTATTACAGTTTTTTCTCTGAAATATTCTTCTAATTTTGCTATCACTAATGGTCTTGTTTTCATGGTCATACTGAAACCAGGAACCATTTTTTGTTCGGCATTTCTATATTTGTTTGATATTTGTCTTTGAACATCTACATAATGCAAATCCTTACTCGTGTAGAATAAATTATCATAATCCCTATCTATTACCTGTTGAATTGCTGCCCAACCGATTGATGCGTTTTCAATAACGAGTAATGCATTGTTATATTCTACGGCTGTATTCATACACAAATTACCAAAATCTTTTGTGGATATTTTCCCTTTATATTCTGCTACTTGTTCTAAGTTTTGAACATCTATTACATGAAATGCTGAAAAGTCTGTTCCATCACCACGTGCAACGTCAGCACTTATTACATAATCTTTGGAATAATTAGGTGGTCTCCATATCCATAAATTACTATCAAATCCTCTCTTTTCCATAGGTTCTTCTATATGCTTATTCTTATACTCTTCAAGTATAACACCGTCAATTACAGTTTGGCCAGAAGTGATGAAATCACAGTTATGTGAAACTATACCATCTACATTAAAAATATTTCCGTTATCTACTTCTACTATATCATATAATTGAATTTCACTGTTGGTCTTTTCAATAGAATCAACATATATTTCACCATTTACTGAATCTATTTTTGTTCCCACGGTTAATTCATTAGATTGAATTTTTATATTATCTAACATAAAAGGGTGATTGTTTGAACATTTAATAGTTTTTCCATTACTCAATTCAATGGTATAATATACATCCTTCATTATTTCGCGAATACCATGAAAATCTCTAAACCCAGTAGGAGTTAGTATTTCATACTTACTATTTACTTTTACTTCACTCATACCGAAATCCTTATAAACTTGCATTCTAAATATTTTTCAATTTCTTGCTGTCTAATAATATCCTTTTGTTTTAATTCACCATTTCTAAAATGATGTCGCTCATCAACTTCAATTACTACATTTTTCTCTTTGTCATAACCATCTACAAAATATCCCAATTCTTTAATATGATATTCTCCACCATTTTCTGCATGTTGAAAATTGTATCCGTGTTCTTTTCCATAATTTTCTATAATAGGAATAGAATAAATATTATATCTTGGTGCAAATTGACCTTTCATTCTTTTAATATACCCAATCGTACTCACTCTCATTTTCCGCTTACTTTCATCAGTATGATGTTTGCCCAAGTGAACCTTCTTAGGTTCTGGACAATATCTACAATACTTATTGAAAGTATATTTTTCACCACATTCACATTTCATATTTTCAATATTACCATTATAATCTACAATAAACTTAATTCTATTAGTAAAATTGTAATTCCCAAAATAACTGTCTTGTTTTTTTATAGTTTTTTCTAATATTTCACTATGTTTATAAATAGATTTATACAATATAGGATATTCTTTAATTAGTGTTCTATTTTTAGCCTTTCCAAATAAAGTTATATAATAGTCATCCTTTAACAATAATAATTTAGTTTCATCAAATGAATGCACTGTATCTACTTTATCTAAATCAAATTTTATTTTATCCCACCCAACCTTTACATAATTATACTTCATTGTACAACTCCTCTAATGAAATATCTGTAACATCTCCGGATATTTTATCACGAACTGTTATTAAAGATTCACCCCACAGGCAATCACATTCCTGGGCCGCCATTGAAGGACCTAATAATTTATCTTGCTCGTCTCTCCAATCCTGTTCTCTATCTGGGTGTAATGACCAATGGAGTTTAATAAAATTCCAATCGTTTTTACCTTCTTCTGCTCCAGCCCATGTTTTATGAAACCAATTACCAACCCCATTCGGGGTGTTATGTCCCAGAACCCCATTATACATAACCGAATGTGCCCAAAAATCACCCGAATCGGGTAATGAAAAATCAAATGTTTCATTTTCACCATCTACTATTTCTTTAATTTGTACCCATTCTGAATTTGGGATTAGAAATTTATCAATTTCATTTATTCTATCATCTGATAAATTTGATCTCACAATATTATAAAATTTATGTACATTTTCAGATGATATATGTTCTGATTTATATTTTTTTTGTTTATTTATAATATTAGATATATTTAAACCGTGATATTTAGTTAAACTCCAGTTACCTTTATCATAAATATCAAAAAATTCATTCATCAAATCATAACTAAATGGTATAACATCATTTGATTTCCCATCACGTACATTTTCAGTCAATAATTTATGTTCTTGCTTCCTATTAAATTTAAATCCAATTTTTTCATAAAATAACTTTGAATCTCTAATATTCAATTCAAGTCTATGAGAATCATAATTAAATCCATAATCAAAATAATCATAACTATTCATTAATTCTTTCGATACTCTATAATATTTACTTCTTATTCCAAAATTTAATAATATTATTCTAATCTGCTCGATTAATTTCTTATTTGACAATCCAATACCAATAGTACCATGTTTAGATGTACTAAACCCATCGCCATCAAAAATACCAGATAATAGTGCCGATATATTTTCTTTACCCATTTCCAATAACCGACTTGGTATTACTTTATTATGAGCTTTTAATGATAAATCGAATCCAATATATTCAAAAAACTGAACTAATGTAGATGATGACACATTATAATGCATACCATCTTTTGCAAGATAATAAGTCAAATTTAATTTATCAAAAATAAAATCAATATTATCTCCACAAGTAAAATCTAATCCCGAATAATAAATATCCCCATTACTTCTATATCTTTTCTGTGAACTCCCTTCGGATAGATACATACCAATTAAATATGCAATATCACATGTAATTTTATCCGGATTAAATATATTTTTGTGATTATTGGTTATATTGGGATTAAAATCACTGACATCATTGTTGTTACCCCACAAATCCATACCATATTGTACATTCACCCAATCACCTACAGATAATTCATCTAATCTATACCATTCATATTTACCGTTTTTACATGCCCACAATTTATGATTATGTGATCCCTCAACTTCAGATAATTTTGTTATTATTTTTTTGGTATCTACCTTCCCATTGATATGAAATAAATTTCCATTTCTTAATTTTTTATTACCATATACATTATAATCATTTATTCTATAATCACCAATTGGTTTATTTTTTGGAATAAAATCTTTAATTTGTTTTATACCTCCGCCTGTAAATATATATGTATCGGAAGTAACACATGACAGAGCAATACATTGTCCACCAGTTGATAGAGTACTTTGTGCAGCAGTCCATATTGTATCAATCTTTGGAATGAATGCCGCTTCATCTAATATCAAAAGTGATAACGCTTCTGACCTACCACTATCTTCACCACTCGAAATTGCCTTTACTTGTGATCCATTAGAATATTTTAGTGATAATTTATTATCCTCTGTACAGCCCGATTTTACCCAATTTGGAAGATTAGCATGCATTACTCGTATTTTTGTTACGAGATTTTTAGCAGTATCTTGTTTAGTAGCAATAACCAATATATTCTTATCTGTTTGAAAGGTCATCATCCATAATGAATAACCAGCCACAAGAGTAGATATACCCAACTGACGGGCTTTTAGTATAATGTTGTAATTATAATTATTAAAATCCTCTAATGTTTTATCCTGGAAATCATATAATGAAAATGGTATTTTACCTTCTATTGGATGCTGAATAACAGCATACTTTTTTAAGAAATATACTGGGTCTTTAGCACACTTTATGTATTCAGCTTTTATTACTTCTTTTATAGATGGTTTATTGCTCATTTATTTTGCTACTTCCACAATTTTTATTCCAAAATATGTCGGTATAATTACAGATGCTGCCCCATATGTGAAATATAGCCACTTATTTTCATACCACGATGGTTCAACCAATTTTACTTGTTCTTTCAATAAATCATTCTGTTCTTTCAGTATTCCAATCTGTTCATCCTTCTTTACTAATAAAGTGGAATCGGTTTTAGCCTGTTCGGTATAACCAATCATTAGTTCTTCATATATTCCAATTTGCACAGATTTAGTGCTATCAGAATACTGAAGTTCTTTAATTTGATTTGCTATAGCCAACACCTGTTCATCTGTGAATGTTTGTTGTCCGAACAGAAAGGTGGATAATAATACTATCCAAATATACTTCATGTTATCTAAGTAGATATACTACCCCGGAAGAACCATTTACTACTTTTTGAACCCCTATTTCATGAATAATTCCGGTACTAAAAGCTGTTCCTGCTACTGAACCACCACCTGAAAAAGTAATAGTAGTATCGGTGTTCCCAACGATAAATGCTGAGGCTTCGTTTGATCCTGTTGCGAAAAAGGTTTCACTATTACCAACCGTTTTAACGTTATTGTATTTACCAAGATTACCTCTTACATCAATTCGTGATCTGAACATTGTTCCTGCATCTGCCATTTAATTTCTCCTTATATATGTATATATAATTATTTACTTTCTGAAAATTTCCTTAAAAAGTCTGCTGCGTCATCCACATCATCATTTTCAAAGGCTGTTTCCATTTTCTTAACTTCATTTTTAGTTCGTGTTAATTTTCTTTTTAACTTTGTTATTTCTTTCTTATTTTTCTTCTTATTTTTCTGTAAAGTTTCTATTTCGTGAGCTACTACTTCTTCTTTTTTCTTATTCTCTTTAATAACTTTCTTTAACTCTTTAGCTTCTTTTGATTTTCTTGCACTTAATAAAGTGCTTAAACCGAAAAATCCTAAAATCGTAATAATTAGTTTTTTTAACCATTCCATTATTTAATCTCCATTATTTTTTTGTATGTAGATTTGCCTTCTAACTTTTTAGTTTTTGAAGGTTCATCAAATTCACTATCCATTGGTTCTTTGTATTTACCATACCCATCATTATCACGCTCTACATCTTCGGTAAAATCTTTATCAAATATATTAACTTGTTTATGAAGTCTAAATTTAAGTGCAGGTCTGTCATTTATCAGCAGATCACCCTTTTCATTCCATTTAATAGATTTAATTACTACTGGCTTATTCTTAAATTTGCCCATTTTTACAGTGTCACCTATTTTTATCGGTAATTCAATCATTATTTTTTCCCCTTCGGTAATAAATCAACTAATTTGTTTCCCTTCCATTCTCTACTATCTATTCTACCACCTATTCTATGATCTTCCCATTTGCCCCATAGTTTTTCGTTTTTAGCAAATATAGACTGACCACCTTTTTGTGATTGTCTGTATCCTTTACCACCACCACTAACTGATCCAGGTTCTGGAGTATTTTGGATCCCACCACTTTTAGTTCCTTCTGGGGCTGTGGTTGGTTTTATTAGAGTTTCTGCTGTAGAATGGAAATTATGAGTTTCAGGTGGAATGGTGTATTCTTGTTTTCGGTGAAATCCATGTATTCCATATAATCTTTGTTTAGGCGCTAATGGAGGTGTATCATCTCTTAACTCACTTGCCATTATTGAAGCATATTCTTCTGGACCACTTAAATAACGATAGACCATTGCCTTATCTCGTTCTGCTCGTTTTAAATTATTTAAACTTCCTTTACCACCGTAAATGTTGTCTGATGCTGGGAAGTCAATTTGTGTCATCCCACGAGTTAAACTTGCAGGTGTTACTCCCCGCCGTTCCCCACGTTTAGTGTAAAGTCCATCTGGCCACGCATCACCTGTGTTAATTCCTAAACTCTGTCCTGAAGTACCTGTTGGTGATGCCTCATTTATAAGTTTTAACATTTTCTTTTCAAATTTATTCATTAACTTTTCCAACTTACCATAAGGTTTTGACCGTCAAGTTTTTCTGTTACATTATCCTCACGATCTAAATTTCCATCTAAACCCATTTCTATAATATTCTTTAAATCTTTAAAAGTTAAATCTTTATCGTCAAATGGGTGATTAAGATGACCAGCCGCGCCTCCGCACATCAACAATATTCGATTATCCAGTGGATTATTTGAATGCTCAATATCTTTCAATAAATCTTCAAATAAAATTGAATTTTTAGTAGATTTACTTTCATTCAATGAATGTAGAATCACTTCTAAATTTTTATAGTGAGCAATAATTTCTATCGGAATATCATTCTTAAAGCCATAATTTATAGAAACTTTATGGTCTAAATGCCATTTTCTGCTTCTTTTCTTAGCATTTGGAATATCATAAAAATGTTTCTGATAGTTATCATTCGTCAATTTTCTTACATTTTCAGTATATAATTGAAGCACGTCTTTATCTTCTGGTCTTGTCCATAATCCTAATTCATACATTCGTTCATTATATTTATCAGAATTTCTAATTTCAGTAAATTGTTTTCTTCTTGTTTCTATCAATTCTTCATTTTCATATGATTTTTTAACACCAACAGATACCTTTTTTCTATTTTTTTCATCTTTCATAGCGTTATTTTCACTCATTAGTTGTCTGGTTTCATCTGTTGGTATTCTTCCGGTAGATAATTGACTTTGTAATTCTTTATATTCTTTTGTATTTACACTATCTAAATGTTTTTTTCTAACATTACTATCTGACATCGAATTCTTACCAGAATCTTTGGTATTCTTTGATGATTCAGATAATAGTGGTACATTTGGATATTTATTTCTATATTCTTTCATGGTTAAATTATGTTTATATTTTAAATGTCTATATTGAATCTGTTTCATCCAATCACCGCATTCTGCACACATAACTAATCCCTTTTCTTCATCTATATATAGATCACCTTCCAATAACAATTCATTTTTCCACCACTCTGGTGTCAAATTTTCTACATGAAGTCTTGGCTGTCCACCACTTGTTTTTGGCGCCTTCTTTGAAAAGTCTGATGTATTCCGTATATTATCTTCCATTCTACCTGCAGCATCAATACCAGAAGCTACGGGTGGACCTGCAAATAATACATTCGGATCATCTACTCCCATCCATTTAATTACTCTCCAACCAAGATTTTCAATTACATCACGTAATCTACTTTTATATTTTTTCTTAGCACCATATGATATTGCAGGAACATCTCTGTAATCCATAGTGTAATCTTCTTCCGGATCCATTGCACCATCACTTAAAATATATCCAATTACTTTATATCCTAAATCATTCTGTAATTGTTTTACCCAATCTTTTGTTTCTCTTTTATATTGATCTAGTGATTTGTAAAATGTTCCAGGTCCATCATCTACTGGAGCACGACCTGTATCTGCACCTTCTTTTATAATAGAAACAACATCGTTTTCTACTATAAAATCTCCTATTTTATCTCCACTAAACTCATTTAAAATTTTATTATGCAATAATCTTCTCCAAGATATACTTTATCACTTATAAATATCATTTTACTGAAATTTTAGACAATTCATCAACTACTTCATCTTTCATTTTGAGTAAATCTTTTAATGCTTCGTCTGCCATTTCAATTACTTTCTCATCGTTCTGTGTCCACTGTTCTTTCTCTATTTCTACTGACTGAACACCAACTTGGTTGTAAAATTCGGGTGTTGTCTGTGTTTTCCAATCTTCAACACTCTCTATTTGATCGTTTAACCAAGAAAGCTTGTTTTTTAATACTTTTTGAGTTTCCCACTCTTCAAATTTACCGTCTATACGAAGTTTATTCTCAAATTTTACTTGACAATCAAAGCAATGGTTGTATAATCTATACATTTTATCGTCAAGTTTCTGTTTCATCACTTTATCACATTCTGGACAGAACCATGGAATTTTTGCTTCTTGTAATGCCCCCATCCGTTCATTTACTCTATCTCTTTCGTTCTGTATTTCTTTTTTTCGAGCTTCCTGCTCTTTTTTATCACCAACCGTCACCATAATTCGTTTATCTGGTGTTTCATTTCGTAAAATCTGTTCTCTTGCTCTTACGTGTCTTTGATGTTCTCCCATAGCTTATTTTTCTCCTATTAAAATGTCATTAAACCAATCACCTGGTTCGAAACAGCAAATGCACCAGTAAATTTATAAACTTTTCCTTTATATTTAAAAACCAATCCTTCACTTGGAACTATAGCATCTAATCCACCAATGTTATTTAATTTATCTAATTGTAATTTTAGTGTATTTAATTTTTTCAAGTCTCCACCTTTTCTAACATTCTTAATAGCACCATCTAATTGCTTTTTAACTCGTTGAACGGTGCTATCTGGATTTGCTGCTAACCAACCACTTACATTTTTCATTACTTCTGCTCCAAGTTCAAAAAACAGCTCCTCAAATGGTTTCATATTTTCCTTTACCATTTTAGCGTGGTCTTGTTTATCCGTAGTTAAAACCCAATCTAAAAATTCAGGTGATTTTTCTAAATCTTTTCGTATATCAGGAATTTTATATGATTTATCAAAAAATGCCCATCGTTTAGTTAAATTAGTTAATACTGTGTCTGATATTTCTGTGTTAAATTGTTTAGCTGCATTAAATATATGCTCCTCCCAGTATCTCTCGTGGTAAAGAGCAAGAGTATCAGTATCTTTTAATGCATATTGTTTTTGTAATTTATTTAATTTGCCAATATATTTAGATTTGGCAGCTGCAAAGTCTTGATGTTTAGGAACAGTAAGGAAATTAGGTTTTCCTATCTTATAATGTTTCTGTATATTTTGATTTACTTGTTTAATCATACCGGCAAGTATTCTTGCACTTCCCTTTACTTCTCCAACTACTGTTCCACTATCGTCATATTCAAGTGCACCATGAAATACTATTTCTGCCTTATCATAATCTATTACATTTGATGATTTTGGCCACATAACCTCTAAATTCATAAATGCCTTACCATTCATAAAAATTTTATCTCTTTGTTTATCACTTAATTTACCAATAGCCTTTTCCATGTCTTTCATTGCAAAACTAAATGCATCTGAAATATCACCACGACCTTTAAACTTGGAAATTATACCTTTTGTGTCTAATGCCGTTGCTCCTTGATTTTTTAGATGACCTTTATTTCTTGCTGCTATTAATTTACCTTTTCCTTTACCCTCTATAAGTATTGTTTCATTTTGTCTAAATAACTTTTTAAATTTATTAGTCATCATGTTAAATACACCCTTATCATAATAACCGAACATTGACTTAAATAACTTTTCTCTATTATTTGAATATTTTTGTGATCCAAGTAATTCTCTCATATAAGTTCCACTAATATCTCTACCACCCACCTTGATAGAAACGTGTGGTGCTACTAATATATATCCATGTTCTTCATAACCCTTTAAATTATTTTTATTCTTCTTATAATCTTGGAAATATCCAGGAGTTCCATCTTTCTTTTTGCCACCGACTAATCTACCAACATCTTTCTGTCCGAATATATATATCACAGCTGTAGTTTCTGAATCAAATTTCTTTAATAAGTTCTTTGCTACGTAAGGGCTTGTTTCATTTACTATTCTATTTCCTGGAACTCCCATTTTTACCATATGTCTAGCTTTTTCTTTAAAATTCATTGGATGACGGGGTGGTTTCTTTATATTAGAAGTAGTTATATAAGCCTCATCTACTTGTTTCTTTAACCATTTATATGTTTTATAGTGGTGAGGACCGAATGGCTGAAAACGACCACCAAAGACACCAACTACTTTTTTAATCTTTTTAGTATCTTCTTCTGGTAATAAATCTCGTATTAGTTCTTCTGTTAAGTTATTCATAATTTGAATCTACCTTTATCTATTTTGTCGGAGAATTTCATATAGCCACAGTTCCAATAAACTTTAGTGGTTTCATATTAAACCAAGCTGTGCTCTCTACATCCCAACCATGTAATGCTTTATGTGCATATGGATTTTTAACATGAACGGCGTCATACTTTTTACTTATTTTTTTCCAATCTAAAAAATCATCACCATACAAATTTTTACTCTCATATGGAAATTTCTCTCTTAATTTTTCGTAATCTTTCTCATTCTTAATAGTATAAAGTTTAACACTTTTTACCTCAAATACAACTCCATCACCACTATTCCAATCTGGCATTTCCGATTTAGTCCAGTCTGCCCATCCACTACTTAATGTTTTCATGTTCCAAGATGAAGTCCAAAATGCACCTATTGGTTTATTCATCCAGTCTCCAGTTATTTTGAGTTTTCCCATTGGTAGTTTAGATGGATCAAACTTCCACTTGGGTAAAAATACTTGATTATCCATTCGTTCTGTTATAAGGTCTTTAAGTTTTATCATTACCCATTTCCATTACATAATATAGTATAACAAATACTACACCACTCAATAATAATAAATCGAACTTTGCGGCTATATAATCCAAAAACATTATTTCAACCTTGCTGTATCTGCTGTTTCTGTGTCTACATACCCACCGTTTACTGTAATTGTCGTGTGTTGCATTATTTTTTTATTCATGTATAAAGTAATAGAGATATATTCATCATCATAATCAACTTCAGTTTCAATTACATTTTTACCTGCCTTTAATTTTGATTTTGATTCTGTTAAATTCTGTTTAACAATCTCTCTAATCTGTTTTCGTAATACTTTCTCTTGTAGTTCGTCTTTTGCAATCATCATATCCTTTTTAGATATTTTAACTTTTTGTTTTCCGATTTCTCTCGGTTCATCTATGTGAAATTGTGCCATTATTTTACCTCTAATACTGTTTTAGTTATTTTCATCTAAACTCTCCCGTTTAACTTTCGTAATTCCATAAAAACTTTGTTTAAACTTCCTCGGCTATTTGCAGTTACTAACACTCCAGAAAATTGATTTGCTATAGCCACAATTATATCACTTTCTTTTATACTTAATCCTTTGCTAATTGACTTACTTATAGTTTTTGCCATTGGAGAAGTATAGGATAATTCATTTAAAATCTCTTCTCGAATTATTTGTATTAGTTGAGACTTTGTTATTGTTTTCATTTTACTATCCTCCAAATTTACTATTTTTCCAAATCAACTTATGTATTCTATCATATTCACGTTGTTGTTCTGGTGATATTTTTATGGTTTTTAATGGTTCAAATATTTTAAACTTACCTCTATTTTTAGATTGTAATTTCATTAAATTCTTTTCATCTTTATCTACTGCTATCACTTTCTTTAAGTTATTAGTTACTAATATCCAATATCCAGCTTTTCTCATATCTTGTGCAGTATCTATGGATATTGTTTTTTTCTCCGTTAATGTTTCATCTAAACTATTAACTATATTCATAATACTTTTAAGCTTCTTTTGTGCTCCATTATGAGTGGACAATCCCTTTTTACCTGCAAAGTTTTTTTCTAATGACTTGACTATTTTTGGATTTGCAAATCCACCTAATTCATATGCCCATTTTTTACTTCCAAGTTCAATCAATGCAGTTGCTTTATTTAATTTCATTGTTATTATCTTTGAAGTTTTATCATGTAAAAATTTAATCTCATTACCTTCAATCTGCAATACCACTATCCTACTAAACCCATTCCACTCAATCCAATATTCAGTTAGTGGTGCTATGTACATTTTAGATTCTGTTAATATGTCTTTTAGTTTAATCATATCATTTCTCACTCTAAAAGAATGCGTCCCCACCTCTATCAGAAATCCATTTATTTATATCTTTTGGCTCAGTTGTTATTTCTATTTTATTTCCAAACATTTTTTGTGCTTGCTCTATATTTTTCCTCTTTTCTTTTCCGTAACGCGTATTATAATCATCCTCAAATACTTCATCATCATAATAATATATATCTGCTATATATCCTAACACATCCACTATCATAATTTTATCAACTACTAATTCGTTCCAATACCAATCACCTGTAAATGGTTGTGGGTCTCCAAAATGTTTATTTAGCTGTTTTTGATGTTTCTTTAATATTTTTATCACTTCCTTTTCATATAATTTAAATAGTTTTTTAATGTCTGTAAATTCACTTCCGTCTTTATTATATAGAGTAACTTTATTTATCGCTCTATCGTTTGTATATTTTAACTTTAATTTTTTATATGATTTATCAAATGCAAAATACATTTCACCTCGTATTTTATCTCCTATTTTACTATCTGATGCTTTGTTTAGAATATAAGTTAATGATGATTGGTGGTCTGTGGCTGTACCAACCCACCTCACTCCATTTTCGTCAGGCTGAGACATTATATCATTAGTTGAAGCTATTTTTAACTTACCAATCAAATGAACCAAAAATCCACCACTGGTTCTTATGC
>JACKQG010002551.1_pt1 | contig 23640 bp, 13 predicted proteins | sample 8237621 | NCBI WGS metagenome assembly JACKQG01 (sample SAMN15677084, study PRJNA649215) | marine metagenome | biome: marine; feature: Black Sea; material: saline water; isolation source: suspended particulate matter (SPM) from the Black Sea western gyre | collected 2013-06-09/2013-06-10 | depth... | reverse complement strand
GGGGCGGGCGGGGCGCCGGCGAGCTTCAGGCCCGGCCTCGGCGCCGCCCCGTCCCCCGACACCGCCCCCTGGGCTGCGCGATTGGCTAGAATACCGCTTGAGCGAGAATGGTGGGCGACTCAAGCCGATGCATAAACTGATACTCTCCAGCGCTGCTTGGCGCCAAAGTTCGGCCCACGATGAAGCCAAGGCAGCTAAGGATATCGACAATCAATTTCTCTGGCGCTTCAGTCCAAGAAGGCTGGAAGGCGAAGTGATTCGCGACAGTTTACTCACGGTGAGCGGTCAACTAGACAAAACCATGTACGGAAAAGGAACCCTCGACGAGAGAAGCAAAAGACGAAGCGTCTACTTCTTCATAAAGCGAAGTCGGTTGATCCCGACAATGCAGCTCTTCGACGCCCCCGAACCCCTCGTCAGCCAAGGTCGACGGATCAGTACCACTATTGCGCCGCAGGCTCTCATGTTTATGAATAGTCCGAATGTTAGAGGGTATGCCACCACTTTAGCCGAAAGATTGTTCAAGGAGGTTGGCGAAAGCTTAGAGAAGGCCGTCGATGCCGGTTATTTGGCCACCTTGGGGAGGGAACCTGATGCCGGTGAAAGTGTTGCCAGCATTGCTTTCCTTGAAAATCAGGAAATTTCCTATCGTGAAGCCAAGCAAGCGAACCCACACAGGCTCGCCTTGATTGATTTTGCTCAAACCTTGTTCGGTTTAAACGAGTTCAGCTACCTTCGATGATAACATGAGCGATTTCTTTCATAAAAACTCAATTTCCCATCCCATGAATCGGAGAGCAATGCTCGACCGTTGCGGAATGGGCCTCGGAGCTCTTGGCCTTACTGGTCTCCTACAAGATGAAGGTTTGCTTGGGGCTCCCAATCCCTTGGCTCCTAAGCAATCTCATTTCCCTGGCCGAGCCAAGTCGGTCATCTGGATCTTCGTAAACGGAGGTCCTAGCCACGTTGACACCTGGGACTACAAGCCCGCCCTTGAGAAAATGGACGGCATGACCTTCGAGGGTTTCGATCGCTTTACCGGATTCTTCGCCAACGCGGTGGGTGGATTGATGAAAAGCCCCTTCAAGTTTACTCCACGCGGTCAATGCGGTAAAATGGTCTCTGAGATCTTTCCTCGCCTTGGAGAACATGTCGACAAGATGGCCTTTATCCATTCAGGGCATACCGAGTCGAATAATCACAGTCCCGCCCTCTTCATGATGAATTGCGGCGTACCCCGCATGGGCTACCCGTGCGCCGGGGCATGGGCGACCTACGGCTTGGGTTCATCGAGTCGCGACCTACCCTCTTTCGTGGTCATGAGCGATCCTCTCGGGCGCGGTCTGCCCAAGGGCCATGCTGCCAACTGGGGAGCCGGCTTTTTGCCCAGCGTCTACCAAGGTACCCACTTTCGCCCGAAGGGAGACCCCATCGACAACTTGCACCGCCCGAAGGAGCAGGACACCTCCCGCCAACGTCGCCAGCTCGACTTGTTGGCCCAGCTCAATCGCCAGGATCTCAAGAAGAATCCGCACGAGGAGGAACTGGCGGCCCGCATCGAGAGCTTCGAGTTGGCCTACCGCATGCAAACCGCGGCCCCCGAGGCCCTCGACCTCGCCAATGAACCCGAACACTTGAAAGAGCTCTACGGCCTGAACGTAGGAAAATCGAAGCACTTCGCTGCCCAGTGCATGATGGCCCGACGATTGGTCGAGCGCGGTACCCGTTTCATTCAGATCTACTCCGGCGGCATGGCGAACCAGCGCAGTTGGGACGGTCATAGCGACATCAAGGGAAACCATTCCGGATTCGCCCAGGAAACGGACCAACCCATCGCCGGTTTGCTGACCGATTTGGAACAACGCGGCCTGTTGGACGAAACACTTATCGTATGGGCGGGTGAATTCGGCCGTCTGCCCGTGGCGCAAAAAAGCGGCAAGCCCGGGCGCGACCATAACCCGCACTGCTTCACTGCCTGGATGGCGGGCGGCGGCGTAAAGGGCGGTGTTTCCCATGGGGAATCGGACGAGGTGGGTCACAAGGCAGCAGTGGACAAAGTGCACGTGAACGACTTTCATGCCACCATTCTCCATTTGCTCGGCTTGAACCACAAGGAACTCACCTATCGCTATGGCGGCCGCGACTTTCGCCTCACCGACGTCGCGGGCAAGGTGATCGCTCCCATCCTTGCCTAAGATTGGCAAGAGCATCCCCTGATTCATTTCCGTTGCCGATGAAGATCGATTCAATTTCAGATTTCATGGACAAACTAGTACTTGTAATAACCATTTTCTTGGCTTTCTCGATCACCGCGTCACGGGCGGAGGAGAAACTCGAGTTCAACCGCGACGTTCGCCCCATTCTCTCGAATGCCTGCTTTCATTGCCACGGACCGGATGAAAAGAAAAGGAAGAGCGGACTGAGGCTGGACTTGGAGTCGGATGCATTCAAACCGGCCAAGTCGGGGGATCCGGTGATGATCAAGGGGGATGCGGAGAAGAGTGAACTTGTCTTCAGGATCTTTCTGCCCGACGACGATGACGACCACATGCCCCCCATCGATAGTGGTAAGTCGATCACGAAGGAGCAAAAGGAAATCTTGCGCAAATGGATCGAACAAGGCGCCGAGTACCAAGGCCATTGGGCCTTTGCGTCTACGAAGCGACCAGCCGTGCCTCAGTATCCCGATGCCAAGCATCCGCTCGATGCCTTCCTCAAGAAACGCCTGCTGGTCGAGGGTTTGAGCATGAGGGTGGAAGCGGACAAGGAGACCTTGCTCAGGAGAGTCAGCTTGGACCTGACGGGATTACCCCCCACGCTGGAGGAAATGGATGCCTTTGCAGAAGACAATACTCCCGATGCCTATGAAAAGGTTCTCGATCGGTTGCTGTCTTCCCCGCACTACGGCGAGCGAATGGCGTTGGAATGGCTCGATCTAGCCCGTTATGCCGATAGCAATGGTTTTCAGAGCGACGGAAGCCGCAGTATGTGGCTCTGGAGGGAATGGTTGATCGGCGCCTACAACCGGAACCTTCCCTTTGATCAGTTCACTATCGAGCAATTGGCGGGCGACATGTTGCCGAACCCGACCGATGACCAAATCGTGGCGACCGGGTTCAATCGAAACCATCGCCTCAACGGGGAAGGTGGCAGAATCGTGGACGAGTGGTTCGTGGAAACGGTGATCGACCGGGTGGAGACCACGAGCATGACATGGATGGCCCTGACCATGAACTGCGCCCGCTGCCACGACCATAAGTACGACCCGATCTCACAAAAGGAATTCTATCAATTCTTCGCCTTCTTCAACTCGAATGACGAAAGCGGCGTGCTGGCGGCCAATGGCAAGAACGGCAACAATACGATGCCTTTCATCAAGGTGGCAGGAGCAGACCACAAAAAAAAGGAAGTGGAACTGAAGGCGAAACTGGAGGAAGCGCAGGCCAAAGCGCAAGCGAGCGAGAAAGCAGGCTTGGCCGCCGCCTTTGAAAAATGGATGAACGAGGAGAGACAGGCCTTTGCGAACGGAAAGCCCCGGCAAGCATGGATCCCTTTGGTGGATGAAAAGGTGACGAGCAAGGGCGGGGCGACTTTCAAGAGGCAACCGGACGGATCGTGGCTTCCCGGCGGCAAGAACCCGACCCATGATGTTTATGAAATAGAGTCTCCATTGGCGGCCGGCATGTTTTCCGGGATTCTGCTCGACTGCCTACCCGACGACCGGATTCCACAAAAGAGCTTGGGCCGGTACAGCAATGGAAACTTCGTGCTCACACGCGTGGAAGCGGAAATTCGACCCACTGAAGGCAAGCCCATGCCGGTCAAGCTGACCCGTCGCGAAGCTGACTATTCCCAGCAGGGGTGGGACATCAGCATGGTCAACAACGGGAACCCCGGCACCGGCTGGGCGGTGGATGGACCGACCCGCCGCAAACCGATCAAGGCCATGTTCCTGCCTGATTCCCAGGTCAAGCTTCCAAAGGGAGGTCTCCTAGTGGTCCGTTTCTTTCATGAAGCCCTATCCCAGCACAACATGGGACGCTTCCGCGTTTCCTACTCGGAGAGAAAGGTAACGTCGCTCGGTGGCAAACCCGGCTTGCCGGCCAATCTCGTTTCCTTGCTGCGAATGGAGCCTGGATCCTTGAAACCGGGGAACAGGAAGAAACTGGAACAATACTTCAAGGCAAATGCCCGAAATCCAATTTCCCAAGCGCAGACCAAGGTTGCCCAAGCCAAGAAGGCTTTGGACAATTTCAAGAACACGCTTCCCAGTACCATGGTGATGAAGGAAAAGCCTGCTCCCAAGGATGCCTTTGTCCTGAATCGAGGAGAGTACGACCAACCCACTGACAAGGTGGAAAGGAAATTGCCCGCCAGCCTTCCTCCATTGGCTGCGGACCAACCTCTCAATCGACTTGGGTTGGCTCGTTGGCTGGTCTCAGGTGATCATCCCTTGACCGCCCGCGTATGGGTAAACCGCATTTGGGAACGCCTGTTCGGGGTTGGAATTGTGAAAACTTCGGAAAATTTCGGTTCGCAGGCGGAGTGGCCCGTCCATCCCGAGCTTCTCGACTGGCTGGCGGTTGAATTTGCGAAACCGTCCCGATTGCCCAAGGTTGCCGAAAAGCCTGCCCAAGCATGGGATATGAAGGCGATGATTAAGTTCATCATGCTGAGCAAGGCTTACCGCCAAAGCTCGAGCGCTCCCGAGGAACTCTATCGCAAGGATCCGGAAAACCGTCTGCTGGCCCGCGGTCCGCGCTTTCGTTTGAAAGGGGAGACGGTGCGCGACCAAGCCTTGGCCATCAGCGGCTTGCTCGTGCCGAAAATCGGGGGGCCAAGCACCCGCCCCTACATGCCGACCGGAGTATGGGACGAGACGAATCGATACGGCAACTTGCGCAATTACAAGGCCACCACAGGCGATGGACTTTACCGGAGAAGCATGTACACCATCTGGAAGCGCACGGCAGCTCCGCCTTCCATGCTTTTGTTCGACGCACCCAACCGAGAGATCTGCACACCCAAGCGGTCCCGCACAAACACGCCGCTGCAGGCATTGGCCTTGATGAACGAAGTCACTTACGTCGAGGCCGCTCGGGCCTTGGCCCAAAGGATGATGAATGAAGGCGGCGACACCGTGGAGTCGCGCCTGACCACCGGCTTTCGCCTCGTCACCGCACGGACGCCGGACAAGGAAACTTTGGCTGTACTAAAATCCGGGTTTGAGCGCAGAAGGAAAGAATTCAACGAGAAACCGGAAGCAGCGAAATCTCTCATCATGCAAGGCACCTCGAAGCCCGATCCTTCGCTCGATGCGCGTGAACTGGCAGCTTACTCGGCCACCGCAAGCATCCTGCTCAATCTCGACCGTGTGGTAACCAAGGACTGAAGCCTAGACTGTCATGAATGAATTCCAAAACATTCTCACGAACAAACCGAACCTGGGAGCCACTCAAGACTTCCTGAATAGGCGGATCTTTCTCCGCAACGGGGCCGCCGCATTGAGCGCCACCGCCCTTGCCGGCTTGCTTCCCTCGCTGTCCAGTGAAGCAAAGACGACCGGCAACGGATTCCCGAATTTCCCGGCCAAGGCCAAGCGTGTCATTTATCTGTTCCAGTCTGGAGCGCCTTCCCAAATGGACTTGTTCGATCCAAAGCCTCTCATGGAAAAACAGCGGGGGAAGGATTTGCCCGACAGCATTCGGAAAGGCCAACGCCTGACCACCATGACCTCGGGGCAAAAGAGCTTTCCCATAGCGCCCAGCATCTTCAAGTTCGCACGGCAGGGGAATTCGGGTCATTGGATGAGCGACGTGCTCCCCCACTTGTCGAAAGAGGCGGATGAATTGTGCTTCATCAAGTCGATGCACACCGAGGCGATCAATCATGACCCGGCGATCACTTTTTGCCAGACCGGGCACCAATTGGCCGGTCGTCCGAGCATTGGGTCCTGGTTAAGTTACGGCTTGGGCACCGAGAACAAGGACCTGCCCGCTTACGTCGTGCTGACATCTTTTGGAACGGGTCGTCCCGACGACCAGCCTTTGTACGATCGCCTTTGGGGAGCGGGCTTCCTTTCCACACAGCATCAGGGGGTAAAGTTCAGGAACTCGGGTGACCCCGTCCTTTATCTTTCCGATCCAAAGGGAATCGATCGCAAGATGAAGCGCGGGATGCTGGACGAGATTGCCCTTCTCAATCGCAAGAATCATCAACTGGTTGGCGACCCCGAGATCGATGCCCGAATTTCCCAGTACGAGTTGGCTTTCCGCATGCAGTCAAGCGTGCCCGAGCTGACCGACGTTTCCAAGGAACCCAAGCATATCTTGGAGAGCTATGGCCCGGACGTGCTCAAACCCGGAACGTATGCGGCGAACTGCTTGCTTGCCCGGCGCATGGCGGAGCGCGACGTCCGCTGCATCCAGCTTTTCCACATGGGCTGGGACCATCACGGGGGACTGCCGAATGCGGTGAAGGGGCAGTGCCGCGACACGGACCAACCGACTGCTGCCTTGATCGCCGACCTGCGTCAGCGTGGCTTGCTGGAGGACACCTTGATCGTCTGGGGCGGAGAGTTCGGAAGAACAGTTTATTCGCAAGGCAAGCTCACGGCGACTAATTACGGGCGGGACCACCACCCTCGATGCTTTACCGTCTTCCTGGCTGGAGCTGGGATCAAGAAAGGATTCTCGCTGGGAGAAACGGATGATTACTGCTATAATATCACGCAAGATCCCGTGCATGTTCACGACTTGAATGCCACCATTATGCACCTGCTCGGAGTTGACCACAAGAAGCTCACCTATAAGTTCCAAGGCAGAGACTACCGACTCACCGACGTACACGGACACGTCGTGAAACCCATTCTGTCGTAAAAACTTTCCTGCCCGGTTCAAATTACATTTGGCTTCATGCGCTGCCAGCCTATTTAGGAGGTTTGAAAATGACTATCCGATATGCCGCTTGCATTTTTATTTTTGGTCCTGTTCCGCTCCTTGCGGAAATTGACTTTAATCAGCAGATACGACCGATCCTGTCCGACAAGTGTTTCAAGTGTCATGGTCCGGCCGCTAAAAACCAAAAATCCAAGCTGAGGCTCGATTCCTTCGAGAATGCCGTAAAGTCTCATGGCGGCGTAGTTGCACTGGTTCCCGGTAAGCTGGAGGATTCCGAACTCCACTGGCGTATCCGCAGCGACGAGTCGGACGAGGTCATGCCGCCGCTCAAGGCGAAGCTTCCCCTGTCCCCCAAGGAAAAGGATCTTCTCGACCAATGGATCCTGGAGGGTGGGAAATACCAGAAGCATTGGTCCTTCGAGCCACTCCCTGCAAGCGTTCCCGTTCCCCGGAGCGACAGCTCGGACCCTCGCAACGAGATCGATCATTTCATTGCTCACGAACTGAAGAACAGCGGTCTGCATCCTTCCGATGAAGCAAACCGTGAAACTTTGCTTCGTCGCGTAACCTTCGACCTCACCGGATTGCCTCCGACTTTGGATGAATTGGACGATTTTCTCGCCGACAAGGAAGCCAATGCATACGAAAAGGCCGTAGATCGTCTCCTTGATTCTGATGCCTACGCCGAACGCATGACCGCCGAGTGGCTGGATGTCGCACGCTATGCCGATACCTACGGCTACCAAGTTGACCGCAATCGCTATGTCTGGCCATGGCGGGACTGGGTTATCAAAGCCTTCCGCGAGAATCTTTCCTATGACCAGTTCGTGACCGAGCAAATCGCCGGCGACCTGCTTCCCCATGCCACCCGCGATCAGATTCTGGCCACTTGCTTCAATCGCCTGCACTCCCAGAAAGTCGAGGGAGGAAGCGTGCCTGAGGAATTCCGCATCGAGTACGTCGCCGACCGCGTCCATACCGTCGGTACCGCCTTCCTCGGTCTTACCTTCGAGTGTTCGCGATGCCACGACCACAAGTACGACCCGATCACCCAAAAGGACTACTATTCGTTGTCGGCGTTTTTCAACAACGTCGACGAATCGGGGCTCTATTCCTATTTCACGGGTTCGGTTCCGACTCCCACCCTGGAACTCGGGGATCTCCCCAGCGATGAGGGAATTCGGCAGGCCCAAGAGCAACTCCGAAAGGTGGAGAACTCCGATGAGGCCAACGATGCCTTTGCCAAATGGGATGGGAACCAGTCAGGGGAAGTTCTTGAATTGTCCGGCCCCGTTGCCCACTTGAGCTTCGACGAGTTCAAGGGCGGTAAACTGAGCAACTCCGTTGATCCGAAAAAGCCGGCCAGCAGTTCGGCAAACAACAAGCTCGTGGAGGGCAAAATGCACCAGGCCATGAAGCTGACCGGAGACGACCCAGTCAACCTGCCCAAGGGAGTCGGCGACTTCAATCGGCACCAACCCTTCAGTCTGGCCCTCTGGGTCAACCCCAGTCAGCTTCTTGACAGAGGGGTGGTGGCCCGTCGATCCAAGGCTTGGACCGATGCTGCAAGCCGCGGGTACGAATTACTTTTGGAAGAGGGAAAACCTTCTTTCGCTCTCGTTCATTTCTGGCCGGGCAACGCCGTACGCATTCGCTCGAAGAAAGTCGTCCCTCTGGACAAGTGGACTCACTTGGCAGTGACCTACGACGGTTCTTCGATGGCCAAAGGAATGGAACTCTTCGAGAACGGCGTCCTTCTCGAATCCGAGGTCATCCGGGACCACCTGACCCGCGAGATAACTGGTGGTGGAGACCCCTTTCTGGCCTTGGGACAGCGGATGCGGGACCGCGGCTTCAAGAACGGTTCGGTCGACGAACTCTATGTCTATGATCGGAAACTGACTGGTTCTGAGGTCCGCTCCCTAGCTCAATTTGATTCTGAAGCAACCAAGGAAGACCTTTTCGAGATCTTTCTTCAGTCCGCCTACGAACCCTACCTAAAGCAGGCGATTCAGCTGAGAAAAGAACGGGAGGCCTTTGGCGAGGCCCGGCAACGCATTCCCGAGATCATGGTGATGCGCGAGATGCCGGGTAATCGCGAGACCCATATACTCAATCGGGGCCTGTATTCGGACCGAAAGGAAGTCGTGACCGCCGAAACGCCGGGCTTTCTTCCTTCAGTGGATAAATCAAATCCTTCAAACCGCTTGGGCTTGGCCCGCTGGCTGACTTCCCCTAATCACCCCCTTTTGGCCCGGGTCACGATCAACCGCTATTGGCAAATGATCTTCGGGCGAGGTTTGGTATCCACCTCCGAGGATTTCGGAAGCCAAGGCAAGCCACCCACCCACCCCGAGCTGCTCGATTGGCTGGCCCGGGATTTTATCGATTCGGGTTGGGATCTCCGTCACCTGTTCAGGCAAATGGTCCTCTCCTCCACCTACCGCCAAGGGAGCGAACTCACTCGCACGGACAGGGACCTCGACCCGGAAAACCTTTTGCTTTCACGAGGCCCTGCCTACCGTCTTCCCGCCGAAATGGTGCGGGACTCCGCGCTGGCGGTCAGTGGTTTGCTCCACCGCAAGAAGGGAGGCCCGGGCGTGAAGCCCTATGACCTTAAGGTTTCCTTTAAGGTCATCAACCCTGACCGGGCGCCCAACGTGTATTGCCGGAGCGTTTATACTTTCTGGAAGAGAACTGCCCCGGCTCCCGTGATGATGACCTTTGACTCCTCGAAACGTGACGTCTGCATGGTGCGGCGAGAACGAACGGACTCTCCCTCCCAAACTCTTGTTCTGCTCAATGGCCCCCAATTTGTCGAAGCGGCCCGGGTAACCGCCCATAAGCTGGTGGATAAGTTCGGAAAGCAAAAAGACGACAAACTCGTGGCCCATGCCTTCCGCCTACTTACCAGTCGAAAGCCCGAGAAGCAGGAACTCAAGATTCTCTACCAATTGCTGGCCGAACAAAAAGTGGTCTTCTCCGACCTGTCCAAGGCCAAGGAATTCTTCACTCACAGACCGCAGTTGACTGGCGAATTCAAGACGAAAACGGACGATCCGACTCACCTCGCCGCAGTCACTATGCTAATTTCGGCCCTCATGAACTTCGATGCAAGCATCTCCAAACGGTAAAACTCCCATTGACATAAAACATTCATCCAAATGCACGGGATTCGAATCCGCCCTCGGGCTTGACCGTCGGGGCTTTCTGCAACGCTTCGGGGGCGGCTTGGGCGGAATCGCCCTCGCCAATATGCTGCATGCCGAAACCGGAAACGGTCTCCATCATGCGGCCAAGGCCAAGCGCGTGATCTTTCTGTTCCAGTCAGGGGCTCCTTCCCAAATCGACTTATTCGATCACAAGCCACGATTGATCAAGGAAACCGGTAAGGAACTCCCAGACTCGATTCGCAAGGGGCAGCGCTTGACCGGCATGTCGGGTAATCAGGCAAGCTTGCCTCTGGTCGGTTCACCTTTCAAGTTTTCCCAACACGGAAAGAGTGGCCACTGGATGAGCGACCTGCTTCCCGAAACGGCTAAAATCGCCGACGATCTTTGCATCGTGAAATCAATGTACACCGAGGCTATTAACCATGGGCCCGGAGTGACCTTTATGCAGACAGGTTCTCAGTTTCCGGGACGGCCCAGCATGGGCGCATGGCTCTCCCACGGACTCGGCACGATGAACCAAAACCTGCCCAACTTCGTCACCTTGGTGACCAAGAACAAAGGGGGGCAACCACTGGTGTCACGCCTCTGGGGAAGCGGCTTTCTTCCCGGTAAACATGCCGGCACGAGGTTTCGGCCCGACAAAGACGCTATCCTCTACCTCAACAGCCCCAAGGGCGTATCCTCCGAGGGACGGAGAAAGATGCTCGATCGCCTCAAGGATCTTCACGAATTGCAGCTGGAACGAACGGGAGACCCCAGGTTGGAAACACGCATCGCGCAATATGAGATGGGTTACAGGATGCAATCATCCATTCCCGAGGTGACCAACCTTGGCAAAGAACCGGACTCGACCTTCCAGCTCTATGGCCAAGATGCCCGTAAGCCGGGGACTTTCGCCGCCAACTGCCTACTTGCTCGCCGATTGGCCGAACAAGATGTTCGTTTCATTCAACTTTACCACCCAGGGTGGGACCAGCATGGTGGTCTGCCCGGAGGAATCCGCCGCCAGTGCAAGGAAACCGACCAAGCATCTGCCGCCCTCGTTACCGACCTGAAGGCACGCGGCATGCTGGAAGACACCTTAGTCGTTTGGGGAGGGGAGTTTGGGCGCACCAACTATTGCCAAGGCAAGTTCGACGCAAAGAACTTCGGTCGCGATCACCATCCCCGCTGCTTCTCCATCTGGATGGCCGGAGGCGGCGCCAAGCCAGGCTTCTCCTACGGACGCACCGACGAATACAGCTACAACGTCGCCGAGAACGGGGTCCACGTGCACGATTTCCACGCAACTATCCTGCATCTGCTCGGAATCGACCATGAGCGCCTCACCTACAAGTACCAAGGAAGACACTTTCGGCTCACAGATGTACACGGACGCGTTGTGAAAAATGTCTTGGTTTAGGCTGTTTATTCTATACTTTTTTTTACGATACGCCTAATGTATCTGAAATGTTAGATTTCGGAAATTTCAAAACAAGAGATTGTGAAAATGGAATTGGTCGGCGATCTTTCCTGAAGACGGCATCAGCCTTACCTTTTGCATTTGGCGCCGGTTATGGCGGGCTCGATTTGGAGGCTGCGCGTAAACTGGGAGATCGTGCCAAGGCCAAGTCCGTCATCCTTCTCTGGTTGTGGGGTGGTCCAAGTCACATCGATACCTTCGACCCGAAACCGGATGCCCCGATGGAATATCGAGGGCCGTTTGGGGTCATACCCACAAAGACAGATGGGCTTCAAGTGACTGAGCTGCTACCTCAACTGGCCAAGCGAAGCCATCTTTATTCCGTGATTCGATCGATGCAAACCACCAACGGGGGACATCCCGGCGCGGGGACAGTGGGCCTCACCGGGTATGAGGAAAACCCGACAGTACATCCTAATTTCGGATCGATTGTATCCAAGCATCGTGGGCGTTCGGGTGCCTTGCCTCCGTTCTTCTACTTGGGTCAAGGTATTCCACGGGATTTGCCCCGGAGAATTGAGGGTTACGGTGGAGGCACCCTTGGCAAGGCATACGATCCTTTCCTTGTTAGTTGCTCCGAGAATGGAAAGGTGGGCATACCCACTCTGGATCTATTGTCCGGAATGACGCCCAACCGAATTCATGACCGGCGCAGGTTGATGGCTCAACTGGACGACACAAGTCGCACTTTGGAGGGTGCTGGTGTAGCTGGATGGAACCAGGCTCATCATGCGGCATACGGTTTGTTGACAGACCCAAAGGCCCGAGATTCTTTTGACCTCACGACCGAATCCCAGTCCACCCGTGATGCTTATGGACAAACCTCATTCGGGCAAAGTTGCCTTCTTGCCCGTCGACTGGTGGAAACCGGCGTACCTTATGTGCAGGTAAACTGGAGCGAGTATGTGGAGACCTTCACCCCCAACGGGGACTTTGGATGGGACACCCACATTTATAATTTTGAGCTTTTGCAGGATAGGCATTGCCCAATCTTCGACCGGGCCTTTTCCGCCCTTCTGGATGACATGAACAGCCGTGGACTTCTTGAGGACACGCTAGTTATTGCCACAGGCGAGTTTGGACGTACCCCAAAGATCAGCAATCGAGCTGCCCGAGAGCACCATAAGGATTGTTACTTTTCAGTCTGGGCAGGAGCGGGGATTCAACCTGGTCGCGTCATTGGGGAGAGTGATAAACGGGGCGAACATCCAGTGACCGAACCCATAACCCCCCTCATGATGGGTACCACCATTGCCGAGCTAAGTGGTATAGGTGCAAGGGAGAGGGCGGAGATGAATGTGCTGGACGGAGGAAAAATCATTCATGAACTTTTATAGTTTTTCGGGGGGCTGTTTACAGCTCGTTGGTTTGATAACTGCAGGGTTTTTATCCGCCAAGCCCATTCCGCTCACGACCGATGGATCGAACAAGCGTGATCCCGCCTTCATTGATGGTGGAACCACCTTGGTTTATGGTGTTGATGAAAACCGCGACCTCATTCGTCTCTGGCAGATCGATCTCGAGACTCTCGAGACCAAACCTTATTACGAAAGTGCCAACCGTCACCATGTGGAGGTGGCTTTTTCCCAGGACGGTCGATATGTTTCCTACACCGAGTGCATAGGTAACCTGACGGCTCAATTTGTTATCAAGGATTTGGTGGATAAAAAGGATTACTTCGTTAAGCACAGTGGTCGTGGAGGCACACGCAGTCCTGCCTTTGCACCGGATAATTCCGTTGTCGTCTACGCCTTTGCGGAGAAGGGCCCCCAGCAATTATGGTCGGTGGACATGGAGGCCAAGAACAAGAAGCAGTTGACCCAGTGTGAAGGTATTTCCAACTGGCCTTCATTCACCCCTGACGGAAAGACTATTATTTTCTCCAATACCCGGGAGAATAACTACGAGATTTACTCCATGGATGCTGGTGGATCCAACGAGAAAAGGCTGACGGAGAATACCATCATGGATATCCGCCCGGTTGTATCACCGGATGGAAAGCAGATTGCCTTTACCAGCTTACGGAATGGTTTTTACAATGTTTACGTGATGAACATTGACGGGGCCAATGTAAGGCGGGTAACTGATAGTGAGGAGCGCGATGACTACCCGGCATGGCATCCGGATGGCAAGCAACTGGCCATTGTCTCAGAACGCAAAGGGAAGTTTGATCTCTACATGGTGAAAGTCCCGTCTTCGGGCAAGATTACCGCGAACCCTTAACCATCGATACCGATGTGTGCTTTTCTTTACTCGAAAGTGGAGAACCTGCGAGTTCACTTCGGCTTGTTCATGATCGTTATCCTGCCTCCGTTGGTTGGGGCTCAGCAAATTTCATCAGTTTCACCAAGGACGGTAATTGTTGGCGAGCCAGTTGAACTTGAATTTACCGGCAAGAATCTCGGCTTTTCTGGTGATGGTGATTTGGTGATACTTGCTTCCTTCCCCTGTCGGCAGGAAATTATTAGTGAGGAACCCAAGCCACCTGCGGATGGCTTGGGTGCACAGCCCAGAAACAAGGTTCGCCTGAAGGTGTCATTGAAGGAGGATGTCCAAGTGGGTGTGGGTTGGCTTCGCTTGGTGACCTCTATGGGTATCACTCCCCCGATCCTTTTTCTTGTCGATGATCTGCCGACTCGCAAGGTGGAACCCACCACTCGCCGCCACGATTCAGTTCTCCTAGATCCACCGCTTGGCATTGAGTCGAAGACTCCAAATCTTGACGTTCACTATTACAAGTTGAAAGCTAGGTCCGGTCAACGGATTGCCATTGAAGTTATAGGCAGTCGCCTTGGGGAGGATGTGGATGCTGTTCTTAAGCTGTTGGATGCAAGTGGACGGATTCTCGCTGCCTCCGATGATGAACCGGGATCCGGTAAGGACCCTCGATTAGCTCATGTTTTCAGCAAGGATGAAACAGCCTATATTGAGGTTAGGGAAGTTCGCTATCAGGGTGGTAAGTTCTATCGATTGCGGGTCGGCAATTTCCCATTACCAATGGCTGCCTTTCCAATGGTTGCTCAGGCAGGGATAGAGACATCCTTTGTATCCGTGGACTCTTCAGGAGAAACCTCACTTTCCCGATCCACCCGGGCATCTGGTCTTTACGGCACACCATCCCGGCACAGTCTTGGTTTTAGGGGTAGTGAACATAATGCATCCGGCTTTGTTCCACTGCGACTGGTGGAAGAGCCTCAATTTATCGAGAAGGAACCAAATAATCAATTTTCTGAAGCCCATTTGATTGAATCCTCCGTAACCCTCAATGGGCGTTTGCAAATGCCGGATGACGTCGATATCTACGCTTTCGACTTAAAGAAGGGGCAGTATCTGCATTTCCGTCCTTTCTGCCGCAGCCTGGGATCACCTTCTTTTCTTTTGCTTTCTCTGCAGGATGAAAAAGGCCGGATTCTGGCTTCCGCAGGGGAGGGTAACTCAGTCGAGGAACCTCTTCGCCATGTAGCGCCTGCAGATGGGCGTGTCTTTCTTCGTGTCAGTGAATTGGCTGGTCGTGGGACTCCGGCTTATTACTATTCCATTTCCGCCCATATTCAGGCTACACCGCTTAGTTTTCATTGGGATGCAGGAAAAGCTCCTCACTTGACTGTCTCCGGCCAACCTGGTTCGACCGTCACACTGAAACTCAAGACCCTGCGTAAAAGTTTCAATGAAACCATTGGCTTAACTCCATTTGGTGACCGTGGGGATTACGAGGTTTTCGGTTCTTCCGACATTGGCAAGGAAAAGGGCAATTTTGACTTTGAAATTCATGTGCCCGAAGCCATGAAACCTGGCGAATGGGATTTACTGCGTCTGCGCGCTTCTTACTCCAAAGAGGGCGATACTCCACAGGAGTGGACCGACGTTCTCGACTTTACGTCAGCCTTCCAGAACGTTCTGCCAAATATTTTATTTCCTCCCGTAGAATTGATTAATCGAATCCCTTTGTTTGTTATGCCAAGGAAGATTGAGGTGTTTCTAGATCCAATAAGCGGAAAACCCGGGGATGTAGTAGAGATTAAGGTTTTCTTGAAAAAGAAGGACAAATCTTTCCGTTTCCTAAAGCCGAAAACTTCTTGGCATGGGTTTCCCCAAGAATGGAAGGTTCCAGTCAAAGCTCAGGATCTCGATGAAGAAAAAGGTTTTTCTATCCTGAAATTAAATATCCCAAAGAACGCAATTCCGGGTGGTGAAATTGTGGTTTCAGCCTCTGTCCTTGGGGAACTTGAGAATGCTCGTTATATGCGTGTTTTTTCCAATAAGGTTACAATTGAACTGGCAGGTAAATAATATATTATGAAGGGTACTAAAAAATGGTAGGACAGATTTACATGAAAATCAGGTGCCCAGTCCTGTCCCTAGTTGTTTTTGGGCATATGATTTGTGATGGAAAGTCACATGTTTCCTTTAACCACGAGGTACTCCCCATTCTATCGAAACAAGGGTGCAGTCAGGGGAGTTGCCATGGTTCACCACATGGCAAGGGCCACTTTAGGCTTTCTCTTCGGGCTTTCGATCCTTCCCTTGATTCCCATACGATCTTTCGAGAGGAATTGGGGCGGAGAATCAATCTTATTGAACCCAGCAAAAGCCTTCTCCTGTTGAAGCCCACAATGGCCATTGCTCATGAGGGGGGTGAACGTCTGAAACCTGATGGTTATGCCTACAACCTTATTCGTGAATGGATTCGCGAAGGTTGTCCGACACCTGTGGAGGACAACCAATGTGTTGAGCTCGAGATCACCCCAGGTGAATCAAAGCTTTTAAAGTGGCCTGAATTTTCTCTTCAACTTGGCGCCCGGGCCACTTTTTCCGATGGTTCTTCCCGGGATGTGACTCGCCTTGCTGTTTTCACAACTTCAGATGAAAACATTGCGGTGGTGGATGGCTCGGGAAAGGTGACCGGAAACAGCCGTGGGCAGGTTGCCATCCTTGTGCGATATCTGGAGCAAGTACAAAGTATTCGTATCACCTTTTCCCGAAAACCAGAGGGCTTTACTTGGAAGGCACCTCCTGCTGTCAACTACATCGACGACAAGGTCTACGCCAAGCTTCGTCTGCTGCATTACCCTCCTTCCCCCTTGATTGCCGATGCCGCTTTTCTTCGCCGAATTCACCTCGACCTTACAGGGTTGCTTCCGCAAGCGGAAGTGGCTCGGACCTTTCTCTCAGATGAAACTCCGGCCAAGCGATCTCAACTGATTGAGAGTTTATTGGATTCTCCTGACTATGCCAAGTATTGGGCACGCAAATGGGGGGACCTTCTTCGTCTTTCAAGGAAACAGGTTGGGGAGAGTGCTGTATATAAATTCGCCGATTGGCTGGAACGATCCATTTCTGCCAATCAGCCGTACGACGATTTTGCTCGGGATTTACTTACCGCTAAAGGCAGTTCTTTGCTGAATCCTGAGGCTAATTTTATCCGAACGACAATTAATGCTGAGGATGCCATGGAGTCGACAGCGCAACTTTTTCTAGGCTCCCGAATCCAGTGTGCAAAATGCCATAATCATCCCTTCGAGCGATGGACGCAGGACAACTACTACGGACTCACCGCTTTTTTTGCGCGCATTAAAACCAAGAAACTAGGGAATGGTGGAGAAACGTTTATTTGGGATGCCAAGAAAGGTGAGGTTCGCCATCCTGTCGCCGGCAGGCACGTGGCGCCTTGGGTGCCTGATACGGGTGCCTTTGTTCTGCCTCCCGATAAGGACCGCCGTCAGGTTTTCGCCGAATGGTTGACCAAGCCAAGTAACCCGTTTTTTGCCAGGGTGGAGGTTAATCGTATCTGGGCAGCTCTAATGGGTATTGGAATCGTTGAACCCGTTGATGATTTCCGTGATACTAACCCTCCCTCCAACGAGCCTTTATTGGAGGAACTTTCGCGGGATTTCATCAGAAGCGGTTTTGATCGTCGCCATCTTATAAGAACCATCGTCAGCAGCAATGTATACCAGACTTCCGGGGAGTCCAATGAGTTTAACCGTGATGATACCCGCTTTTTCTCCTTTCGCGAACCCCGACGCCTTGAGGCGGAGCAGCTTGTGGATGCTTTGGGGCAAGTCACTGGCAAGCCAATGAACTTTTATGGGGTTCCCGTTACGGTCAAGGCGGTACACCTGCCGGCACCTGATCTTGCCCAAAGAAATCGTTCCATGATCGGTGATACTGAGTTCTTGAAGGTTTTTGGTCAACCTGAACGGCAAACTGTCTGCTCTTGTGAACGGGCAGGTGATGCCGGGCTTGGCCAGGCGTTACAACTCTTTAACGGTAAACTTTTTCACGGTATGCTGACGGCTGGTGACTCACTTTTTCGAAAGTCTCTTTTAGCCAAGAAACCTCTTCCTGAAATTGTGGAACATCTCCATCTGTCTGCACTTTCCCGCTTCCCGAATGAAAAGGAGAAGGCCATTGCCCTTGCATATCTGGAGAAAGCAACGGACAAGGGCAAGGCATTGGAGGACCTTTGCTGGGCTATTCTCAATCGCAATGAGTTTCTCTTCAATCATTGATCATTAGTGACTGGATATCTCACTATTCTTTTAACCTGCATGCTTGGCGTTCAAGTTGATGCTGCACCAGTAAGTTTCAGCAAAGACTTGGCACCGATATTACTCACCAAGTGCCAGTCCTGCCATGGACCCAAGAAGGCCAAGGGGAAATACCGAGTAGACACATTTGCCCGGACCATCTCAAAGGGGTCGGGTGACCATCCCGGATTCACTCCCGGGAACCTTGATGAAAGCGAGGTGTATTACCGGTTGACCACGGATGACAAAGACGAGCGAATGCCATCGAAGGGAGATCCGCTTTCCGGGGAGCAAATTGCCTTGTTCAAGCGTTGGATTGAGGAAGGTTCAACATTCGATGGTGAACCAGATGCTTCTCTTGCCTCGATAATCCCTCCCCCCGTTCACCCGAAATCGCCTGTGAAATATTCCTCAAGAATCTCCATACAGGCTTTGGCATTTAGTTCTGACGGGGGTGAGCTTTTTGCGGGAGGTTACCACGAGATCACCGTCTGGAACCCGGAGGATGGGAAACTACTTCGCCGCATTGGCAATATCGGACAGCGTGCATATGCGATTGATTTGTCTCCCGATGGTCGTTTGTTGGCCGTTGCCTGTGGTGCACCAGGGCTTTATGGAGAGGTTCGGATTCTTGATGCAGCCACTGGCGCACTAGTAGACGTACTTGCGCGCACTCCTGACGTTGCCCTGGATGCCCGCTTCGCACCCGATGGCCTCAGGTTGGCCACGGCATCGACTGATGGCCGGGTTCGTGTCTTTGAAAAGCATAATCAGGAATGGGAAATCCTTAAAACGTTCGCAAACCATTCGGACTGGGTTAATGCTGTGGCATGGAGTTCGGACGGCAAGAGGCTTGCCTCTGGTAGTCGCGACAAGACAGCAAAAGTCTTTGATCTCGAGAGCGGCAAGAGAATCGTCACTTTCTCCGGACATTCCGGGTCGGTAAACGGAGTTGCTTTTCACCCGGATGGAAACCAAGTCTACTCCACAAGTGAGGACAAGCTTCTTGCACTTTGGAAGATTGAGGACGGAAAGAAAAGCAGGGATATCCATCGTTTTGGTGCGGGAGCACACAAGATCATCTCTCAGGGAGAATCACTTTTCATTACCTCCAATGACAGAATTGCCTACGAATACTCCCTTAAGGATGGTAGTCAAAAGCACCAATTTACAGGACATGACGATTGGATCTTGTCGATTGCCTTTGATTCGTTGAAAAAACTTGTGGCTTCCTCCTCTTTTAATGGAAGAATTCATGTCTGGAATCAGCCTGACGCCAAAGCCATTCATTCCTTTGTTGCCTTACCAGGTTATGAATCGGAGAAACCTACTGAGAATTAGGCGAAATAGTTAGGTCTATTCAATATTCGTGAAATCATTGTAGATTTCCATATGACCATAAACATTGGTCGGTTCACAACCATTCTTCTTCTCCAATAGAGATAATAAATTTGTGACACTTGCTTCGCGTAATTGGGATTTTACTTTTAACTTCTGGCTATGCCTCGACTGATTGGCCAATGTGCCGTTATGATTGACACAGGACTGCCGCGACAGATGAGCAACTTCCTGCAGGGCTCTTTCTTTAATGGACCTCTTAAGCTGCCTTCGCCTGTTCCTGCCTACAAGGATCTTCGCCTTCCGTTTGACAGTGATATCAACAAGGGGTGCCACGAGGAGAAGAAACGCGTAAGTGGACGATCTGGAATCTGCACTACAATTCAAGTTGGCGATCGGGTTCTTCCATTTACCGATCGAATCGAGAGCGTTTCCGATGCAATTCATGAGATGCCGGTGTCGAAGGGCGAGCTTCTCGTGGCAAGCCTCGGCGAAGTCAAGCACCAGGGACGACACTTTCGGCTTGCCGACGTGCGTGACCACGTCGTGAAAGCCGTTCTTGCCTGAAAACCTTCTTTCCGCTTACGGATTGATTCGCTCTCCGCAAATCCTTATGTTGCTTCCTTCCTTTCTCCTTTCCATCTTAGATATGATCAACAGACACTTTGCCTTCGCCTATCGCCCAACCTGCCACGCCTTGCTCTTGGTTTTCGGTTTATTTGGCCACCTGCTGAATGCCGCCGCAGACTTGCCCTTGGAGAAAGGCGATCGGATTTCGCTCGTCGGTGCGGGCATGGGGTCGAGAATGATCCATTACGGCCATTTTGAGACCGAACTGCACCTTCGCTTCCCTTTGAAGGAATTGACCGTGCGGAACTTGTGCGACGAAGGGAATACCCCGGGTTTTCGCCCGCATCCCGGACGCGAACAACATGGCCAATACGCTTTCCCTAATGCCAAGGAATTGATCAGCCCGAAACATCAGGCAACCACGGGCCCAAGAGGTCATTTTGAAACTCCAGACCAGTGGCTCACCCGATTGAAGACCGATATGGTACTCGCCTTCTTCGGGTTCAATTCTTCCTTCGACGGCCAAAAGGAACTGGGTCGATTCAAGAAGGAGCTCGATGCGTTCATCAAGCATACCTTGGCCCAGAAATACAATGGAAAGGGAGCTCCCGGTTTGGCCCTAATCTCCCCCACGGCGATTCAACCCATGAAGGGCATCACCAACGGCGCCGTGCAAAACGCCAATCTCATCTTGTACGTCGAGGGTATGCGCGAGGTGGCCAAGAGGAACGGCATCCTGTTCGTCGACGCATTCAGTCCATCCGCCCAGTGGTATGCCGATGGACAAGCCCACACCGTGGACGGCGCCTTGCTGAACGACTCGGGATACCGTAAGCTAGCTCAGCTTCTAGCCGATTCCCTTTTTCAGGCGGAGAATCCTTTGTCGGAGTTGCGCCCTGCGGTCCACAAGGCCGTCATGGACAAGAATTACTACTGGCTGAACGACTATAAGGTCCCCAATGGTGTGCACGTCTACGGTCGCCGATACAACCCGTTTGGTCCGAAGAATTACCCTTTCGAACTAAAGAAAACCCGAGAGTATACTGAAATCCGAGACCGCGCAATATGGGCGATCTCGAACGGGGAGAAATTGGACTTGGCCGAGGAGGATGCCAAGACCTCCAAACTGCCTCTGGTCGAGACTAATTATTTGCCGAAAAACAAGAACAGTAAGAACGGCCCCTTGGATTATACGCCCGGCAAGATCGCACAGAAGAAGATCGAGGTCGCGAAAGGCTACAAGATCGAATTGTTCGCCGATGAATCACGCTTTCCCGACTTGGCCAATCCGGTGCAAATGGCCTTCGACAACAAAGGACGCCTCTGGGTCTCCACGATGGCCAGTTATCCTCATTACCGAATCGGCGAGGCTCGACCTCGCGACAAGCTGATAATTTTCGAGGACACCGACAACGACGGCAAGGCCGATAAGCAAATCAATTTCGCGGACGACCTCCACATCCCAATCGGTTTCGAGATTTCACACGATGGTGTCTACGTCTCACAAAGCGGCAGTCTGATCAGACTGCGAGACACGGACGGAGACGACCGCTACGACGAACGAGAAGTCATGCTCTCCGGATTCGACGACCACGACACACACCACGCCATTTCAGCTTTTTGCGCCGACCCGTCGGGAGCATTCATCATGTGCGAGGGCGTCTTCCTCCACAGCAACGTGGAGTCCGTGTTTGGTCCTCAACGAGGATCGAACGGTGGATTTTTTCGCTACAGCCCGCAACGCAGGACTGTCATTCGCTACTCCCAGTTCAACATACCGAACCCATGGGGCGTGGCGTTCGACGATTATGGTCAGGATGTTTTCCTGCACACCTCGGGCACCAGTTTGTCGTGGATGCTGCCGGGTAGCGTAAAAGCTCGCTATGGGGCTAACCTCAAGGCTCCCAACCTGCTTACCTCGAATAATGTTCGGCCGACTTCCGGTGTCGAGTTCGTGTCGAGTCGCCATTTTCCTGACGAGGTCCAAGGAGATGTATTGATCAACAATAACATTGGCTTCCTCGGTACCAAGCAGCACAAGATAATCGATAAAGATCCCGGTTTCACAACCGAGTATCGACATGACCTCCTTGTGTCCCAAGACTTCAACTTTCGACCCACCGACCTTGAGTTCGCCCCGGACGGTTCCCTCTATGTGGTGGATTGGCAAAATGCCTTGATCGGGCATATGCAACATAATGCCCGCGATCCCAATCGCGACCACCAACATGGCCGTATCTATCGCGTGTCCTACCCCTCCCGCCCCTTGGTTAAACCCGCCAATATAGCGGGAGCCACCGTCCCCGCACTCCTCGAAAATCTCAAGTTGCATGAGTATCGTTCTCGCTATCGCACGCGACGCGAATTACGTGGGCGAAACGCAACCGAAGTGGTCAAGGCCACTCATTCATGGGTCGAAAATCTCCCCGATGATGCGGACGAACGTCTCAAACTCGAAGCCTTATGGGTTACTTGGGGAGCTAATCAAACCGACTTCGTTTTGCTCAAGCAACTGCTCAAGTCGAAAGATCATCGCATACGCTCCGCCGCTGCACGAGTGTTGCGCTTCAACTTGAACAAAGTGGCCAATCGCAAAGCATTGCTCCTTGAGGCAGCCAACGATTCGCATGGACGTGTCCGTATGGAGGCCATCGTGGCGGCATCTTTCCTTAATAAAAAAGCCGGCATGGAAATACTTGTGGCAGCCGAAGCCAAAGGCATCGACAAGGGTTATAAACAAACTCTCGATTTTGCCAAGGGTGTCCTCGAAAATGCTCCCGTTCTGCCTGGAGCTGATGATTATAAGGTTTCTCCTCCCAAGCACCTCTCAAAAAAGGATGCCGGACTATTCGTTAAGGGAGCGGAGGTCTACAACCGCGAGGGCCATTGCGTAACCTGCCATCAGGCAAATGGCAAAGGTTTGCCCGATTCCGGCTTTCCTCCATTAGCCGGTACACGCTGGTCAGCGGGAGATCCCGATCTCTTGATCAAACTGACACTCAAAGGCTTGATGGGGCCGATTGAGGTCAAAGGTAAAACCTATCCCGGGCAAGTACCCATGACGCCTTTTGAATTCCTACTGAAAGACGATGAGCTTGCCGCCGTGCTCACCTATGTTCGCAATTCATTCGGTAACAACGCCTCCCCGATTCAGTCCGGTCAAGTGGCTCGAGTCCGTGAGGCAGTGAAGGGTCACATCGGTTTCTACCACCCGATTGACTTGCTGAAACAACACCCTCGCTGAACCAGTTTCCCGACAAGGCCTAGTGTCCTGTCCGTAGTTGTTAACGGCAGAAGCGTTTCCTTCTTGTATCCATTCCTCTAGAGGTTTTGGGTGTCTGAATTGAATATGAAAGTCCGTTTGATACAGACCCTCACCTTTCTTCTATTCGCTTTCATTGGCGTTCAGGCTGAGGATTGGCCGACATGGCGACATGACGCAGGCAGAACCGGAGCCACTTTAGAGGCTCTGCCGGTCAGCCTGCATCTGCAATGGACCTTGAAACTTCCTCCGCTAGTGCCCGCCTACAAGGATTCGCGTCTTCAGTTCGACAAAGGATACGAACCTATCGGGACCAACGGGAAATTGATCATCGGGTCGTCTGGGACGGATGCGGTCACCGCCTAGGACGCCGCAACCGGCGAACAAGCCTGGCGCCTTCTGACGG
>JACKQG010002550.1_pt1 | contig 23641 bp, 20 predicted proteins | sample 8237621 | NCBI WGS metagenome assembly JACKQG01 (sample SAMN15677084, study PRJNA649215) | marine metagenome | biome: marine; feature: Black Sea; material: saline water; isolation source: suspended particulate matter (SPM) from the Black Sea western gyre | collected 2013-06-09/2013-06-10 | depth... | reverse complement strand
CCGCCGTGGCGCCACCGGGCAGGTTATTGGTCTTGCCCGAGAGCGCGGCGCTGCCGCCGGCGGCCTTGATGTCCAGCGTCACATCCGGCCCCAGCAGGTTGCCGTCGATCCGTCCCGCGACGTCAAGCGGTCCCAGTTGCTTGGCGTCCAGGGCCGTGATACCGGCCAGCTTAAGCAGCTTCGAAGTGTTCTTGGCCTGTAGCTTCAACGTTAAATTCTTCGCTGCCGGAACCAGGGACAGGCCGTCGATCTGTCCGTAGACCGTCGCCGTCGCACCGGCGCCGGTGAGGTTAATTTTCAGCTTCGGCGCCAGCAAGGGGCCGTCAACCGTTCCCTTGAGCTTAAGCGGACCCATTCCGTTGAGAGCCGAAACGGCGTCGAGCCCGGCGAACCGCAACACCTTGTTCACGTCACCGGTGTCGGCGTCGAGGCTGAGGCCCGAGGCCTTCGGCACGCCGCCCAGATTATCGAGGACGCCTTTCACGGAAACCCTGGCCCCGGCCACCCGGTCGGCGCTGAGACGGCGGATATCCAGCTTGCCGTTATAAAGCGTGCCACTGAAGACGGCGTTTTTGATCGGCGCGCCCCGGTAGGTCATCGCCTTGACCGTCGCCGTCAGGTTAGCGTCCAGGGTGTTGAGAATTTTCAAAGCCAGGAAGGGATTAGCGCCGGCGGCTGCTTTCTCTGCCGTCTTGCTGTTTCCGTTCTGGCTGCTCCCTTCCGGGGCGGTTTTTTTGCCGGATGCTTTCTTCCCGGCGGCCTTTTTTGCCGGCTTGTTTGTGGATTGGGGCAGATAAGCGTCCAGGTTGAGGCTATTGAGGACGATGTTGGCGCCGAAGGAAAGACGGCGACGTAGCGCCAGGGTCACGCCGCCGGTCAGGCGCGAGGAATCGAACTGCACGTCCAGCCCCGACAGTTGCACCTGCTCCGGCCCGGCAAGAATACGGGTCGCCAGCGTCAATTTGCGCAGCCGGTCGCGTCCGACGCCGTCTATATCGGTGCCCAGCCAACGGAGAACCTCGCGCAGGTCACTGACCCGGCTTTCCAGTTCCCCTTCGAACCGGGGTTTGCCGTCCACCGCCGTGACGAAACCGAACAGCGCCATGTCCGAGCCGCCGGGAAACTGCGCCGATAACTGCGACAGGGTGATTTCCCCATTGGCCAGTTCGGCGTTCAGCACCCCGTTCTTCACCACGCCGCCATGATAGGTCATGGTGTCCGCGGTCAGGGCGAGGGTGGCCTGAATGAATTTAGGAATGAAAAAGGATGGCGGACCCTTGCGCTTCGCGATCGCTTTGGTGACCGCTTTACCCTTCCCGTCCGCACCCGCAGAGCCGGAGCCGGACGGGGCTTTCGCCTGCGAGGAGGCTGCCGGGGCAGGTATATCCTGCTCGCCCAGCCACTGGTCCAGATCGACGCGGCCCGCGTTGAGACGGGCCGCGATGCTGATGGTTTGTCCCAGCGTCATGTTGATGCCGCCGCTCGCCCTGGCGCCGCCCAGGCTCAGGTCCAGACCCTTGATTTCGGCGCTGTTCGCACCTGCGGCGATAGTCGCTTCAAAACGAAAAGGCTGCGCCAACGGCCCCGGCAAGGCCACCGGCTGGGCGGCCTGGATCAGGGCGGCCAGGGACTGGCCCTCGCCCTTGACGGTGCCCTTGACGCGAGGCACGTCGCCAAGCCCGACGGCGGTACCGTTCATCTGTACTTTCAGAGTCCCGGCGGATGTCCCGAGCCGGACGTTGAACGGCACCGTGCGTGCGTGAATAATCTCGCCCACATTCAGACTGAACGTCAGCGGCAGGCCGCGGACTTTCAAGGCTCCGGAGCTTTCAAACGGCCCCTTGAGGGAGGCCGCGGAAAAACTGGCGTTGACGGCCTCCAGCCTCTCGAAGGTTCCGCCCAAGGCATCCCGATAGACCAGGGTGCCGTTTTCGATACTGAGGCTGTCGAGCGCCACCGGCAATGCGGGCTCGCGGGCTACTTGGTCGGGTGCAGGGGCTGCTGCCTTTCCAGCGGATTTCGATCCGGGCGGCGGCGGAATGAGGGCGGTATTTCCTCCGGACAGCGCACCGGCTTTGGCCGTTGCGGGATCAGAGAACATCCAGTTTTTCCGTCCATCGGCCAGGACTTCCAGTTCAATCACCGGCTCGACCAGCTTGATCCGCTCGACCTTGACCTGACCGCCCAAAAGCGGCGCCAGGGCGACGCGGACCTCGAGCGACTTCAGGCGCACCATGTTTTCCGTCTGAGCGCCTTCCATATTGGCCAGCGTGACGTCGGCGGCGATCAGCGCCGGTGCGGGCAGGACGGTAATGGAAATATCGCCATTGATGTGGATATCGCGGCCGGTGACGCTGCGGACCTGGGCCTGGATATCAGCTTTATACTGGTTCCAGTCGATTAGGCCGGGCCCCACCAAAACGGCGGCGGCGGTGACAACCAGCAACACGCCAATGGCCCAAAAGAATTTCTTCACGCATCACTCTCCCGCTTCTACAAGGACATCCCTGAACGGAATGTGGTCTCGGCAAGGCGCGAGTGTAGTGTCCACGGGCATTCAGGGCAAATGACAAGCGTGTGTAGCAAGACCGGCGAAAATCAGAAATTCCAACACGTGAGCATCCACTCAAAAGCGGACGTTTGCCGGATTGGAAAATTCGACACCAATTTCCCTGGGAGAACGCCGGAAGCTGCCGGAGACACCTCAAATTACCAGACATTGCTCGATGCGGGAGACATCAGCCCGGAACGGTAACCCCTCAGTACATTTTATAGGGCAGGAATTTTCCGTTCAGCGTGATGACGACGCGGTCGCCGTTGGGGTCTTCCTTGCGGTCGATGTCCATGGAGAAATCGATGGCGCTCATGATTCCGTCACCGAATTCTTCCTCGATCAGCGCCTTGATCGTGGTGCCATAGACCTGGATCAACTCATAAAACCGGTAAACCAGCGCATCTGTCGGCACCTGCTGATCGAGCGAACCCCGATAGGGCACCGACATCAGTAGACCAATTTCTTCGTCGCCGAAGTTCATGCCCATGGCGTTGCCGGCCGCGATCGCCTGTTCCTTGGACATAGACATCTGTCCCATCATGGCCGCTGTCGTCCATTCCTTGGACTGGCCGACATTCTCTGCAACGTCGGACCACTTGAAGCCCTTGAGCATCTTGTGGGCGACGATCTTTTCCGTCAGTTCTGCGCGTGTCATGTCTTTACTATCCTTTCGTTGGATTAGGTTGCTGTTGCCGTCAGGCCGAGGCCTGAACAGCGGTTTCAGGGGTCCCGGTGTCGGCCCCGGTATCGGTCAAGGCCGCTTCCACCGCCGCTGACGGCTTTGTCAGTCCGGGGCGGGTAACGGGCGGATGGCGTGGATCGTAGTCCTTCGACGAAAGCTCCGCTTCAAACTGGGCGGAGCGGTTGACCAGGAATTCGATCAGGTGATTGCGGATCGGGTAATAATGCGGATGGCGGTGCATATCATTTCGGGTGCGGTTCCTGGGCATGGTGTTTTCAACGATTTCACACACCTTCGCCCTGGGTCCGTTGGTCATCAGCACAATCTTGTCGGCCAGCAGCATGGCTTCGTCGATGTCGTGCGTGATCATGAAAACGGTCTGGCTGGTTCCGTAGCAAATGCTCAACAATTCGTCCTGCAGACTGCCCCGGGTCAGGGCATCGAGCGCGCTGAACGGTTCGTCCAGCAGCATGATCTTGGGCTCGATGGCCATGGCGCGGGCGATGCCGACGCGCTGTTTCATGCCGCCCGATAACTGCGCCGGCTTCTTGTTCTCGGCCCCGCCCAAGTGCACCAAATCGATGTATTTCTGACAGTGCTTCTCGATATTTTCCTTGCTCCAGTCCGGATAGCGGGACTTAACGGCGAAGGCGATATTGGCCATGACGCTCATCCACGGCATCAGGGCATGGCCCTGAAAGACCACGGCGCGGTCAAGGCTGGTGCCGATGACTTCCTCGTGATCGACGATGACACCACCCGAGGTTGGCGCATCGAGGCCCGCCAGAATGTTCAACAGTGTCGTCTTGCCGCAACCGGAATGGCCTATCAGGCAGACGAATTCGCCCTTGTCGACCTTGAACCACAGATCTTCGAACACGGCGACATCTTCACCACCATCGGGCGACGGGAACGTGCGTTTAAGATCTTCGATGCTGATTAGTGTATCCATGGTCATGGTTGCTGATCCTATTCAGAGATTATTCTTGGTACGTCACCAGTTTGCTCATTTGGGACAGGCCCAGATCGAGAATCATACCGATAATGCCGATGAAGAAGATGGCGGCGATGATGTTGGTGATCGACAGGTTGTTCCATTCATTCCACAGGAAGTAGCCGATGCCGGTGCCGCCGACGAGCATCTCGGCAGCAACGATAACCAACCAGGCGATGGAGATGGAAATCCGCATTCCGGTCATGATGGTCGGCGCGGCGGCGGGCAGAATGACGCGGAGCGCGGTACGGAGTTGTCCCACTTCCAGCGTCTTGGCGACATTCAGCCATTCCGACCTGACACCGGCGACGCCGAAGGCGGTGTTGATCAGCATCGGCCAGACGGAGCAGATAAAAATGACAAAAATCGATGAAATGGTTGAATCCTGGATGGTGTAAAGCGCCAGCGGCATCCAGGCCAGCGGCGACACCGGCTTCATAAGCTGTATGAACGGGTCCAGCGCCCTGTAAAACAGCGGCGACATGCCGATCAGGAAACCGAGCGGCACCGCCGTCAACATAGCCAGGAAAAAGCCGACGAAGACACGGGCGATGGAATACCCGAGCTGAATGCCGATGCCCTTGTCGTTGGGACCGGCGTCATAGAAGGGGTTGGAGATGTGACCCCAGATTTCTTTGCCGACCTTGAGCGGCCCCGGCATAGCCGAGGCGCCCTTGGCCGTCGCCCCCATGAGGGCTGCATATTCGGGGGACATGCCCGCCACTTCGCTGCCGTCGTTTATGGAAAGTTCCCAGGTGGCCAGGAAGGCAAAGAGCAGGACCACCGAGAGAATGGCGGCGCGCAAGCGAAGTGACAAAGGCATGATGGTTACCCCTTAAGCGCTTTTGATGGCAAAGCTGTCGAGATAGGCTTCCGGTTTATCCGGATCGAACTCTTTGCCCATGATGGTGTATTTGGCGTACGTCTCGGACGGAACCGGAAGACCCATTTCCGCCATCACTTTTTGCGCATCGGTGGCCAGGTAGACTTCCTCGGCTACCTTCTTGTAATCGATGTCGCCTTTGACATATCCCCAACGCTTCATCTGGGTCATTATCCAGACGCCCATGGAGTGCCAGGGGAAGGGATCAAAATCGATCCGGTCGGGGACGTTCTTGACGTTACCCAGGCCGTCGGCATAGATCCCGGTAAGAACCTGCTCAACCACCGTTACCGGCTGGTTGAGGTAGTTCTTAGGCGCGATCGCCTTGGCGATTTCCTTACGGTTACCCTTGTCCGACGCGTAGGTCGTCGCCTCGATGACCGACTTGAACAACGCCAGGAAGGTGTTGGGGTTCTCGTCGATAAAGGACCGGCTGGCAGCGAAGGCGCAACAGGGGTGCTTGTCCCAGATTTCCTTGGTCAGAATGTGGATGAAGCCGACGCCGTCATAGACCGCGCGTTGGTTGAAGGGGTCCGGCGACAAATACCCGTCGACATTGCCGGCCCTGAGGTTGGCGACCATATCGGGGGGCGGCAGGACGCGGATCTTAATGTCCTTGTCCGGATCAAGCCCGTGTTCGGCGACGTAGTAGCGCAGCAGGAAGTTGTGCATCGAATATTCGAACGGCACGGCGAACGTGAACCCTTTCCACATTTTGGGATCATTCTTGTCCTTGTGTTTCATAGCCAGGGTAATCGCCTGGCCGTTGACGTTTTCGACCGCCGGCATGGTCCAGGGGGTTTTCGTTGATCCGGCGCCCATGGAAATCGACAACGGCATGGGCGTCAGCATGTGGGCGGCGTCGTATTCCCCGGAAAGCGATTTATCGCGGGAGACCGCCCAGCCGGCCGTCTTGATCACGTCGACGTCGAGGCCGTATTTTTTGTAGAAGCCCATCGGGTGGGCCATGATGATCGGCGTCGCGCAGGTGATGGGGACAAAACCGACCTTCAATTTCGTCTTTTCCAGCGCGCCCTTCATCTCGGTTACAGCGGCCTTGGCGGCGTCCATGGGAAAGAACTGCGATACCGCCGCCATTGCCGTGCTTGTGCCCATGGCTCGCAGAAACCTGCGGCGGTTCATATCGGTGCCGAAGATACCCTTCATCACCGCAGACTCGACGCAGCGGGCCAGAGTATCGTCCACGTTGGATCCGTCCGGATCGTCAGCGGCCGGGACCGGGGTTGCTAAATTGGCGATATCCCGGGTCTTGCCGACCACGGTCGTTTCCGGTTGACGTTCCTCCCCGACCATCGCCTGATCGTGTTCGAGGGCCGATTTGTGCTTTCCGCACGAACAACCGCCCCACAGCTTTTTGTCAGGATCAAAAGGATCTGAATACGCTCCCATGTCAAAAATACTCCAAATAAGGTTGACCACATGCTCGTGGAGTTACACCGCAAGATCGATGCCAACTCTTTTGGAATCAAAAAGACGTCGTTTTATCAATGGATTATTGGATTTGCGGGAAGAACTTTATGTTGCGCCCCACAGATATGTGATTAGTAATTAGGCACCTAAAAATAATATGCCTAATTTTTATTCATTTTAAGGAAGGCATAGTCACGCCTTCGGTTACTTCGAGACAATAAAGTTCTGGGCAAGCTCTGGGCAAACTCTAGGGAAGAACCAGAATCGCCCGGAAATCGTTGACGTTGGTCAGGGTCGGGCCGGTCACCACCAGGTCGCCGAGGCCCTCAAAAAACGTATAGGCGTCGTTGCCGTCCAGCAATGCCGCCCCATCGAAACCCGCGTCTTTTGCTCTCGCCAACGTGTCAGGGCCGATCACCGCGCCGGCATTGTCCTCGCTGCCGTCGATGCCATCGGTATCGCAGGCCATGACGTGGATACCGTCTGCGCCCTGCAACGCCAGCGCCATGGCCAGCAGGTATTCCGTATTCGGGCCGCCGCGCCCGCCGTCACCTTTTATGGTCACCGTGACCTCGCCACCCGACAACAGCACCGCAGGCGCTTGAACCGGGCCGCTGCCTGCCGCCACGGCGCGCGCCAAATCGGCGTGTTCGCGGGCTACGTCGCGGGCTTCACCCTCGATAGCGTCGCCCAAAATCAATGGTGTCAGGCCCAGCGCCTTTGCCTTTTCCGCCGCCGCTTCCAGGCTTTCCTGGGGCCGCGCGACGATATCGGTGGCGACGGTTTCGAACACCGCATCGCCGGGCTTGGGCGTTTCCGCCAGATCGCCCGCCAGCCAGGCGGTCACGTTGGGCGGCACGGGAACAGAGAATTTTTCCAGGATTGCGCGGGCGTCCGCGGTCGTGGTGGCGTCGGGCGCGGTCGGCCCGGAGGCGATCACCGCCGGGTCATCGCCCGGCACGTCGGAAATCAAAAGGCTGACCACTTGCGCCGGGGCCGCCGCACGGGCCAGCCGCCCGCCCTTGATGGCGGACAGGTGTTTGCGCACGCAGTTCATGTCGGTGATGGTCGCGCCCGAGCGCAGCAGCGCCGAATTGACCGCCTGCTTGTCCTCGAAGGTCAGACCCTCCGCCGGCAGCGACAACAGCGCAGACCCACCGCCGGAAATCAGGCACAGCATCAGGTCGTCGGGGCCCAGGCTTTCCGCCAGGTCCAGAATTCGCCCCGCCGCCTCCAGTCCGCTGGCGTCGGGCACCGGATGGGCGGCCTCGACGATCTCGATGCGCTCGCACGGCACGGCACAGCCATATCGGGTGACGACCAGCCCCGACAAATCCCCCGCCCAGGAATTCTCGACGGCGCGCGCCATGGCGGCGGATGCCTTACCGGCGCCGACGACGACGATGCGGCCTTTTTCGGCGCAGGCAGACAGGTCGGGCAGGTGTGCCGGAACGCAAAGAGCGGGGTCGGCGGACGCCACGGCGGCATCGAAAAGCTGACGCAGGATGTCTGCGGAGTCGAAGGCGGGATCGGTAAGGCTCAAGGCTGTCTCTCCGTAATGTTATAAAGTGCCCGTTAAACGCGCCCGTTAAACGCGGATAATCTTTCCGGGGTTCATGATGTTTTTCGGATCGAGCGCCATTTTCAACGCCCGCATGACGCTGACGGCCTCGCCGTGTTCGGCGGTCAGGAAGTCGATCTTGCCGTAGCCGACGCCGTGTTCGCCAGTACACGTGCCTTCCATGGCCAGGGCCCGCATGACGAGCCGTTCATTGAAGGCCTTGCAGCGCGCGATCTCGTCTTTGTCGTCCATGTCGATCAACAGGACGACATGAAAATTTCCGTCCCCCACATGGCCGACGATGGGGGCAAGGATGCCGCTTTCGTCGATATCCTTGCGGGTTTCCTGGATGCATTCGGCGAGGCGAGAGATCGGCACACAGACATCCGTTGCCTGGCCCTTGGCGCCGGGCCTGAGCGCCAGACAGGCATAATAGGAATCATGGCGCGCCTGCCACAAGTGGCTGCGCTCTTCCGGTTTGTCCACCCAGTGGAATTCCGGCGCGCCGAAGTCGCCTGCAATGGCTTTGACCATCTCCACCTGTTCGGCGATACCGTTTTCCGTGCCGTGAAATTCAAAGATCAGCGTCGGGCCGATCGGGTAATCGAGGTCGGAATAGTCCGCCAGGGCCTGCATCTGCACCGCGTCCAGAAACTCGACCCGGGCGACCGGTATGCCGGACTGGATGGTGGCGATCACCGTGTCGATGGCCGGCTCGACCCCCTCGAAGGTGCAGACGGCGGTGGTCACGGCTTCCGGAATGCCTTGCAGGCGCAGCGTGATTTCGGTGATTACGCCGAGCGTCCCTTCGGAGCCGACGAACAGCCGGGTCAGGTCGTACCCGGCGGCAGATTTCCTCGCCCGGCGGCTGGTGCGGATGATCCGCCCGTCGGCCAGCACGACGCTCAGCGACAGCACGTTTTCGCGCATGGTGCCGTAGCGCACCGCGTTGGTGCCCGACGCCCGCGTCGCCGTCATACCGCCCAGCGATGCGTCCGCGCCGGGGTCAATGGGAAAGAACAGGCCGGTGTCGCGCAGGTGCTGGTTCAACTGTTTGCGGGTGACGCCGGGCTGCACCGTGACGTCCATGTCTTCGGTGTTGACCCGGACGATTTCGTTCATCCGCATCAGGTCGATGCAGACGCCGCCATGAAGCGCCGCTACGCCGCCTTCCAGCGCGGTGCCGGTGCCGAAGGGTATGACCGGAACATCGCGGGCCGCGCACAATTTGACGACTTCGCTGACTTCCTCTGCCGTTTCCGGAAACACCACCAGATCCGGCGCGTGACCCTCATGATAGGATTCATCGTGGCCATGCTGTTCCCGCACGGCTTCGGAGGCCGATACCCGGTCACCCAACAGCCCTCTGAGGGCGCCGATCAGGTCATCGTTGATGCGTTTGATTTTCGTCATCGACCCTTAAATCCTCCGGGGTTGAACGTGCGGCGTACCCTACATTTCCCCCTCGGCCCCGGCAAGGTTGCCAAAAGCCTATAACCCAGGCGGTTTCGGCCCGCCGGTGGCCCAGTCGAGAAGCTCCACCGTGTGCACCACCGGTATGCCTTCGCCGTCCGCCGCGAGCCCCTCGGTGATCTGCACCAGACAGCCGATATTGCCGGTGGCGATGAGTTGCCCGCCGGTGTTTTTCAGGTTTGCCACCTTACGCGCCTGCAACTGCCCGGCCAGTTCCGGCTGTAACAGATTGTAGGTTCCTGCCGAGCCGCAGCAGAGGTGGCCTTCCGCCGGGTCCAGCACCTCGAACCCGGCGCCGGAGAGCAGATTCTTCGGATGTTCGCGCAGTTGCTGGCCGTGCTGCATGGAGCACGCCGAATGATAGGTCACCGTTGGGCGCTTTTCCGGGACCACGCCGGCGAGGCCCAACTCGCTCATAATTTCCGTGATGTCGCAGGCCATGCCCGCCACATGCGCCGCACGTTCCGCCCAGTCCGGATCATCCTTCAGCATCCAGCCGTAATCCTTGAGCGTGGTGCCGCAGCCCGACGCGTTGACGACCACGGCATCGACTTCCGCCTCTTCCCAAGCCGCGATGTTGGCTTTTGCCTGGGAGTGGGCGTCGGCCTCGCGTCCCATGTGGTGGACCAGCGCGCCGCAACACCCCGCGCCACGGGCGACCACGACCTCGCAACCGTGGCGGGTCAGCAGGCGGATCGTCGCTTCGTTGATGGAGGGTCTCAGTACCTGTTGCGCGCAGCCGGTCATCAGCGCCACCCGTTTGCGGCGCGTACCGCCCGCCTCGAACACCTGCGGCTGGTCCATGGGCGACTTGGGTGGGATGGAAGACGGCGCCATCCCGACCATGCCCTTGAGGCGGCCCGGCAGCAGCGCCCGGAACGGACGGCCCAGACGCGCGCCGATCAACGCCTTGCGAAACAGGTCCGGATTCGGCACCACGAAGGCCAGCAACTCCCTCAGCCAACGTTCCGCCAGGGGGCGAACAAAGGTGTCCTCGATCCGTGCCCGTGCGCGGTCGATCAGGTGCATATAATCGACCGACGCCGGGCACGTGGTCATGCACGACAGGCAGGTCAGGCAGCGGTCGATGTGTTTGACCACTTTTGCCGGGGGCGGGGCAGAGCCTTCCGACTCCAGCAGGTTCTTGATCAAGTAGATGCGCCCGCGCGGGCTGTCCAGTTCGTCGCCCAGCAACACATAGGTCGGGCACGTCGCTGTGCAGAACCCGCAATGCACGCAGTTGCGCAGAATATCGTTGGCGGCCTGAATTTCCGGATCGGCAAGCTGGGCGGAGGTGAAATCGGTCTGCATGATCTAAACCCCTTCCACCATGCGGCCCGGATTGAGCACGCCGTTCGGATCGAAGCCGCCTTTGACACGCTTTGCCAGATCGCCCAGCGCGCCCGGCTGCGGCTCGAAGACGGGCACGCGCCGGCGCACGCCGGCATCGGCGCGGATCAGGGTCGCGAGCCCGCCGGTCGGCTTAACCGCGCCCCGCACCACTTCATGACTGGCATCGGGCGACGCCTTCAGGCCGAGCCAGACCAGCCCGCCGCCCCAATCGTAAAACACCCGCCCGCCGGTTTCGGCCCCGGTTTCCCCAAGGATTCTTTCAACAACGCCGGCGCCGTCCATAGGCGGCACCGACAGACGCCATATCTGGTCAGTCCCTGAGTCTCCGGCAGCGGCATCGCCTTCCATAAACACACCTGCGTCGCCAATTTCCTGCCACAGGTCGGCGGAATTCTTCGAATGCAGTTCCTCGATCTCGCCAAATTCGTTCAGTAACGCCGTCAACGCCCGGCAGCGGTGTTCGACCGACGGCCCCGGCCCTTCGACGCGGAGCGCCGTCACCGCAACGCCCGCACCGGAGACATAAGACACGCCAGACCGCGCCGCCGCCGATGCGGGCAAATGCGCTGCGCCGGAAACGTCGTTGGAACTGCCCATGGCCGCCGCCATGGCGTTCATGGCCTGATCGTCGGATAACCCCGGCACCAGGACCGTGCGCGTTTTTTCCGCCGCCGGCATGACCTTGAACGTCACATGGCTCATCACCGCCAGCGTCCCGAAGGACCCGGCCAGCAGTTTCGAGAGATCGAACCCGGTGACGTTCTTGACCACGGTGCCGCCGGACTTGAAAACCTCGCCGCGTCCGCTGACGGCATGGAAGCCGAGAAAATGATCGCGCGCCGCCCCCACCTGGACGCGCCGCGGCCCGGCCAGATTACACGCGATCGCGCCGCCAATGCTTCCGCCCCCTTGTTCCCCGCCATACAGCATACCCATATCGGGCGGCTCGAACGCCATCTGCTGGTTGTTCTGCCGGAGCGCCGCCTTGATGTCGGCGATTGGCGTCGCCGCCAGCGCCGTCATGTAAAGTTCGCTCGGCTCATAGGCCGTGATTGCGTTCAGTCCGGAAAGATCAAGGCCAAGCGCGGCCTGCATCGGCCGCCCGAAGTCCAGTTTGGATCCATGTCCGCGCACGTCAAAGGACTGCCCCTCCGCCGCCGCCCACTGCAGGGCGTCGAACAACTGGTCGGCGTTTTCCGGTTTCAGGGTATCTGTCATGGTGCCTTCTAGAACCGTGGAATATCGGGAAACGGCAACTTGCCTTCGTGTACGAACATGCGGCCCAGTTCGGCGCAACGGTGCAGCGTCGGGTAGACCTTGCCCGGATTGAGCAACTGGTCCGGATCGAACGCGCATTTCAGGCGTTGCTGCTGCTTCATGTCGTCCTCGGTGAACATTTCACCCATCAGATCGCGTTTTTCGATACCAACGCCGTGCTCGCCGGTCAGCACGCCGCCGACCTCGACGCAATATTTAAGGATATCTGCGCCGAAGCCTTCGGCGCGTTCCAGTTCGCCCGACTGGTTGGCGTCGAACAATATCAGCGGATGCAGGTTGCCGTCGCCGGCGTGAAACACATTGGCGACGCGCAGATCGTATTTTTCAGAAAGCTCGGTGATCCGGTTCAGCACATCGGCCAGACGGCCGCGCGGGATGGTTCCGTCCATGCACAGGTAATCCGGCGAGATACGCCCGACCGCCGGGAAGGCGTTCTTGCGCCCGGACCAGAAGACCTGGCGTTCCTCTTCCGTCTGGCTGATCCGCACATAGGTCGCGCCGGCCTGGTGGGCGATGGCGTCGACCTGTTCTATCAGGTGATTGACTTCAGCCTCCGGCCCGTCCAGCTCGACGATCAGAAGCGCCTGCACGTCCAGCGGATAGCCGGCGTGAACAAAGTCTTCCGTCGCGTGAATGGCCAGCTTGTCCATCATCTCCATGCCGCCGGGGATGATGCCGGCGCCGATGACCGCGGCAACGCAATCGCCGCCGCTTTCATTGGAGGGGAAGCCGATCAGCATGGCCCGCGCCGTTTCCGGCTGGCGTAGAATACGCACCGTGACTTCTGTGATTACGCCGAGCAATCCTTCGGATCCGGTGGCCACGCCTAAAAGATCATACCCGCCGGGGTCCAGGTGCTTGCCGCCGAGGCGCACGACCTCGCCCGACATCAGCACCATTTCGATGCCGAGCACGTTGTTGGTGGTCAGCCCGTACTTCAGGCAGTGCACACCGCCCGCGTTTTCCGCGATGTTGCCGCCGATGGAACACGCGATCTGGCTCGACGGGTCCGGCGCGTAATAGAAGCCTTCGTGCAGCACGGCCTGGGTGATGGCCAGATTGGTGACGCCGGGCTGGACGACGACGGCGCGGTTGGCTAAATCGATATCGAGGATTTTCATGAACTTGCCGAGACCCAGCGTGACGGCGTCGGCCAGCGGCAACGCACCGCCGGACAGCCCGGTGCCCGCGCCGCGTGGCACGATCTTGACACTGTTGTCATGGCAATATTTCAGAATCGCCGAAACCTGTTCGGTGGTTTCCGGCAGCACAACGATCAGCGGCAGCGCCTTGTAGGCCATCAGGCCGTCGTGGTCATAGGCGCGCAGTTCATCGGCGTCGGTAATCACACCTTCACCGGTGACGATGGCCTGCATGGCCTTGATGATCTGTTGGCGGCGGGCGATGACGTCCGCATCCGGCTCCGGCATTTTCATGGCCGTTTTCCTCTCCAAACTCAGGCGGTTAAGTCTAGGGAATATGGGGAAGCGTGAAAAACAATTAAAGACAACAAAAAACCGCGGGCGATGCCGCGGTTTCGTAATCTTGTCCGTAATTCGGTGCGGACAGGAAGACGCGCTCCCGTCCGGAACCAGGCTCAGCCCTGGCGAGCCTTAAAGCGCGGGTTACGTTTGTTGATGACGTAAACGCGGCCCTTGCGGCGCACGACGACGCAGTTCTTGTCGCGGGTCTTGGCCGATTTCAGCGAATTTCTGACCTTCATGGCCGCAGGCTCCAATAGTTCTTCGATTGATATCCGTTAAGGGGTTTCGTGCCCCGGTCTTCAAGAGCGCGGAAATTAGGGGCTCAAGCCGCCAATGTCAATGCCGGTCGAGCCAAAAACATCACTAATTTCTGCGGCACACCACCTGCACCGGAATGGTGCGCCTTTCTTCCACGCATCGGGCGGAATTCTTCATCCGCTCCGGGCCGTCGTCGCCCAGCAGAACCTGAGCGCTGAGCACGGGCGGGCCTTCGGCGGCGAGTTTTGCGCGGGCGCGTTCGTAGGAGTCGATCATGGCCTCCGTCTGGTCGATGAATTCGAGAATTTCAAACCCCGATGCCTCGATGGTTTGCCGAAGCGCATCGGGTTTCATCAGGTGGCTGTGTTCCGGCACCAACGCCCACGGCACCGGGAACACCGGCGCACCGCCCGGCCCCTCGGCGTATTCGGCGGCGGCGAATAGGCCGCCCGGCCGCACCACGCGGAAGGCCTCGGCGTAAAAGGTATCCTTGTCGGCAATATTCATGGAGACGTTCTGGCTGTAGGCCCCGTCGAAGCTGGCGTCCTCGAAGGGAAGATCGAGCGCGCTGCCCTGCCGGAACGTCACGCGATCGCCAAGGCCAGTGCGTTCGGTGAGCATATCCGCCACGTCGCAGAATTCCTGCGTCAGGTCGATGCCGGTGACGCTGGCGCCATGGATCGATGCCGCCAGACGCGCCGGGCCGCCGATGCCGGACCCGATATCGAGAAGATGCGTCTCCCGATCTGGTGAGAGAACCTCCAGCAGTTCGCGGGTGGCGTCGACGCCGCGGCCGTGCAGGTGATCGAGGGGCGCAAGGTCGTCCGGCGTCAGATGCTTGGGATCAAGCCCCGCCGCCTCCAGCGCGGCAAGAATGGCGTCGGCCAGGCCGCCCTTGCCCCAGTGGGCGCTGATTTTCGCTTCCGTTGACATTTATGCCGCCTTCCTTCTTAACCTTAAGGGCGCCTATGGCCACCCCAGGCAATATTCTATGGCAAGTTCGCCCGGCCCCGCAAAACAAAGGACGCCCCCGCCCATGTCCGACAACTCCGCCGCGTCGCTCCGGCAAGGCAATGTCAGGGGCCTGATGTGGATGCTGGTGTGCGGCGTCTTCATGTCGGGCATGCATGCTTCCATCCGCCATGTCTCGGCCGAGGTGCACCCGTTCGAGATCGCTTTTTTCCGGCTGCTGTTCGGGCTGCTGCCGCTGGCGCCGTGGTTCATCAAGCTGGGCTGGTCGCCGCTCAAAACAAACCGCCTGGGCCTGTTGACGCTGAGGGGCGCGCTCAACGTACTTTGTATGCTGGCGTTTTTCTATTCGCTGTCGATCACGCCGCTGGCCGAAGTCACGGCGCTGGTTTTCACCGCGCCTATTTTCGCCACCATCCTGGCCATGCTGGTGTTCGGTGAACGCGCCGGGGTCTTGCGCTGGGGCGCCATCGTGGTCGGCTTTCTGGGCGCCATGGTGGTGGTCCGGCCCGGCTTCCAGGAGATCGGCCAGGGGCAGATTTTGGCCTTGTTCGCGGCCGTCGTCTGGGGCGTTTGCATGGTCCTCATCAAGTCGCTGGGGCGCACCGAAACCAGCCTGACCATCACCGTCTACATGTCGCTGGTGATGGCGCCGCTGTCGCTTATTCCGGCGCTGTGGGTGTGGCAGTGGCCAACGGTCGAACAGTTCGCCTGGCTGGCCATGATCGGCATCTTGGGCGGCATCGGCCAGATGGCCATGGCCGAAGCGCTGAAGGTCGGCGAAACCCACGTCGTTATGCCGATTGACTTCACGCGGCTGATCTGGATTTCGGTGATCGCCTACCTCGCCTTCGCCGAAGTGCCGGGCCTCTACACCTGGATCGGCGGCGCCATGATCTTCGCCGCCACCGCCTTCATCGCCTGGCGGGAACGGACGGCGGCGGTTTCCCCGGGCGTATGAAAAGCTGGCGAACGCAGCCTGGAAGGACGGGCAACGCCCCTCCGGCCTCGATTGCGCCCTAATGGCGAGCTTCTACTGTGACGAGCATCACACCCAACCGGCCGCGGGTGTGCTTCACTGCCGTGTACATCACGAAAAGTCTTTTTCCTTTTCAAACCGCTGGCCTGACCATGTTTCAGCCAAAACGGCGGACGGCGGGACGAAACCTGGGAACAATGACGAACCACGCACCCTATTCACGATCTTTATTCGCGATGATCATCGCGGCGGCCATGTTCTCTACCGGCACGCCGCGTCCGGCATTTGCCCAAGGAGACGCCCAGAAGAGCGCCCAGGGCACTAATGTGCAGTTGTCCTCGATCACCGTTCCCGCCTTTGACGCCGGAAAGAAAAGAAGCTGGCGGTTTGTCACCGCCTTCCTTGTCGTCCGCAACAGGAAACTTGGAGAGCGGCTGTGCAGATACGCGCCAAAGATTTTCGATATTCTTTACGGCCTTCTTTCCGTCCAGTTGCTTCCCGCTAACGGCAAGGTGCAGAACTTAGAAGCCCTGGAGACGAAACTGCGCGCCAGGATCAACAAAAACCTGAATGTCGACCTTGTGGATTCCGTGCACCTCGAGATCGGCGGTAAGAACCCGCCGCCCACCCTGACCCCGAACGGCTGCTGGGTGCTGCGGAAAAGAACCTAGGCGCAAAGAAGATACGACTGGGCCCGCGCCCTTTGGGCGCAAAACAAAAGATTCAATCCCGAAAAGAACAAAACCCCGGCCTTTAGGGCCAGGGCTTTGATGGTGGGCACGACTGGGATTGAACCAGTGACCCCCTCGATGTCAACGAGGTGCTCTCCCGCTGAGCTACGCGCCCGATTTGCGATCTTATGCAAGTATCGAGGAGGGCGTTTTACCCCTCGAAGGCGGTCTTGGCAAGTAAGGCGATAGGCGGTTACTCTGTCGGTTCCTGTTTTCGCCCCCTCCCGGCCATGAGGGGATCTCGAGGCGTTTGGGCGAAACAACATTAGAGACAAGGATAGCGCCGTGACCGCGCACGACGACAGCGCCCTTCGGCAATACGAGGAAGCCGCCTTCGAGGGCGAAGATGTCCTGGATAGCGGGCCCCAAACGGCCCCCCGGCCCAGCCGGGCGTGGCGGATTCTGGCCCCCGATCGCCAGACCGCGCCGGTGGTGTTTGCCTCGCCGCATTCGGGCCGCGACTATCCATGCGAATTCGTTGCCGCCTCCAGGCTGGGGGAACTGGACCTCAGGCGCTCGGAAGACGCCTTCATGGACGAGGTTTTCGCCGCCGCGCCGGAGTGGGGCGCGCCGCTGTTGTGTGCGGAATTTCCCCGCGCCTACGTGGATGCCAACCGCGAAGCCTTCGAACTGGACCCGGACATGTTCCAGGGCGCGCTGCCCGATTACGTCAACACGGCATCACCACGCATAACCGCGGGGCTCGGCACCATCGCCCGGGTCGTCACCGATGGCGAAGACATCTATCACGCGCCGCTCTGCTTCGAAGACGCGCTGCGGCGCATCGAAACCTGCCACTACCCCTACCACGAGGCGCTAAAGGGCCTGATCGACACCACCCGGGAAACCTTCGGCGGCTGCCTAGTGGTCGATTGCCATTCCATGCCGTCCAGCGCGGCGCCCCGCCTGAAGAGGGGCGGCAAACCGGTTGACGTGGTGCTGGGGGATTGCTTCGGCACCGCCTGCGCGGCCCAGGTGACGGACACCGTGCAAACGGTTCTTCAATCCGTCGGCCTTAGCGTGACGCGCAATAAGCCCTATGCCGGCGGTTTCACGACCCGCCATTACGGACGCCCCGTGGACGGGGTGCATGTGCTGCAGATCGAAATCAACCGGGGCCTCTACATGGACGAAAAACGCATCCGCCGGGGCGCCGGCATGGCGGAGCTGATCCGCTGCGTCACGTTGCTCGTCGGCCGGCTCGCCGAGATCGACCCGGCGGCGCTGAAACCCGCTTAATCCCTACGCATGACCGTGCCGCCGATGACCTCTCAAGCCGAAGACCCGGAAATCCTGATCCGCGACGCCACCGATGCCGACATGGCGGCGATCCAGGAAATCTACGCCCATCATGTACTGGAAGGCCTCGCCAGTTTCGAGGAAACGCCGCCCAATGAGGCGGAAATGAAACGCCGGCGGGACACGATGACAACCGCAGGCTACCCCTATCGGGTCGCCGAAGTGGGCGGTGAAATCATGGGATATGCTTATGCCGGCCCCTTCCGGCCCCGGCCCGCTTATCGCCATACGGTGGAGAATTCCGTTTACGTGACACTGGCAAAACACCGCCGAGGCATCGGGCGGAAGCTGCTGGAAGACCTGATCGAGAGCTGCACGGCGCTGGGTTACCGCCAGATGGTGGCCATTATCGGCGATTCCGCCAACCATGCGTCCATTGGCCTGCATACCAGCCTGGGCTTCGAGACCATCGGCGTGCAGGCGTCGGTCGGCTTCAAATTCGGGCGCTGGGTCGATTCCGTCACCATGCAACGCCCCTTGGGCGAAGGCGACACGACGCTGCCCGAAGTGTGAAAAAAGAAGGGCCGCGTTAAAAAACGCGGCCCGAGTATTGGGAGGAAACATCCAAGAATCGCAACGTCGGAAAATCTCGTCTTCCGTATGTTGCAGGGAAATTCATAAACCATTCACTCTATGCGGTCAATAACAATTTCACTTTTTTGAATATGTTAATTTTCGGCCTTTAATTACAACCGAAAACTCCTCATAACTATTTGAAATTAAGGTATTTTTTTAAAAAACACCGATTTTCCTCAAATCCGACTCCGATGGCACGGTCTTTGCGTTATTCACAACGGGTTTTGATGACGACCATTCGTTGTGGAGACGGACTTGTGAAAGAACGACTGATTATTTTCTGTTTGTGCGCTGCGGCAACGGTTTTTGCCGGCCCCGCAACAGCGCCCGCAAAAATGACGCAAGCCATTGAAAATGAATGGGATATTTGCACGCGGGAGAGCACCTCGACGGAGCAGCGCTTAAACATCCCCCGGCATCTTCTGAACGCCATTTCACGGGCCGAATCGGGGCGCTGGAACAAAGCGCGGCGGGCAAATGTTGCCTGGCCATGGACCGTTACATCGGGCGGCAAAGGGCGGTTTTTCGACACCAAGGCCGAAGCCCTGGCCGAGGTCGAGTTCCTGATGACCGAAGGAGTGCGCAACATCGACGTCGGCTGCATGCAGGTCAATTTGTATTACCACGCTAGCGCTTTCGAAAGCCTGGCCGAAGCGCTCGACCCCGCCACCAACGTCACGTATGGCGCGAGCTACCTGAAAACCCTGCACTCCGTGACCGGCGACTGGGCACGGGCGGCCGGGTTTTATCATTCCAAGACACCGGAACGGAACGCGCCTTACCGGGAAAAGGTCCTGGCGTTCTGGCGCGAACAGGGCGGCGAGCCCCCTGCATCGGACGCGAGCACCATCCAGCAAGTCGCCCCCATCGACCACGCCCGCATGGCGCAACTCAATGACCGGTTCCGGGCCCGAATCCAGGCACGGGACGAAGCCCGCAAGGCCGAAAGCCTGGAACCGTCCCGTCCGGAAATCAATTCCCTGAGGGAGAGCGCACTCCACCAATTGCAGGACTGGCGCAAGGCCCGCACCCGGGGCCTTGGCATGCAACACCTGATGGCCATGCGGCGCGCCGAACAGGATCTGAAACGCAAGCGTGAAATGGATCAACTCAGCCGTCCAGGCCAGGGAGACACCTTCGCCCAAAAGCGCGCCCAACAACTCAAGCGCTGGCGTCGGCTTAGGGCCGTTCCCGGCGACACGGGCAACGCCTGGAAATCGGCACAGGCGAGCACGAATTCGAATACCGGGGCGAAATCCGGCATGAGTGCAACCGGCATGGCCGCGGCCGCGGCCGGTGCCGAGGTCCGTTAAGGCTCGCCCCTTCGCCTTCCCTCACGGCGTTTCAAATTCCGCATCCCCCGTCATCGCCAGCCGCCCCTGATGGTCAAGCGCCCACAGCTCCGCCCTATGGCCGCCTCCGTTCTCAACGGGACAGCCGTTGACGCTAAATGGTCCTAAGTCGAAGACCGGCCCGCGTGCCCGGTAATCGAAGCGCCGCAGCCTCTGGTCCGGGGCTTCGCGGCGGCACAGGTCCATCAGCAGCGTCGCGATCAGCGGCCCGTGCACGATCAGGCCGGGATAGCCTTCGTCTTTGGTCACGTATTCCCGGTCATAGTGAATACGGTGGCCGTTGAAGATCAGTGCCGAATAGCGGAACAACAACACCGGGTCGGGATCGATGGTCCGTTGCCAGACCGCCTCCCTCGAGGATTCCGGTTGTGCTTCCGTTTTCGGGGACGGAGGAGGCTGCGTACTTTTGGACGGCGCGCCCCGGTAAACGATATCGTGTTCTTCCTCGATGGCGAGGCCGTCGGGACCGGACACCCGGTGACGCACGACGACGAACACAAGCGGGCCGCTTTTGCCCTCTTTCAGGCTGACGTCGAGAACCTCGGAATGGCGCGAAATGGCGTCCCCGACGCGGAGCGTTCCCGGGAACCGAATGCGCCCGCCCGCCCACATGCGCCGCTCAAGTGGCACCGGCGGCAGGAAGCCGCCCTTCCTGGCGTGGCCGTTTTCGTCCAGCTCCGATTGCCGGGTGGGAGCCAAAAAATAAAGCCAGTGCGCCGACGGCGGCAACGGGTCGCCGGGTTCGGGGTCGGGATCGTCCCTATCCAGGGTCGCCTGCAGGCACGCCAGGGGCGCCGCCGTCACCACATCGCGAATTTCTTCCGTGCGCCCGATCCATTGGCGCAGATGATTTATGTCAAGGGTCATGGAGAACGAACCACCTAGTATTGGTTATCGAAAAGGCTACATACAAAACCACAACACGCCCACAAACGAAACCGGCCATGAACGAACCTTCCCAGATTCCAAGCCCTAGTCCCGTAATGACATTTTTCTCCTACGGCTTCCGGCCGTTTTTCCTGTTCGCGGGTCTCTACGCCGTGATCGGCATGGCCGTCTGGATGGGATGGATGGCCTTTCAGGACGGAGCCAGTGCTTCCACGCTTTCCGCTACCGATTTCCCGCCCTTCCTGTGGCACGCCCACGAAATGCTGTTCGGCTATACGATCGCCGCGCTGGCCGGGTTTCTGCTGACGGCATCGCCCAGTTGGACCGGAAAGCCGCCTTTGGCGGGCGCGGCCCTGGCGATCATGGCGGGGGCCTGGCTTCTGGGCCGGGTGGCGGTGTGGTTTTCCGCAGGACTGCCGGCGGGATGGGTCGCCGTGGCGGACCTAGCGTTCCTGCCGATCCTGTTCATTTTCGTTTTCCGCACCCTTCAGGGCGGCAGCCCGCGCCATTACGTGTTTTTGGCCGTGCTGGCGGTGTTGTTTGCCGCCAACGGACTGGTGCATCTGGAACGCCTGGGCCTCACCGAAGACACCGCCCGCCTGGGCCATAGCCTGGCACTGGATGTCTTGATCGTCCTGATTACCGTGATCGGCGGGCGCGTGGTCCCGGCCTTCACCCGCAACGCCATCCGCAAGACGGCTTCCGGGGACGATGCCGACCCCCTGCCCTCCCGGCCATGGCTGGACCGGCTTTCCATCCTGTCCGTGGTCGGCGTGGCGATCGCAGGAATGGTCGACCCCGGCAGTGAGGCTGTTGGCTGGTTGGCATTGGCCGCTGCCGCATTCAACGCCATCCGGCTGTCGGGATGGAAAGGCTGGTGCGTCAGGGACCAGCCCATCGCCTGGGTCCTTCATCTGGGATATGCCTGGCTGGTGGCTGGACTAGCGGTTCGGGGACTGGCGCTGGCAGGCGACATGATAGATGAAACACTGGCGCTGCATATCTTGACCATCGGCGCCGTCGGCACCATGACGCTGGCCATCATGACCCGCGCCGCCCTGGGCCATACGGGACGCGAACTTAAGGCGCCACCTGCCATCACGCTGACCTATCTGCTAATTTCGGTGGCGGTGGCACTCCGCGTCGGCGGACCGCTACTGTTTTCCGAGGCCCCGCACATCGCCGTGATGCTGGCCGGCGCCGCCTGGTGCCTGGCCTTCGGGATATACAGCGTGGTTTACTGGCCTATCCTGACAGGCCCCCGCGCGGATGGGCCTGATTAAACAAATCCTCGAAGGAGAGGGCCTATGTCTTACGGCCTTTTGGCCGACATTATCGGTGTCTTCCACGCCCTGTTCGTTGTGTTCGTGGTCGGCGGACAGGGGCTGATACTGGCCGGCTGGGCCGCCGGCTGGACGTGGACCAGGGGGCGAACATTCCGCCACCTTCATCTGATCGCCATCGGCTTCGTCGTGCTTCAGCAATGGCTGGGCCGGCTCTGCCCCCTGACCGTCTGGGAAACCGGCTTGCGCCATAGGGCCGGAGCGGATGGCTATGAAGGGGGTTTTATCGAATACTGGCTGCAGGCGTTGTTGTATTATTCCGCGCCGTCCTGGGTTTTTACCCTGGTTTACACGCTGTTCGGCGCGGTCGTCGTGGCCAGTTTCCTATTATACCCGCCCGACAAGAAACCGTCCGCCGATACGGAGCGGAACGGTTAGAAAGAGCGCGGCAAGCCGAGAACGTGCTCGGCGATATAGCTGAGGATCAAATTGGTGGAGATCGGGGCCACCTGGAACAGCCGGGTTTCCCGGAACTTGCGCTCGACGTCGTATTCCTCGGCGAACCCAAAACCGCCGTGGGTTTGCAGGCACATATCCGCCGCCGCCCAAGAGGCATCCGCCGACAGCAGCTTGGCCATGTTGGCCTCCGCGCCGCAGGGCTCGCCCGCATCAAACAGGGCGATCGCCTTTTGCACCATCAGGTCGGCGGCCTCGGTCGCGGCATGGGCGCGGGCGATGGGAAACTGGATCCCCTGGTTCTGCCCGATCGGCCGGTCAAACACCTTTCGTTCACTGGCGTAGGCGCAGGCCTTTTCGATGAACCAGCGGGCATCACCGACGGCTTCTGCGGAAATCAACAGCCGCTCGGCATTCAGGCCGTCCAGCAGATACCGGAACCCTTTCCCTTCTTCGCCAACCAAATTACTTGCAGGCACACGCAATTCATCGAAGAAGACTTCCGTCGTCGAATGGTTAAACATAGCCGGCAATGGCTTTATAGACAGGCTTTTTTTATCCAGCGCCTGTTGCATATCGACGATGAAAATAGACATGCCGTCATGTGGCTTTTTACCTTCATCTCTGGGGCTTGTCCGTGCTAATACAAGCATTAAGTCGGAATGCTCGGCGCGGGAGGTCCACACCTTCTGCCCGTTGATGACGTAGTCATCGCCGTCACGAACCGCCGTGGTGCGGATGCGGCTGGTGTCGGTGCCGCTGGTGGGCTCGGTCACCCCGAAAGCCTGCAGGCGCAATTCCCCGGCGGCAATCTTCGGCAGGATGGTTTGCTTCTGTTCGGCCGAGCCATGCCGGAGAACGGTGCCCATGATGTACATCTGGGCATGACAGGCGCCGCCGTTGCAGCCCGTTTGGTGAATTTCACCCAGAATGGCCGCAGCCTCGGAAATGCCCAGTCCACTGCCGCCGTATTCCTCGGGGATCAGGACAGCCAGGAATCCGGCATCGGTCAAGGCCTTGACGAAATCCGTCGGGTAGGCCCGCTCCCGGTCGCACGCACGCCAGTATTCGCCGGGAAAGTCCTTGCACAGCGCGCGTACGGCGTCCCGGATTTCCGGATGGGTCTCACTCATTGTTTTACGGGCCTCTCATTGAAC
>JACKQG010002549.1_pt1 | contig 23642 bp, 15 predicted proteins | sample 8237621 | NCBI WGS metagenome assembly JACKQG01 (sample SAMN15677084, study PRJNA649215) | marine metagenome | biome: marine; feature: Black Sea; material: saline water; isolation source: suspended particulate matter (SPM) from the Black Sea western gyre | collected 2013-06-09/2013-06-10 | depth... | reverse complement strand
CTCCGCCGTGTCCGGCGTGATGTTGACCTGATCCAGGTAGTGCGTCGTGTCCTCGTAGAGGAACAGTTCGTGCTCCACGCCGGCGGCAGCCAGGGCGTCGGCCAATCGCTGCGCCTGATTGGACGGGATCACCTCGTCGGTGGTGGTGTGCACGACGAAGGTGGGCGGCATGTGCGCGGCGTGAAAAGCCGGCGAATAGCCCAGGTAGATTTCGGGATAGCGGTCGGGCCGGCCCAGCGCGGCGACGAAGGTGGCATACTTCGGCGGGATCTCCAGATCTTCATCGTACAGGGATTGCACCCCCAGGAAACCATCGCTGATGCCGCCGACGACGACCAGCGCATCCACACCGCCCGGCTCCTCCCGCAACGCCTGGTACAGAACGATCGAGCTGAAGCTGCCCGACAGCCAGCCCTCCCGCTCCGTGTCGGCGTGGGCGGTCAACTGGCCGCGGCGCAGGTAGGCCACCGCCTTCAACAGGTCTCGCCCCATGCCGGGGATGTCCAGCCCTCGCTGCGGGCTGGGGCCGGTGGCCAGCACCACGTATCCCTCGTTGGCGATGGCCACGGAGACCCGGTCCCAGTTGAGTGGCTCGCTGGGATAGCTGGCCACGAGCACCGGTAGCGGCCGGGTGATCTCTGCTCCCAGCGGCTGGTAGAGCAGCGTGGTGGTGATGAGCAGTCCCTCGTTGGTGAAGGTGACCGGCAGGCGGCTGGCGGTGACCTCGACAGGAAAGAGCGCCGCGCCGGTCTGTGCCGGGCCGATGATGGGCGGGTCGTCGAGCCGCGGCTGCCACGGCTGGTGCTCGCGCAGCGTGAAATCCACGCCGCTGCTGAGCTGGCCGGGCTGCACGGTGACGCTCGTCCGCTCCTCCTGGTCACGGTGGTAGACGGCGTCGTCGTAGCCCCACTTGCTGGCTACCGGCACGTAGCGTTCCGGCGGCACCTCTTCGATGCGGTAAGTGCCCAGGTCGTCGCTCTGCGCCTGGTGTACCTCGCCCTGGACGCTGGCCACCAGCACCAGCGCGTTTGCCAGCGGCCGTCCGGCCTCGTCCTGCACCACGCCGCTGAGGGCGCCGCCGCTGGTCTCTCCGGTCTCTCGTTCGCCGAACCAGCCGCTCCACAGCGTGCGCAGCCGGTATTCGGCGACGTTGAACGCCGCCCGCCCGGCCGGCGTGCGCCGCGCCAGCGGCAACCCCACGGCTGCGCCGATCAGCAACAGCAGGGCGACGAGCAACGCCCACCGCCAGCAACCTTTTCGTCTTCTGCTAGACACGCTCACCTCTGGTCAGCCTCATGACCTGACAGGTTTTGAGAAACCTGTCAGGTCTCATTATAACACGCCCTCCATGGTTCGGCAAAGGCGAGAGGTGTTTTGTTGACACTCTGGCCTTCCTCTGCTACAATAGTGTTGGCAGTGATATGGAGGAGTTGATGAGCACGGAAACACTTAGCGAGAAATCGGTGGTTTTCACTTTGCCGGCGCGGCATAATCCCAAGCTGCAGGAGCTGGTGGCGCGCATTGATGCCGATCAGGAGCTGCGGCAGATGTGGCGTTGCGTCAACATCAATGCCATGGATCGCGCCGGCTACAGCGATCACGGCGAGGTGCACATCAAGATCGTCTCCAACATCGCCCTGCGGCTGGCGCGCCTGCTGATGGCCGCCGGCGTGCCCATGAATGTGGTCGCCGATCACGGCCTGACCAACGACGAAGCTGAGGTGATCGTCGCCCTGGCTGCCGCGCTGCACGACCTGGGCATGATCGTCCACCGGCAGAACCACGAGCAGCACAGCGTGGCCTTGGCCTACATCAAAGCGAAAGAGCTGTTGGACGGCCTCTACGATGTGTCGAAGCAGACCATCATCCTGGCCGAGATGGCTCATGCCATCGTTGCCCATCACTGGAGCACGCCTTGCCTGACCGTCGAGGCGGGGGTGGTCAAGGTGGCCGACGCGTTGGACATGACCGAAGGGCGGTCTCGCATTCCTTTCGAGACGGGATCTGCCAACATCCACTCCGTGTCGGCCCAGGCCATCGAGGCGGTGCACATCCGGCCTGGTGAGGAGCTGCCCGTGGACATCGAGATCGTGATGACCAATTCGGCGGGCATCTTTCAGGTGGACGAACTGCTGAAGCGCAAGCTGCGCCATTCCAGCATCGCGCCCTACGTGCGGGTGGTGGCGCGCATCGAAGGCGAGACGGAGAAGCGGCTATTGGAGTTCTACAGCCTGGGCGGCTCGGCTGAGGAGTTTCAGTCGGGCGAGGATTAGCTATCGCAGGCTGTTGTTCAAGTCTTCACTACAAAACAAAGGAGGAGATGTCATGCGACGAGGGATCTTCACGCTCTTGTTGGTCTTCTTGGTGGCTGCCTGTGGGGGCGGAGGAGAACCAGCGCCTGATGAAGGGGCCGCTGAGGCAGAGCCGGCCGGCCCGCTGGGGCCGGCCCAGGTCATCACTCTGGCGGGCAGTGGCGACGTGGGGACGACCGAGGGGCCAGCCCTGGAGGCCAACTTCAATGAGCCAGTGGAGTTGGTCCTGGACGAGGAGGGTAACGTCTACGTCGCCGAGTACCGCGGCGCACGGGTGAGCAAGATCTCGCCCGACGGCCTGGTCGTCACAGTTGTGGGTGGTCGCACGGGCAATGTGGATGGGCCCAAGGAGCAAGCACGGCTGGGCACGCCGCGGGGCATTGTCCTGGCCGGCGACGGCAACCTCTACGTCTCTGACTGGGACAACAGAAGCCTTCGTCGCGTGGCGCTCGACGGCACAGTGACGACCATCTTCAAGGGCAGCTTTTTGGAGACCCTGGCTCTGACGCCCGATGGCGACATCCTGGCCTCCATGGGCCCGGATCGGGAACAGATCGCCCGCTTCACAGTGGATGGGGAGATGAGCCCGGTGGCGGGCAGCCCCCGCCAAGGTGGTTACAAGGATGGCCCGGCCGAGGAGGCGCAATTCACTCTGATCTCGGGGTTGGCGATGGATCGCCAGGGGCAGATTTACGCCACGGAGGCAGTCAGCCTGCGCTCGCGGGGCGGCAATCAGCTCATCCGCGTGATCGGCCCCGATGGTGAGGTGAGCACGCTGACGGGGCGGCGCTTCGTCACCGCCTACGTGGATGGGCCGCTGGAGGATGCCAGATTCCACCATCCGGTGGACATCGAAGTGGATGCGGCGGGCAATCTCTTCGTGGCCGATTCCCTTAACCACTGCATCCGCCGCATCTCGCCGGATGGCATGGTCTCCACCGTGGCCGGCCGCTGCGGCTATGCGGGCTATGCCGATGGCCCAGGCGACGAAGCGGAGTTCAACCTGCCGCAGGGTCTGGCGCTGGATGATGAAGGCAACATCTATGTCGCCGACACCCGCAACCAACGCATTCGCAAGATCATTTTTGAGTAACGGGGTCCAAAGCATTCGGTGAGGACGTATCACATCTGGACCATCGGCTGCCAGATGAACGTGGCCGATTCGGCGCGCCTGGCTGCGGAGCTGGAGGCGCTGGGCTATCAGCCCGCGGCGCGGCTGGCGGACGCCGACGTCGTTATCCTCAACACCTGCGTGGTGCGGCAGAGCGCCGAGGACCGGGCGGTCGGGCGGCTCACCTCTCTCAAGCCGCTGAAAAAGCGCAAGCCGCAGATGGTGCTGGCCGTCATGGGCTGCCTGGTGGGCGTGCGTCCGACAGGTGATCTGCCCCAGTGCTTTGCCCACGTGGATGTGTTCTTGCCTCCCTCAGACCCCGAGCCGCTGCTCGCTTTGCTGCGCCAGCGTGAGCAAGAAACAAGAGGCAAGAAGCAAGAAGCAAGAGGCAAGAAGCAAGAAACAGGAGGCAAGAAGCAAGAAGCAAGAGGCGATGAGCGGGGGGCAACGCGTGTCTCTCAGGTCATAAGTCCCGAGGCGGCGGCCATTGGCCTGATAACGCCCGAGTCTATCCTGCGTCTTGCATCCTGCATCCTGCCTCCTGTCACCGCCTACGTGCCCGTGATCTACGGCTGCAACCACGTCTGCGCCTACTGCATCGTGCCCTACCGCCGCGGGCGGGAGCGCAGCCGCTCTGTGGACGAGATCGTGGCCGAGGTACAGGCTCTTGTGGCCCAAGGCATGCGCGAGGTGACGCTTCTGGGCCAGATCGTGGACCGCTACGGCTACGATTGGGAGGGCGATGGTTCGGCGGCGCGTCCCGATCTCGCCGACCTGCTGCGCGCGGTGCACGACATCGAGGGCCTCTGGCGTATCCGCTTCCTCACCTCGCATCCCAACTATCTCAGCGACCGTATCCTGGACGCCGTGGCGGAGCTGCCCAAGGTCTGTGAACACATTGAAGTGCCGGTGCAGGCGGGGGACGACGACGTTCTGCGCCACATGCGGCGGGGCTACACCGTGGCCGACTACCGCGCCCTGGTGCAGAAGATCCGGCAGCGGCTGCCCGGCTGCGGCATCGCCACTGACGTCATCGTCGGCTTCCCCGGCGAGACGGAAGCTCAGTTCCAGGCCACCTATGATCTGCTGGCCGAGCTGAAGGTGGACGTGGTGCACGTGGCCGCCTACTCGTCCCGAACAGGTACCCTGGCGGCGCGCAAGATGGTGGACGACGTGCCGGACGAGGAAAAGAAGCGGCGGCAGCAGGCAGTGGATGAGTTGCAGGAGCGGATCGTAGGCCAGATCAATCGTCGCCTGCTGGGGCAGACGGTGGAGGTGTTGGTGGAGGAGCAGCACAAGGGCAAATGGCGCGGCCGCACCCGTACCAACAAGCTGGTCTTCTTTCAGGATGACGCTGACTGGCGCGGTCGGCTGGTCGCCGTGCGCATCACCTGGGCCGGGCCGTGGTCTATGCAGGGAGAGGTGGTGGCTGACACGTCTCCATAGGCAGGTGTCCATTCTACGCGTACGCGATAATGTATTTGCGAACGTACTGAGGATGTGATATCGTGGTGACAAATCAATGTTCCGAGGTGAAGACAATGGGCACTTTGTTTGCTGATCAGATCGTTTCCGTTACTGAGTTGCGGAGGAACCTGCCTGCCTATCTCGACACAGTGCGTAGTGGACGTCCCCTCTCCATCATGCAGGGCAATCGTGCTGATGTTGCCATCGTTCGACGAGAAGACATGGTCAGAGCATTCGAAGAGGCGGAGGAAGCCAAGAAGCTTGTCGCCGAGCTCGAAAGCTGGATCGAAACCTATGAGATACTGGCTGATGAAGCGTTCATGGCTGGCATTCAGGGCAGTGAGGAGGACATCGCTCAGGGCCGGTGCATTACGCTTGAGGGGTTAAAAGCGGAGCTGGGACTGTAGATGGCTGCGGTGAGGATTGCTGCTCGATGCCGGGAAGAGGACATATCCTCCTTGCCAAAGAAGGTCAGTGTCGGCATTGCCGGGAAACTGGATATCCTGGTTGTCAATCCGGAGTATGGCAAGGCCCTGCGGGGTGAGTTGGCGGGGTATCGCTCCGTCCGGATAGGGCGGCATCGGATCGTATACCGGTATGTGCTGGCTACGGATATCGTCTGGGTTTTGGCCGTTGGAATCCATAAACAAGGTGCGACCGCAGACATCTACGAGAAACTTGTCAAGTTGGCGCGCTCAGGCGGACTTGAGCCAGAGTAGGTTTGGCGAAACTGAAATGCGAGTGACACGTTTCCCCCAAACGTTGCACCCATCAATGAAGGCCATTTCATAGAGGAGACAAATGCGACACCACCACATATTCCCAGTTTTGTTATTGATACTGGCCTTGCTGGGCAGCATAGCTCCGCTCACCGCGGCAGCGCCGCAGGCTGTCCCCCTGACGACCATCGTCATTGACGGTGTCAAAGAGGCCGAGTGGGGTGACGCACTGGCCATGGACCCGCAAGGCGACATCAGCGAGCCCAACCTGGACCTGGTGGATCTCTACGCCGTTGAGGACGCCGACAACGTCTACGTTGGCCTCGACGCGTTGGCCTCCACCTGGGGCATGACCTACGGCATCTACATTGACGTGGACAACGTGGCCGGCAGCGGCGGCAACAGCGATCCCTGGGGCCGCGGCGTCACGGCAGTGGACCAGCACCGGCCGGAGTTTGCCCTCTACGTCTGGCATCGCGATGACGACACGCTGGAGGATGTCCAACTGGTCACCTGGAACGGTGCGGGTTGGGACTACCCCACGCTGGTCGGCCTGGGCGGCGAGCAGGGCTACGGCCCCGCCAACGACTGGCTGGAGGTCAAGATACCCAAGGCGGCGCTGGGGATCACTGGCGATGCCGCTTTCTACCTGGAAGCTTTCACCACCGGTGGCGGCGGCCATGCCCAGGATTCCGTGCCCAGCGATCCCAACGTCAACTACCCCGATCCCGACTGGGGTGGTGACGTGACCCAGCTATCGGCCTTTGCCGAGTTCCCGCCGCCGGCGGGCGGGCTGCTGGTCACTTTTCCCGGCAACTACCCCAGCGCGGCCGGTCTGGGCAACGACTGGGCGCCCGACAACCTGAACACTCAGGCCAGCGAGGACAACGGCGATGGCGTCTGGAAGTTCGTCACCGACCAGATCCTCGCCGGCAGCTACGAGTTCAAGGCCACCGTGGGCGGCACCTGGGACGAGAACTATGGCCTCAACGGCGTGCCGGGCGGCCCCAATGTCCCCTTCACCGTGGCCGAAGGCGACGCCGTGCACTTCTACTACGACCGCGGCGACAACTACGTGGCCAGCCGTCCTGGCTTCCGCATCCCCGTGCTGGTGGGCAACCTCATGGGGGCTGTGGGCGGTGCCGACTGGTCGCCCGACAACCTGGTGGGCTGGATGAAGGATCGTGACTTCGACGGTTGGTACGAGATCGCCCTGTTCATGCCTGAGGGCAACTACGAGTACAAGGTTGCTCTCAACGAAAGCTGGGCCGAGAACTACGGGGCGGAGGGCGTCCCCGGCGGCGCCAACATCACCTTGGCTGTGCCCGCGGGCGGCCAGCGGGTCACCTTCCGCTACAACGACACCACGCACCAGATCCAGGACAGCATCAACAACCCCGCCTTCCCCGAAGTGGGCGATGGCGACATCTGGTGGGACGGCCTGGGCCACAGCAGCCGCAGCGACCTCTACCGCCAGCCCTTCGGCGCCGTGGTCTTCGATACCGACGTGACCCTGCGCTTCCGCACCTACATGAACGACGTGCAGAGCGTCAAGGTGCGGGTGCAGAACCTGGCAGCGGGTGGCCAGCGGACACTCAACATGGTCAAGGCGGCCACCGATCCCCTGGCCGGCCCCTTCGGCTACGACTGGTGGGAGGCGACCTTCAACGTTGGCAACGCCGTCACGCTGCACAACTACACATTCGCGCTGCAGGATGGCAACCGCATCGTCTACTACGCCGACGATGCGGCGGAAGATGGCGGCTGGGGCGAGCCCAGCAGCGATCCGCCCCCAGCCAACCGGGCCTGGAACGTCTACACCTACCAGCCGGATTTCGCCACGCCCGACTGGGCCCAGAACGGGATCATCTACCAGATCTTCCCCGACCGCTTCCGCAACGGCGATCCGAGCAACGATTCCACGGATGCGGAGTGGTTCTACCCCGCCGAGAGGGGCCATCGCTTCCCCATCACGCCCTGGAACACCATCGTGCCCGATCCGGAGCCCAACAACCCGACGGACAACCCGGAGTGGTGGAGCACCTTCAGCAGCACCTCCTACGGCGGTGACCTGCAGGGCGTCATGGACAAGCTGGACTACCTGCAAGAGCTGGGCGTGACCGTCATCTACTTCAACCCCCTCTTCGAGTCGCCCTCCAACCATCGCTACGACGGGCGGAGCTATCGCCAGATAGATGACAACCTGGGCGTGGTGGGCGACTACGCCGCCAGCCTGGCCCTGTTCGAGGCCCTGGCCGACGAGATGGCCAACCGGGGCATGTCCATCATCCTCGACGCCGTGCCCAACCACCTTTCGTCCGACAGCCCCTTCTTCGACCGCTTCGGGCGGCACCCGGAGGTGGGCGCCTGCGAGGCCGTGGATAGCCCCTGCCGCAACTGGTTCTTCTTCGAACCGGCTATCCCCGCCGGCACGGGTGTGTGCGCTGGCGATACCAACTACCGGGCCTGGTTCGGCGTGGAGACGCTGCCGCAGGTCAACACGGCTCATCCCGACATCCTCGACTTCTGGTTCGGTGCTGACTCCACAGCCACCTACTGGCTGGAGAAGGGCGCCGACGGCTGGCGCGTGGACGTGGTGCCCGACGTGGTGGGTGTCAACCCCACCTTCTTCGAGCAGTGGCGAGACGTGACCAAGGCCGCCTATCCCGACTCCATCATGTACTCGGAAACCTGGGGCGAGCAGGACGCCCGCGAGCGGCTGCTGGGCGACGAGTTCGACAGCACCATGAACTACCGCTTCCGCAACGCCTTGCTGGGCTTCCTGCGTGACGACAACTTCAACGACAACGACGGCGGTGTGCAGGCGCTGACGGCGACCCAGTTCGAAAACCGGCTGCGGGCTATCCAGGAGGACTTGCCCAAGCCGGCCTTCGACGTGGCCATGAACCTGCTGGGCTCCCACGACACCAACCGCCCGGTGCGCGTGCTGGATCACGATGGCATAGACTATGGCACACTGACGCCCATCGGCGGCTTCGCCGACGGCCGCCAGCGGCTCAAGCTGGTGGCGGCGATGCAGTTGACGCTGCCCGGCGCGCCGACGATCTACTACGGCGACGAGGTGGGCCTCGTGGGCTTCGGCAGCGATGTGGGCCGCGACGACCCCTACAACCGCCAGCCCTACCCCTGGCCGGACGAACCGGACTACGACACGCTGCCCGACTGGCGCCGACAGCAGGCCGATCTGCTGGCGCACTATCAGGCGCTGGGCCAGTTGCGCAACAGCAAGAGCTACCTGCGCACCGGCTCCTGGGATACCTTCGTCGTGGACGACGCCGGCCTGTACGTCTATGGCCGCAAGGACGCCACCGGCGCGGCCATCGTGGCCGTCAACCGCGACGATGCCGCACACACGGTGGTGCTGGATCTGACCGGCTACGTGCCGCTGGGCGCCCATCTGGTGGATCCGCTGGACGGCGGCGCTCCCCTGGTGGCGGCTGCCGATACCACCTTCGACGTGGCGGCCATGGACTTCCAGATCTGGGTCACGGAAGAAGGGGTGGACATGACTGTGCCCTACTCGCCCCTCGTCATGGCCAGCAGCGAGGGCGATGGCCTGGTCACGCTGACCCTCTGGAACGACCATCCCGACCAGGCGCAGCACGTCATCTACCGTTCCATCGTGAACGGCGGCTACGCGCGCGTGGGCACGGTGGACTCGGGCACGCCGGGCAGCACGGTGGTGTTCACCGACGACACCGTGACCAACGGCCAGGCCTACTACTACCAGGTCACCACGGTGGCGAGCAAGGGCATGGAAAGCGCCCCCTCCGGCCCGGTGGTGCTCACGCCGCACCACACCATCGGCTGGGCCAACCTGCAGTGGCCGCCGGAGGTCAACCACGTCATCAGCGCCATCAACTCCACCGACAACATCTACGGTCAGGTGTGGATTGATGGCGTGACCAGCCAGCCGGGAGCGACGCCCAGCCTGATGGCCCAGGCGGGCTACGGCCCCGCTGGCAGCGTGCCTGCGGATGGCGGTTGGGTCTGGGTGGACGGCGAGTTCAACGTGGACGCTGGCAACAACGACGAGTTCAAGGCCAGCTTCCTGCCGGAGATGGTGGGCGAGTACGTCTACGTCTACCGCTACAGCACCACCGGCGGCCGCGAGTGGCTCTACGCCGACCAGAGCGGCCCGCTGCCCGACGCCAGCACGCTCAACCAGCCGGGCCTGCTGCACGTGCTGCCCAGCGACGACACCTCCGCGCCGGACGCGCCGAGCAATCTGCGCGAGGTCTCCCGCTCGGCCAACCAGATCACCATCGCCTGGGACGCCTCGCCCTCGGAAGATGTGCATCACTACTTGATCTGCCGCAACGAGGTGACGTGGCTGTTTGTCGCTTGCGACCACGCCGTGCGGGTGCCGGCCGACCAGACAACGTACACGGACACCGACGTCGTCACCGGTCAGACCTACGAGTACACGGTCTACGCCGTGGACGGCAGCTTCAACGTCTCCGCTCCCTCCAATGCCGTGCCGATCACGTCCGAGGTGCGGGATGTGCAGGTCACCTTCCGGGCGCACGTGCCGCCCTACACGCCGGAAGGCTCCACCGTCTACATCGCCGGTGACAATGCAGCGGTCTTTGGCGCCTCCTGGAATCCGGGCCACCAGGCCCTGACCCAGGTGGACGATCTCCTCTGGGAGTGGACGACGATGATCCTCGAGGGGACGGCTTTGCAGTACAAGTATGCCCGCGGCAGGTGGGAGATCAACGAGTGGTGGGGCGATCTGGTGGGTGTGGCGAATCGCCAGGTGACCATCGAGTTCGGCGCCGATGGCACGCAGTTGGTGGATGACATCGTCCACAACTGGCGCGACCTGCTGGCGGTGGAGGTCTCGCCCGCGCCCGGGGAGACGGAGCCTGACCTGAGCCAGATCACCGTGCTGGTCAACCGGCCCATCAACCCCGCATCGGCCTGGCAAGCGGGTCTGACGGTGGCGGATCAGGCCGGCAATCCGGTGCCGGGGACGGTTCAGTTGGCCGATGGCGGTGAACCGGCGTTCCTGGTCTTTACGCCCGATCCTCCGCTGGTCAACGACCAGATCTACACGGCGCTGTTCGGCCCCGGGCCTGTCGGCGCTGACAACGACGGTGTGGGGGTCCAGGTGCCCTTCTCCTGGACTTTCGGCCGAGAACTGGGTGACTTCGAGCTGGACACCAGCGGCTTCACTGCCAGTCCGACGGAGGTGATGCCGTATGAAGACGTGCGATTCGTGCTGACACCCAACAACCTGGGCAAGGCCGCCGACGTCTTCGTCTTCGTGCCTGTGTTGAACGTGCCGGTCACGGTGCGGCTGGACAGTCTCACCAATGGTGCCTTCCCCATCTACGGTGACTTCGCAGCGGCCCGGGTCGCGGCGATGTATGCCGAACAGGGATCTGAGGCAGTGCAGGCACTGTCGGTTGAGGGTGGTGGGATGCCCCTGTCGGGCATCGGCTGGCTGGGCACCGTGCCCCACGGGCAGAGCGAGCTCTTCCGCTTCCTGGCCGCGCCGTGGCTCCCGGGTCACTCCTTCAGCTTGCGGGCCGACGTCTATCTGCGCAGCGGCGAGCATGCTGCCAGCCTGCAGTCTGATGAGGTGACGGTATCTTTCCCCGAGCCGATGACGGAGACCTTCGCACCGCACCGGGATACCTACATCAGCAAGTTGGCGCCGGAGGCCAGCTACAGCCAGAACCGTTACCTCCGCCTGCGCCAGCCGGATGTGATGGAGGGGCTGCTGTACTTCAACCTCTCCCCCATCCCACCGGCGGCCACGGTGACCGAAGCAAAACTGAAGCTCTATCCGATTCTGCGCAGCGGCAACCAGGCGCTGAACCTGTCGGTTTATCCACTGGGCGAACGGTGGGCTTCCGATGTGACCTGGAACACCGCGCCGGCCTGGGTGGAACCGGCTGTGGCAACGATGGTCGTGGATGTTGTCGGTCAGGAGATCGAGCTGGACGTGACCGGGCTGGTGCAGCAGTGGGTGAATGACCCCTCAACCAACTTTGGCCTGGCGCTCGTGGCCCCCGCAGGCGAGAAGGTGATGTATGCCTTCATGGCTTCCGAGGCTGGGCCGTGGCCAATGCTCGAGGTGAGCTACCAGTAGCAGGCATGTGAAGAGATCTCCGATCCCTTCATGAGCTTCGGAGGTCTCTGTTTGGGACTTCGGATTCAGCGGAGACGATATGAGCAGAGGAGGAGGAAGCGGAGAGGGCAGGGAGTGAGGTCTTGATCTGCACATGCCGGCAGAAACAGAACACGCCGGGCTGTGGAGTGCATGCCACAACCCGGCGTGTGTTCGCGCAAGTTGGGTTCATGGCGCGCTTCACCCACAGCGCATCGGGGAAGCGCTCTTCTCGATAAAGGTAGTAGAACGTCCTCCTGCACGCACTTACTGACTCACTCACTCACTGCCGTGCAGGAGGACGTTGCTGCTGTTTGGGCTACGGATCCGGAATGCAGAGCTTCTGGCCGACCCAGATGAAGTTCGGGTCCGTCAGGCCGTTGGCGGCCATGATCGCCGACACCGAAACGCCGTAGCGCATGGCGATGTAGGAGAGCGTCTCGCACTTCTGCACTACGTGCCAGGTCACGCAGGGCGGGGGCGTCGTCTTCTGGCGGTTGGTGAAGCTCACGTGGGTGCAGTCGAACTTGGGCGGGAAGGTGACCGTGGCCTTGTAGGAGGTCGCTGACACAGGCCACCAGCCCCCCTGCACCGTCTCCTCGACCACGTAGGTGCCCGGATCGAGATTGCCGAAGAGGTAGTAGCCGGTGCCGTCGGTGGTCGTCGTGGCCAGCACGTTGCCCTTCAGATCGAGGAGCTTGACCTCCCAGTTGGGCAGACCGGCGCCGTCGTAGATGTCCTTCTTGTAGCCGTCAATGCAGATGTCACGCTTTACCTGCTTGTTGACGAAGACCACGATGGCGATGACCGGCTCGTCGCTGGGCTCCAGAGTCACCTCGAGCTGGGGCGGCGAGATCGGCTTCCACCCGGACTGCAGTTCTTCCCAGACCAGGTAGTCGCCCATGGGCAGACCGCAGAACTGGAAGTAGCCCGTGCCATCGGTCCAGGCGTGCTGCGTCTGGCCGGTGGCCACGTTCTGGATGGTGATGTTCCACAGGGGCAGGCCGACCTCACGGTCGTCTATCTTCCAGCCCTCGATGCAGCCACTGGGCGGCTCGTTGCGGAAGGTGGGTGCAGGAACGTCCATGCCAGGGCCAGGATAGGTGACATCCACCTCGATCCGTTCGCCGGCCAATGCCGTCCAGCCGAGCAGACGCTCCTCTTCGAAGACCCACGTTCCCAGGGTCACGCCGCAGATGCGGTAGTGGCCGTTGGGCTCGGAGATGGTCTCCAGGACCCAGTCAGGGTTGTCCTTCGGCCAGGCGCTGATCGTCCAGCCACCCAGGCCGAAGCCCTTGTCATCCAGCTTGTAGCCCTGGGCACAGAGGTCGGGTGGGCGATTCTTGAAGCGTACCTGCTGGCACACTTCCTCGTTGTCCACGGTCACCGGGAACTTGTCCGCCGTCACAGGCGTCCAGCCGGCCTGGACTGTCTCCCAGAGGATCCACTCGCCGAAGACCAGATCGTCGAGGCGGAAGTAGCCCTGCTCATCGGTCTCGGTGCAGAACTGGATCGCTGGCGCGCTGTTGAGGTAAGTGCACACCTCCCAGCCCGGCAGCGGGCGGTGCTGGTCGTCAACCTTGTACCCCTCCACACAGCCGGTCGGCAGGCGGCGGTTCTTGAAGACCAGCTTGCCGCAGTCCTCGTCGTCGGCCATGGGATGCAATTCGATCTCCATCTCGCCGGTGTCGGGGTCTGCGGGTTCCCACGGATAGGGCAGGAGCTCTTTGACCAGCCACTTGCCCGGCTTCAGATCGTCGAAGCGCACCTGACCGCCCTTGTCGGTCACTCCCGATAGCCACTCTCCATGATACTTGGGCTTGATCTGGATCTCCCAGCCTTCCAGCGTCGAGCCCTCCTCGTCCTGCTTGGACACGATCAGGCAGGCCGGGATGGGCACTTGCTTGTTCTTGAAGCGGATCTCGTAGCAGCCGCTGTGGCCGTACTCCAGTTCCTTCTGGAACTCGCTGGCCGTCACCGGCTCCCAGCCTCGCGGCACCTCCTCCCAGAAGGTCCACAGGCCGGGGGTCAGGTCGTCGAAGTAGAAGTAGCCGTTTTCGTCTGTCACGGCCTCCAGGCTGGCGCCTTCCGTCTCTGCGTAGACGACGAAGCCAGGCACGCCGCGGTGCTTGTCATCCACTTTGCGCCCTTCCACGCAGATGCCGCCGGGCTGGGGTTTGGTGCCGCCACCGCCAGCGGTGGGCAGGCAGAGCGTCTGGCCAACGTAGATGAAGTCGTAGTTGCGCAGGGTGTTGGCCTGGGCCAGTTCCGATGTGCTGACCCCGTAGCTCTGGGCGATGGTGCTCAACGTCTCGCCACGCTGCACGACGTGCGTGCCCGTGCAGGCTGGCGCCGCGGCAGCTTTGCCCAGTCCTGCCGAGGTCGCCAGCGAGCCAACGAACACCGCTGCCGTCAGTACCAGCACAGCCGCCAGGGTCAGGCTCAACGAGCGCTGCCATCTTTTGAACCTCATGATGCCTTCCTCCCTTCTTTTTTCTTCATGCCTTCCGTGTGTTTGTGTTAGAGGACAGCGCACCGATCGGCGCTGCCTGTGCGGGGTTCATTCCAATCTGCCGCGCTGGCCTGGCACCGCGCCCCCTGCACTCCTGCACCAGGCCAGCGACAACTTACGGATCGCAGACCCATAGCTCCTGTCCGACGTAGATGACGTGGGGGTTGACGATGCCGTTGTCGGCGACGATCTGGGCCACCGTCGAGCCGTAGGCGGCAGCGATGCCGCTGAGGGTATCCCCTCTCTGCACTACGTGGGTCCAGCACGGCCACAGGAGGCCCGTGCAACGCCAGTTGATCTCCGCGGTGTTGTCATTCACGTTGATCACGCAAGCGGGCGCGCAGCCCGGTTCGACGATATCCAGGTCAATCCACCAGGTGCCCGTGTTCTCATTGCAGAAATGGGTCTCTTTGAGCTGGCCCTGTTCCAGGCACTCGCTGTCCTGGGCGATCTGCAAAGCCTCCTGGTAACTGAGCCGGGCCCCGGTGGTCTTGTCCACACAAACCTCCTCGGGCGGCTCAGGCCCGCACTCCCGCAGGCTGATCTCGTCCAGGTTGACATCCAGCTCCTCGTAGGCGTTGCCCCACTTCTTCCAGGCCCGGAAGAACAGGGTGATCTTGCTGCTGGGAGCTGCGAAGCGGACGCTGAAGGGAGCCATCGCTCCGGGAGCCGTGCGCGGGTAGATATCGTCCCAGGGGATCTCCTGCCAGTTGCTCACCTTGGTCCAGTCGCTGCTGCCGTCGGTCGTGTAGCCCCACTGCACGCGGTAGCGGTAGGGGTCGCCATCCCAGCCCCGCTCGCCCTGGCGCATCATGCCGTAGAGCGATAACTCGTACGTCGCCCCTGGCCACAGCCCGCAGACGGTTTGGTAGATGCCGGCGTAGCGGTCGGGATCCGAGGCCCCTCGGCAGTAGGTGTTGATCTCGATGAGCTGCGAATGCTCGCCGCCAGCGACCACGGGATCCCACATGTCGTCGTAGAAGCCGTAGGTGGCCGCGCCGCCGTTGTCGAAGTTGCTCCATCCCTTGCCCACGCCGTTCATGAAGCCGCCCTCAAAGTTGCCGTTGGCCAGCAAGTTGGGGCCGGCGCAGGTGATTTCAGGTTCGGGCTTTGGCTCCGGCTTGGGCTTCTCGACCTCGCATGGCTCCACGCAGGGCTCAAAGCAGACGACCGGCGCAGCGCCGACGAGGCTGATGCCGTCGAGGTTGACGTCCAGCTCGCGGTACCAATCTCCCCACTTCTTCCACACGCGCACGAACACGGTCAGCTTGTGGCCTTGGGCCTTGACCTGGGTGCTGTATTCGTCGAAGCTGCCGGGGCTGGTGCGGGAGTAGTAGTCGTCCCAGGGGAGTTCGGTCCAGTCGGTGACCGCTGTCCAGTCATTACCGCCGCGGTGATCGAAGCCTACTTGCACCCGATAGCGCCAGGGGTCGGAGCCACCATCGTCGGCCCGGAGCAGGCCGCGGATGGCGAAGTCGTAGGTCTCGCCGACGATGACGTCCACCGTCTGGAAGATGCCGGCGTAGCGGTCGGGGTCGCCGCCTATCTCCTTGGTGTTGATCTCAATGAGCTGGGAGTGTTCGCCGTCCCACACCACGGGGGCCCACATTTCGTCGTAGAAGCCGTAAGCGGCCGCTCCCCCGTTGGTGAAGCACTGCCAGCCATTGCCTACCATGCCACAACCGTCCTGGTAGGTGAATCCGTCCTCGAAGTCACCGTTGCTCAGCAGTTCGGCGTCCACGGTCGCCAGGGGGCTGGAAGCGACCAGGGAAACGCTGAGCAGCAGAGCGAACAGGGCTGCGAGAGCCCATACCCTTCTTCGTGCCGACATAGCGTACTTCCTCCTTTCTGAAACCGTGATCGGGTCTTCAATGCGCATCCCCTGGGGACGGCGGGGTGGAGGATGTCGTGCTTTATCGTAGCCCGATCATGTCCTGTGGCGGACTGGCCTTGGCGTCCATCCGCAAAACCGCTGATTCTGCCTTGCGGCCCTTTGACTATGCGCAGGGCAAGCCGGGAACCGCTTCGTGTAGTCTCTTGGTCTTCGGATGGGCCTGTGCTGGCCGTTCGCCTGCCTGATACAGCACCCTGGATGTCTTCGATTGACCAAATTATAGCACATTCTTTCGGTGTTGTCAAATACGATTGTGAGGGTATTGACGTGATTTCAGCAGTGATCGGTCACAGCGCGTTGCTTTTCCAGGCTTCCAGAGCGGCCAGGGAGCGTTTCGCATAGGCATCGTAACGGCGCCGTTTGTTGCGCACAAGAGGATAAAGCGAAGGCAGCAGGCCGAAGTTCGCTTTCATGGGTTGGAACTGGTCTGGTTCAGCGTGGGTGACATAATGCAACAGAGCGCCCATCATCGTCTCCGGTGGCGGGGCAAGGGGCGGCTGGCCCCGGATGACGCGCACCGCGTTCAGCCCGGCCAGCAGGCCGCCGGCGGCGGCGCTCACGTAGCCCTCGCTGCCGGTGATCTGTCCGGCGAAGAAGAGATCGGGACGAGTGCGGAATTGCAGGCTCGGCTCCAGGAGCAAGGGGGAGTTTATGAAGGTGTTGCGGTGCATCTGTCCCAGGCGCACGAACTCCGCTTCTTCCAGGCCGGGGATCAGGCGCAGCACCCGCGCCTGTTCGCTCCAGGTGATGTTGGTCTGGAAGCCCACCAGGTTGTAGAGGGTGCCGGCCAGGTTGTCCTGCCGCAACTGGACGGCGGCGAAGGGCCGCTGGCCGGTGCGTGGGTCGCGCAGCCCCACGGGGCGCATGGGGCCGAAGGCCAGCGCCTCGGGCCCGCGGGCGGCCAGCACCTCCACCGGCAGGCAGCCCTCGAAGAAGCGCTCGTCCTCCTTCTCGAACTGCCGCAGCTCGATGGTCTCCGCCGCCAGCAGCGCCTCCACGAAACCGTAGTATTCGTCGCGGTTCAGCGGGCAGTTGACGTAATCTCCCTGGGCCTGGGCATCGCGGTCGCGGTCGTAACGGGACTGCCGCCAGGCAGGGGGCATGCGCACCGATTCCAGGGTGACGATGGGGGCCATAGCGTCGTAGAAGTGGAGGTAACGTTGGCCTGTGAGCTCGGCGATGGCGCGGGCCAGGGGCGCGGAGGTCAGCGGGCCAGTGGCGATGACGGTGGGGCCTGCGGGGATGGCGGTGACTTCCTCCCGGCGCACGGTGACGAGGGGGTGGCTGGTCACGGTCGTGGTGACGGCCTGGGCGAAGGCCTGGCGGCCCACGGCCAGCGCGCCGCCGGCGGGCAGGGCGGTGGCGTCGGCGCAGCGGATGATGAGCGAGCCCAGCCGCCGCAACTCCTCTTTCAGCAGCCCCTGTGCCCGATCCACCAAGTTGGAACCCAGCGAATTGGAACAGACCAACTCGGCGAAGAGACCAGTGCCGTGCGCCGGGGTCATCTTCTCTGGCCGCATCTCGTAGAGCGTGACCGGCACGCCGCGCTGGGCCGCCTGCCAGGCGGCTTCCGAACCGGCCAATCCCGCGCCGATAACGATCAACTTGTCCATAAGCTGTCCTCCTTGCCTCTTTCCGCTCGCATTTTACCATAATCGGACTCAGGCGTCAAGCCGATTTGCTGGACGGTGATTCTGTGGTATACTTGGCCCGCACAAGCGAAAATCCCAAGGACGAGGAGGTGAAACGATGACCGACCGAGCACCGGAACAGAAGCCCCGAAACTACCGCATCCACACGGAGATCACCCGCAGCGCCATCCTGCACGTGGAGGATGCGCTGGAGATCGGCAAGCTGCGGCTGTTGCTCTTCCGCTACCAGCGCGGCGAGGGCGCACAGGCTTCCGCCAGCCATTATCTGGACCTGGCCGACGCCCGCGTGCTCTGCTTCGATCTGGCCCAAGGGCGGCTGGCGGAGAAGTTCGTGGACTACAAGGGCAGCCCCAGCGGCCGCGATGGTCAGCCCCTCAGCCGGGTGCTGAAGATCGAGGACCGGGGCGAGCGGGCGCGTAATCCCATCGTCGTGGAGATCACCAACGGGCCGGGCGAGTTGCTGGGCGAGGGGGCCATCAAGCCGGCCGGCGAGCCGGATGCGGTGGTGGCCATCTTGCTGAGCCGCTGGCAGGCGCGGCGGCTGGCCCTGGCCGTGCAGGCGCACCTGGCCGCCTGGGAGGCGATCACCTTCCGCCAGCGCACGGCGCAGCCCGCTGACCGTTTGCGGGAGGCCGATCCGGCAGAGTTGTATCAGGTGGGGACGTCGGAGGACGTAAAACGTGAAACGTAAAACGTAATCTCGTTTTAATGTCTTACGTTTCACGCTTTACGTTTTACGGCTTCCCCGCCCTCGCCGGTGTTCTCTAGAAGACGTATAGCACCACGACGACGGCCAATCCCCACAGGGCCACGCAGGCCAGCAGCGGCTTGTCCCGCAGCAGCAACTCCTCCGGCGCGCCACCTTCACTCCGCACGTAGATCAGGTACAGGTAGCGGAAAAAGAAGTACAGCACGAAGGGAATGGTCAGCATCATGGTGTGATTGGCGGGCAGGTTGGGGGCCGAGAAGGTGTAGAAGGAATAGGCGATGGTGGCCGCCGAGGTGACCATGACGATCATGCTGTCCAGCAGCCGCCGATTGTACTCCTCCAGGCTGGTGCGGTGCGCGTTGGCGTTTTCTTCGCCCAGCAAGGTCAGTTCGTGGTGCCGCTTGCCGATGGCGATGAAGAGAGCGAACAGCGTGATGAGGATGTACAGCCAGGGGGAAAACCTTTCGGCCTGGACGACGAGCACGCCGGCGACGACGCGCAGCAGGTAGAAGGAGGCCACGAGGAGCACGTCTATGATGACGATGTGCTTGAGCCAGAAGGAGTAGGCGACGTTGAGTGCGAGATAGCTCACGATGACCAGGCCAAAACCGAGGCTCAGCCAGAATGCGGCCAGCAGGGAGATCATGGCGAAGATGATGGCTGCCACCACCGCCACCTGGGGCGACAATGCGCCCGAAGCCAGGGGGCGGTGTCGTTTTGTGGGGTGCTGGCGATCCTTTTCCCGATCCACCAGGTCGTTGAGCAGGTAGACGGTGCTGGACGCGAGGCAGAATATGACGAAAGCCAGCACCGTCCTGGCGAGCGGCCCTGGCTGCAGCAATTTCTCGTCGAAGACGAGGGCAACGAAGACGAAGCCGTTTTTCAGCCACTGCTTCGGACGCATGGTTTTCAGCAAAGCTTTGAGCATGGGTGATCTCTCCGGGTGTTCTGTGACAGGGGCTCATGATACCTCATCTTGCCCGCGGCGTCAATTCTGGATTCCCTGGGGATGTGACGCACTGTCCAGGGCATCGTTCGAGCGGAGCTTGACAATTCCCTCGTTTGCGGCTATGCTTGGCGCGTGAGCAAGCAACGTTTGGACCTGCTGCTGGTGCAGCGGGGCCTGGCCGCCAGCCGCGAGCGAGCCCAAGCGCTCATCCGCGCCGGTCAGGTGTTGGTGAACGACGAGGTGGCCGACAAGCCGGGACGCCGTGTGGCCGCGGACGCGGCGCTGCGTCTGCGTTCCCGCCTGCCCTACGTCTCCCGCGGTGGGTTGAAGCTGGAAGCGGCGCTGGATGCTTTCGGGCTCGACGTCGCCGGCTGGGTGGTGGCCGACGTGGGCGCCTCCACCGGCGGCTTCACTGATTGCCTGCTGCAGCGAGGCGCGGCGCGCGTCTACGCCATTGACGTGGGCTATGGGCAACTGGCCTGGAAGCTGCGGCAGGATCCCCGCGTCGTGGTCATGGAACGCAGCAACGTTCGCTTCCTGGAGCGTTTGCCGGAGCCGGTGGATCTGGCGACGGTAGACGTCTCCTTCATCGGCCTGGAGCTGGTGCTGCCCGTCGTGCAGCGCTGGCTGAAGCCGCAAGGCCACATCGTCGCTCTCGTCAAGCCGCAGTTCGAGGCGGGGCGGAAACAGGTGGGCAAGGGTGGCGTGGTGCGCGATCCTGCCGTGCACCGCCAGGTGCTGACGCGGCTGACCGGCTGGGCGGTCGAGCAGGGCCTGCATGTGCTGGGCCTCATCCCTTCGCCCATCACCGGCCCCAAGGGCAACGTGGAGTTCCTGCTGCATCTGTCGCCGACCTCGCTGGAAGGCGCCGCCGCTGATTTGTTGGAGCTGGTAGACACGGCGCTAACATCCCCCTCCCTCGCAGGGAGGGGTTAGGGGAGGGTGGGATTCGCGCCGATATCTCACCCCCTCCCTAACCCTCCCCCTCGTAGGGGGAGGGCAGGGTGGGGGTCTCTCCCTCGCCGGGGGAGGAGCTTCTCGCTCTCCCTGGGTGCTTATGCTGAGAGAACCGATGACTGACCCTGATCTGAAAACACTCTGCGCCTTCCTGCTCGATCTCGACGGCGTGGTCTACCGCGGCGACACGCCGCTGCCCGGCGCGGTGGAGTTCATCAGCGAGCTGCAAGCGCGGCGCGTGCCCTTCCTGTTCATCACCAACAACTCCACGCGCACGCCGGCGCAGTACGTGGCTAAGCTGGCCCGCATGGGACTGCGCGTGGGCGAAGAGAAGATCCTGACCTCCTCCCTGGCCACGGCGGCTTACCTGGCCACCCTCGCGCCGCCGGGCACACCGATCTACGTCATCGGGGAGACGGGGCTGCGCCAGGCCCTGGCGGCGCGTGGTTTCCTGGTCACCGGCGACCACGCCGCGGCCTGCTACGTCGTGGCCGGGCATGACACGGCCTTGACCTGGCCCAAGCTGGCCGCGGCCACGCTGGCCATCCGCCGCGGCGCGGCCTTCATTGCCACCAACCCCGACCGCACGCTGCCCACGGAGGAGGGGCTGGTGCCTGGAGCGGGCGCCATCCTCGCCGCATTGGAGGCGGCCAGCGGCGTCCCGCCCCAGGTCATCGGCAAACCGGAAGCGGGCATCTTCCGCCAGGCGTTGGCGCGACTGAGCATGAGCCCCGAATATGTTGCCATGATTGGCGACCGGCTGGAGACGGACATCCTCGGCGGGCATAGGGCGGGACTGCGCACCATCGCCGTGCTGAGCGGCGTGACCACCGCCGACGAGTTCGCCCAGGCCAATCCACAACCCGACTGGGTGTTCGAGAATCTGGCAGCCCTCTTTGCCGCTTGGTCTTCGCATGTGCCCAACTGGCGTGAAAGTAAAATGTGAAACGTGATTGTGCGTCAACGTCCTCACGTTTGGCGCTTCACGTTTCACGTTGTCGCTGCCTTGACTTCCCTCCGCAGCTGGGGTATACTCTCGCCCATGCTACCAATGACTGGAAAGGATGCGCGTCCCATTCAACTGCTGGACCTGACCCATCAAGAGGTGGGTGAACTGTTGGCGCGGTGGGGCGAGCCGCTCTATCGCGCCGAGCAACTCTGGCGCTGGCTCTACCGCGATCTGGCGGCCGACTTCGCGGCCATGACCAACCTGTCGCAACCGCTGCGGGAGCGGCTGGCCGGGGAGACGTCTTACCAGCCGCTGGAGCTGGTGGAGGAGATCGTCTCCCGCGACCGGCTGACGCGCAAGTCGCTCTTCCGCCTGGCTGACGGCGAGACGGTGGAGACGGTGCTCATGCTCTACAAGCAGCGGCGCACGGTTTGCGTCTCCACGCAGGTGGGCTGTGCCATCGGCTGTCCCTTCTGCGCCACGGGGCAGGCGGGGTTCGTGCGCAACCTCACGGTGGGCGAGATCGCGGCCCAGGTGCTGCACTACGCCCGCTGGCTGGCCGATCCCCAGGCGCACGGAGGGGGAGCGGCGGCGGCCGAGCGTTCGGCGCGGCTATCCAACGTCGTCGTCATGGGCATGGGTGAGCCCCTGGCCAATTACGAGGCCACCTGGCAGGCGCTGGAGACCCTCAACGACCCGCAGGGGTTCGCCCTGGGTGCCCGCCACATGACCCTTTCCACCGCCGGATTGGCGCCGGGCATCGAGCGCATGAGCCGGGAGAAGTTGCAGATCGGCCTGGCCGTGTCGCTCCATGCGCCCACGGACCGCTTGCGCAACAAGCTGGTACCGGTGAACCGCCGCTACCCGCTGACGGAGCTGATGGCCGCCTGCCACCGCCACGTCAAACGCACGGGGCGGCGCGTCACCTTCGAGTATGCCTTGTTGCAGGGCATCAACGACAGCGACCAGCAGGCTGAGCAGTTGGCGAAGCTGCTGCAAAGGCTGCTGTGCCACGTGAACCTGATCCCCGTCAACCGCGCGGAGGGCTCGCCTTACCAGCCGTCGTCCAGGCAGCGCACCCAGAGCTTCCTGCGCGTCTTGCAGGAAGCGGGCATCGCGGCCACGGTGCGGCTGCGGCGGGGTCTGGACATCGAAGCCGGCTGCGGGCAACTCCGCCAACGCCAGGCTGCGGCCAATGACTGAGGAGGCCGCTTTGCGTTTTTCGCCGAACGGGTGTATGATTGCCCCTCAGGAGCATTGTTGTGATCAAGATCGCTGCCTCCGTCCTGGCTGCTGATTTTGCCCGACTGGGCGCGCAGGTCGCCGAAGCGGAAGCGGCCGGTGCTGATTGGATTCACGTGGACGTGATGGATGGCCAGTTCGTGCCCAACATCACCATTGGGCCGCCGGTGGTGACTTGGCTGCGACGGTGCACGCAACTGCCGCTGGACACCCATCTGATGATTGAACGGCCGGAGCGACATCTGGCGGCCTTTGCCAAAGCGGGCGTGGATCGGCTGACGGTGCACGTGGAAACTTGCCCGCACCTGCACCGCACGGTGCAGCAGATCCGGGCCCTGGGCATGCAGCCGGGCGTGACGCTCAATCCGGCCACACCATTGGCGGCGCTGGAGGAGATCCTGCCCTACGTGGACCTGGTGCTGGTGATGACCGTTAACCCCGGGTTTGGCGGCCAGGAGTTCATCCCCAGCATGCTGGACAAGATCCGGCGCTTGCGGGACAGGCTGGATGCACTGGGTTCGCCGGCGGAACTGGAGGTGGACGGCGGGATTGATGCGGAGACCACGCCGGCGGTCGTGGCCGCGGGCGCCACGGTGCTGGTGACGGGCACGTCTGTTTTCCGGGCGGAAGAAGGGATCGCCGCAGCCATGCAGCGGCTGCGGCGGGCGAGCGGAGAATGAGAACGCCCCTGGTCGCGACCAGGGGCAGCATTGGGGGTTCTAGAAAACAGGCACAAGACCTGACAGGTTTCGGGAACCTGTCAGGTCTGGCTAGCGAGTTTTGTGCAGCGTCTTCAGGCACTTGGTGCACAACGCCAAACGTTTCTTCTGCCCATCCTTGACCACGGTCACCCGCTGGATGTTGGGTGCCCAACGGCGGTTGGTCTTGACGTGGGAGTGACTGACGTTGTGTCCAAACTGTGGACCTTTGCCGCAGAGTTCACATTTTGCCATTGCGATTACCCCCTTCTGGGCTCCGGCGGCGAGCCGGAGGATAGTTGACCGTCAGGCGGGGGCCTGCCCCGCTCAGA
>JACKQG010002548.1_pt1 | contig 23643 bp, 15 predicted proteins | sample 8237621 | NCBI WGS metagenome assembly JACKQG01 (sample SAMN15677084, study PRJNA649215) | marine metagenome | biome: marine; feature: Black Sea; material: saline water; isolation source: suspended particulate matter (SPM) from the Black Sea western gyre | collected 2013-06-09/2013-06-10 | depth... | reverse complement strand
GGCCACTTCAGTAACCGTTGACCCTCCGCAAGCCCACGGTTGCTTCGCAGGAGCCCCTTTCTCAAGGCGATGTCCAGCGGGCCCGCAAGGACTCACGACTCAAGCGGTGGCTTCTGTACCATGCCGAGCCGGTGCCGGATGTGTCGAGTGGAGAAATCGACGCCGATTTTCGTCAGCGCATGTTCGGCTCGTGGTTCCTCGGTCAGAAGGGCGTTGCCATCTTGAGAGATGGCCAGGGGCACGATGCCCAAGGCGTGCTGCTCCGTTATGGGCCGTCGCTGAACCACGGCGATCTGGACGACCTGGGACTGATCTACTACGGCAAAGGCTGGCAGTTGACGTACGAAATCGGATACGGGTTGGGAAGCACGCACGCGCAAGTTGGGTGGGCCAGCCAGACCGTTTCGCACACGCTTGTCACGGTGAACGAGGCGAGCCAGAGCGGCGGATCGGGTGGCAGTCTCCATCTGTTCGCCGACTTGCCGAGCATCAAGCTCGCGGAAGCCGATTCACCGCTCAGCTACTCGTCACAGGGCGTCGGGCAATACCGGCGTACGGTCGCGCTAGTCGGCGGGGCGGACGATCAATACATGATCGACCTGTTCCGCGTACGCGGCGGCACACAGCATGACTACGGCGTCGGCGTGCAGAGCCAGCAATTCTCCGTCAATGGTATCGAGTTGGGACCGGAAGACGAGGGCTCCCTTGCCGGTCTGGAACACGCCTGGGGCGAGAAAGTCGGATCGGGGGGTGATATCGTCAGCATTCCCAATCGACCCTATTGGCGAGCACCGCCCGGAAACGGCTACGGCTTCTTCTACGATATGCGTCGAGGCCGCCCCGACGGCCCCGTCCAAGCCGACTGGGCGATCGGCGGTTCGAACAAGGCCCACTTCCGCGTTCACCTGTTGCCCGAACCGGAAACGGAGATCATCTTGGCCAAGGCACCCGGACTGTATCCTCACTTCCGCAGCGCCAGCTATTTGCTTGCCCGGCGCAGAGGGCCCGAACTGGCCAGCGCCTACGCCGCAATCATGGAACCCTACGCGATCGCCGGTGAATCGGAAGGAGCGTCTCTCACGCCGGAGCCGATACTCGCTTCGGCTGATCGCGTCGAAATAGTCGGCAGAGGCTCGTCAGTCGCGCCGATCGGCGTTCACGTTCGGCGTCGGGGCCGGGACGAGTACTTCTTCAGCGCAGGTCTGGATGAAGAAGAGAAAAGGGCGCAGACTTCGCTGGGCGAGGTCCGTTGGCGCGGGGCGGCCCTTCTTCTCGCCGGCCAGGGCGATACGCTCGAAACGCTTGCCACACACGGTGCCTGGGACGTGCGCGTGAACGGCAAGCCGTGCGGGCCGGAGCATGGCGTTTTCCGCGGCAAGATCGTCGATCTGGACTACGGCGGTCGCTGGGTCGAGGCCGATCTGGAACTGCCGCAAAAGGAAAGGGACTGGAGCGGTTCCGCAGTCTATTTCACGGGGGCGGGCTACTCTCGCAACACGGCGTACCGGATCTACGATGTTGAGCCAACGGCCCGCGGCACTCGGATCAAGCTCGGTCCCCAGTCGATGCTCCTCGGCCAGGGCCGTGTCCATCGGTTGGAGCCCAACCTAATCTTCAGTGATATCCCCCACGAGTATGCCATTTCCGTCGTGGGCGGAAACAAGACACGGTTCTTCGACGGCAAGCACGTGCGAAGCCAGAGCGGCGCCTCCACCAACATCAAGACGATCGAATTCGGCACTCCAATGAAGATCCACGTCGACAGCACCGACGGTTTCGAAGACGGCGACACGCTGCACTACTACGACCTGCAGAAAGGAGACCGTGTGACGATACTGACGGCATGGGAAGGTTGACCCACGGGTACTGCTTTCGTCCGGAGACATGCAGGGCAATTCTCCCGGCCCGCCTCCGACGACCAAATCAAGAAGCAGCTTGAAGGGCTCAAGACCGACGACGACGTGCTCGATACGTTCGAGGGCATCAGAAACACCTTGCACAGAACCAGTTCGATATGGAGAAGCGCCGGATCACTCGATCTTTTCAACAACTGACAATTCACCATTTTCACTCTTGATGCGGTATCCCTTGCCAGCCTCAAACGTAGCGGTCACGGTACTGTAAGCAAGCGAATCTTTGCTGAGGATGTTGAGGGTGAGAGTGTGCTCACCAGCCTCCACAAGCGCCATTGGGATAACAGTTACCGTGGGCGACCTCGCGCGCCGAACCGGCTTGCCGTCGACGGCAACAACACAATTATCGGCTATGTATGGGGCTTTGCTCGTTACATCATCGACTATGGCGTGCCGATCGACAGAATGGAGGGGCGACGAAACGCAGCCACCCAAAGCCGTTACGAGAATCACAGCGACAGTGCTTCTGAACATAGCAGATCCAACGACAGGGATCATGGCGCGGGGAGCATTCGAAACGGCTTTCCGTTTAGCCGCCTATATACGTTGAAGTGCCGACGGTCGGTGGTGAACACCGTGGAGATGTCTTCTCGGTCCGCAAGGTGCACCAGCGTAGCATCGGCCAAGTCTACCTCTTGGTCATGGTACTTGCTGAACACGCCTTGAACCGCTGGAAGGTCTTCGGCTTCCAGGCTTAGAAGGACGAATTCGCCATGGTAGACGGCGAAAAAAAAGCAATCCTTGTTGCTATGGATACTTCCGCAACAGGTAGCTTGCCTCAGTAATTACTGGCCAACAGGTGAACGCCTTCCCCATCGGCAGAACCTTGGCTTGCGACACACACGCTTTGTGAGATGGGTCGGTTGAATTGAACAGAGCAATCAGTGCTCCGGTATCGACTAACACCGGTTCATTCAGCATCCTGACCGAAACCCTCCATGTGCTCCGGGGCGGTGCCAAGATCGGCTGGCGCATCCGCAAGCGAACCAATGAGACCACGATCATTCAGCGCATCAAAGAGCGATCGTTGTCCGTCGCTCCCGGCCGTTGTCTCGCTCTGCTTCGACAGCTCCACAATGAGCTTTCGCTGTTCGTCCGAGCTGAGCTCGTCGCGTACACGCTTCAGGATGTCATCGAACCGGTCCGTTGCCATAGTCTCGCCCTCCGGGGGGCATGATATCAGTCGACTCCCAGCGGTGCCATGCCAATCGGAGCACGGCCAAGAACGATGCTAGCAGCGTGAGCCACGACTAACATTCCAGTTCCAACCACACGCTTCAGGTCATTCGACTACTTGGCCTTGGCTCGTTCAACCATCGCTTGAAAAACTTCGAGCTGTTCACGCATTGCCGCGACCTTATCCGCTGGTTTCGTCCGGGCTTCCAGTAGAATCCACCCGGAATAGCCGATCCCCGCAAACAGATTGAAAAGCTCCTGGTAGGGATAGTCGCCCATGTTGAGTTCTCGAATGTGGACAGTGTCTGCCAGGCGGTCTTTGACCAGGTTGAAGTTGTGCTTCAACCCTTCGCCTTCCAGATCGGCGTTATTCGAGTTCCAGCAGACGCCGGCGTTGGGATGGTCGGCGACATCGAAGATCGCTTTCATGACCGGCAATTCGCTGGTCCCGCGACCGTGGACTTCGACGCGGATCTTCTGCCCATAATCGGCACCGTAAGCGGCGACTTCGTTCAGCGCTTTGCCGATCTGTTCGATCGTCTTCTCACGCGAAGCGTCTTTGGGGAAGCCATTCGGCTTGACCTTAACGCCCGTCGCGCCGCAGTCGTGCATCAGGTGAATGTACTGCTTCGTCAGCTCGATGTTGTGCTTGACTTTGGCTGGGTCCGCTTCATGGTATTGAGCGTTCGAGCCGTAGCCAACCAGACTCACCGGACTATCGGCGAATCGCTGTTTCACTTCCGCTCGCTGAGCCTTTGACAGTGAAGGCTCGACGCCATGAGCGTGTTGTGTTCTCGTTTCGACACCTTCGAGCCCCGAATCCGCGCAGGACTTGATCAACGTCGGCAGATCCATGTCCTTGCCCCAGAGGTAGGTGACCAGCCCAAGTCGCATCTTGGATGTGGTCGGTGCGGCCGGGGCTATTCGAGGCACGCTGATGCTGAGTGCTGCCGCGCCCAAACCAATTGACGTTTTGACAAATCCGCGTCGGTCGATCGTGTTCATGGTATTTCGCTTTCTTTCTGGAGTTCAGTTCTGCGTTCTCGAAGGAACCTAAGTGTACAATCTGCTGGAAAAAATATCATCAGTCGGACTGCTTGCGCCGACCATAACCCTTCACGGCCCCGGCCTTGAAGGTCTGTTCTTAATCGTAATCTTAATCCTAATCTTAATCTCACACGGCCCGCGGTCACAACCAGAATTGCACGACGTCCCGTGCGGCGCCCTGGACCTACATGAAGCTCTCTGAGTGGACGGCGCGTTTATCGTCGCTTAGACTCTAAACATCCCGCCTGATAGGCCAGGGTTTCTGCAGATTGCCACGCACCAGGGGAGGTTTGGAGGATGCGATCATTGAATTCTGTGCAACGTCGGCCCGTATGCGGCTTCAGTGTGATGTCAATGGCGCTGGTATGTCTTCTCCTTGGGCCGGGCAAGCATTGCCTTGGCGTGGACGCGGACGTGCTGCTCCGTGGCGGGACGATCTTTGACGGAACGGGCTCGGACGGTGTCGTGGGTGACGTCGCGATTCAGGGCGAGCGAATTGTGGCAGTGGGGGAGTTTGAGGTCGGCAAGGTGGGCCGCGAGATCGATTGCACGGGTCTGGTGATCGCGCCGGGGTTCATCGATCTGCATACCCATTGCGATTCGTCGATCGTGAAATCGGCCACGCGCGATAACATGAACTACCTGACGCAAGGGTGTACGACTGTCGTGACGGGCAATTGCGGAGGTGGAAAGGGGGACATTGCCAAGTTCCTGGATGGCATCGACGAGCAGGGAGCCGGCACGAATATTGCGCATCTGCTTCCGCAAGGTGGCGTACGAAAGGCGGTTCTTGGAAACGACCTCCGCCCGGCGAACACGGACGAGATTGCCAAGATGCACGAGTTGATCGACGAGGGAATGCGTGCGGGGGCGTGGGGCATGTCGACCGGTCTGATCTACGCGCCGGGGTGTTTTTCGAAGGTGGATGAGCTTGCCGAACTCGCCAAGAGGGTCAAGGCCCATGGCGGGATCTACGCCACGCACATTCGAAGCGAAGAGGATCAATTGATCGAGGCGATCGAGGAGGCTCTTGAGATCGGACGGCGAGCGGATATCCCGGTTCATATCGCTCACTTCAAGTCGAACGGCAAACCCAATTGGGGGCACCTCAAGGATGCTGTTGCCCTGATTGACAAGGCCAGGAAGGACGGGCTGGCGGTGACGGCCGACCAGTATCCGTATGTGGCGTGCGCCACTTCGGTCGACGCCATCCTGTTGCCTCACGACAGGATCCCGGAGGGCCGCTACGGCGTGATCAAGCGGATGAAAGCCGATCCCGAGTTTGACAAGATGATCCGCGAGTTGATCCGTTCGCAGCTTTCGCTGACCAGGACGATCGCGTTGTCGGCGTGCAAGACGCCGAAGTGGCGAGGCCGCCACCTTGCCGAAATCGCTGAGGCCGAAAACATGGACACCGTGGATCTGGTGGTCAAGTTGCACGAGCAGGGCGGCGCCAAGGCGGTTAGTTTTTCCATGTCGGAGGAGGATGTGCTGTTTGGAATGACCGTTCCTTGGGTGGCGACCGGTTCGGATGGCTCCGGGCACGCGGCAGAGCCGGGAGGCAGTTTCCATCCGCGTAGCTTCGGCACGTTTCCGCGGAAGATCGGAGTGTACACGCTTGAACGTGAGGTGATTTCGTTGGCCAAAGCCATTCGAAGTTGTAGCGGTCTGCCCTCCGACATCCTTGGGCTGCCAGAGCGGGGCTACTTGCGTGAGGATACGTACGCCGACATCGTCGTCTTTGATCCGAAGAGCTACATCGATCGGGCGACGTTCGAGGAGCCGGCCGTTCATTCGGCGGGGGTGTGCTATCTGTTTCTCGCCGGCAAACTTGCCATTGATGCAGGCAAGCGGAGTGAGAAGTTGCACGGTCGAGCGTTACGGCACGTCAGTGCGTTGGCGACGAAGGCCGCCGGCTCCTGATCGCGCGGGCAGTTGAACAACGCCACGTTGGTGTCCCATAGTAACCCGAAGCGTTAGCGAGGGAACAGTTTAGGTCACACCCCTCGCTGACGCTTCGGGTTACGAGATCACGGACAATTCAACGAAAGTCCCGCCCCTTCGATCATTCGACCGGATATCCCAACTCCTTCAAGTTCGCTTTGACGTGCGGGTAGATCCGCATGGCATTCCGGAAATAGATCTTCTCCAGCACCTCGGCAGGCAACGCAAGGCCCTGAATCTTGCGTTTCCCCTCCTCGCCCAGGCGGACGCCGCCCTGCCCCTTCGTCACGTCTACAAAATCGCTGGGCACCATCTTGTCGGTCTCCAGGTAGTCGAAGTAGCGTTTATAGTTGGCCGCCCTGGTCTTGAATTTGTCGCCAGCCCCGCCCAGATCGGGAGCAAACCATTTCGTTCCCATGTCGGTGCCGAAAAGGACGCGGTCGGCATACTCGATCATGAAGTCCCTCAGATTCTCTCGGTTGACGAAGTGAAGCATCTCGACCGTCGTTGCAATGTCCACGTTCAGGTTGGGGTACGTTGTGAGCATGTAGCGCAGATAATCCAGTTGCTCGTCCGAGTAGCAGAGCCACAGCATGTGGGCGTTTACCACAACCAGTTTAGGATACTTGATGAGAACGTTCTCCCATCTGCGCTGGTGCTGCCAAAACACGACTGGGTCCGGAATCCACCCAGTGGTTCGGCGTCCATAGATTCCACACGGATTGGCAACGTGCGGCGAGGCGGCGACCATCCCGATCTCTTCCATCTTGGAAAACGTCGGATCGTTGTCGGGGTGGTCGATGCGAACGCCGGGCTGCCAGCCGGGGTAGAACTTGAAGCCCACCACGCCTCGCTTTTGCCAGTCCACCAGTTCCTGCGGCGAAAACTTCAGTCCGTCCGAGATCTTGTAGTCAGCGATCGTCCACAGGATCCTGCCGTTGTAACGTTTCTTGAGTTCATCAAGGTCCGGTGGTTCCTGGCCGTTGAGGCTGATCCACATAGCCATCTCGACATCGAACTCCTTCTTGATGGCGTCGCGCAACTCCAAGTACTCGTCAATCACCTCCCAGGTGGGACGGATATGGGCGTGGACGTCGACGCGTGGCATGGTGGAGAGGGTGAACGGAGTCGGTTCGCTTGCGAAGACTGGAACGCAGAGCAGAAAGAACGCCGCCCAAGCGAATCTGAAACCAAGGTACTGCATTGCTACGTCTCCCAAAGAAACTGGATTACTGATTGATCCGCCATTACGATTTGGACGCTGCCCTCAATTCCCGAATGCTCCCACGAATTGGTCGCGCCTCGCATATTGTCTCAACTTCAAAGATCCTCGCACACCACCCGGAACCCTACGTTGTAGACCGGCTGGTAGGGGCGGTAGGACAGGCGGAAAGCGCTTCGAGATCGTGACGGGCGGTCGCGCCAGGAGCCGCCCCGAGCGACGCGGGCGCCGGCAGCGGTCGGATCGTTGCGCCCATCATCGGCGCGGTAGGGATATGGACGGAAGGCCGAGCGGGTCCACTCGGCCACGTTGCCGTGCATGTCCAGGAGCCCCCAGGCGTTTGGCTGATAGACGCCGCCCTTTTCCGAGATGAATCCGCCGTCGTTGAAGCGACTGTCTTTGGGGATCCAGTCGTCGTACTTGCTGGGATTGGGATACGGCTCGCGATGTTTCTTGTAGGGATGGCAGACGAACTCGCTGAGCTTGGCATCGGCCAGATTGGCGAACTGGGAGAAGTCCGTCTCCAGATCGCCATAGTAGAATGGCGTATCCGTGCCGGCCCGGCAGGCATATTCCCATTGAGCCTCGGTCGGCAACATGAATCGCTGGCCGGTCTGATGGCTGAGCCATTCGCAGAAAGCCATGGCGTGCTGCCAGGAAATGCGTACCACAGGCTGCTCGGGTCCGTTCACGTAGAAGCCGCGCACGCCAAACTGCATGGCAAATCGTGATTCCACCCGGCTGTCGTGCGAAAAGTCGAACAAACGAAACTGCTGGTTCGTCACCTCCAGCCGCCCCATCCAGAACGGTTTGTCGACTTTCACGCGCGCAGGCGGCTGCTCATCGACATGCCCCTCGGACGAGCCCATAACAAACTCGCCGGGCGGAACGAGTACCAAGTCCATAATTATGCCTTCGGCCAGTTGGACGGTCCGTTCGTGCGAGCCAAGGGCCTCCTGCCGGCGCTTCGCCTCGGCCGCGTCAAAGGGCCAGCCTGGGCATTGGGCGTCCGCCGGACCGCTGAAGGCCGCGGGCTCAGGCATAACTGGGGCGATCTTCGGTCGTGGCCCGGGATTCGCCTCCGACTCGGGGTCGCTGTCCATGTTGGCGTACAGCTTGAGCAGTTCGCGGCGCCGCTGGGCCAAGTGTCTTACCCGATCGGCGCCGGCAATCTCGGTCCACGTTCCATGGTACGGGGCGTTCAAATCAATCCAGGTGATCAGCCGGTCCCAAGATTCGATATCGAGCTTGACGTTGTGGTGACCCTTGGTCAGTGTCTGCACAAGCTGCGTCGTATCGGCGTGGTACTCCATGGGCATCAACATGTGGTAGTCGCTCTCCAGCCCCGGCCGCCGCACGAAGCGATGCAGCGCAACGTACGAGGTCGAAAAATGCCCTGCGTCGTGAGCGCCGTAGTGATACACGCTGGTGTAGTCGGTGATTCGCTCCAGGCCGCGCAAATCGAATACGGGCTGGCCATCGTCGCCCGCAGCGCCGTTGTGGCAAGCGACGCAGTACTTGTCCAGCACAGGCTGCACCTCGCGCTCGAAGTTGAAGCCGCGCGACGGGCCGTACCATGGCTTGATCTCCGCGGGCGTTTGATTGGCCGCGAGGGACGACTTCGCGGGCGGCGAGCTGCTCTGGCTTTCGTGGCATCCCACGCAGGACAGCACCTCGCCCGGCATACCTGTGAACCAGCTCCGCATCAACTGCAGGGCCTTGCCGTCGGCATCCAACGGCTGCACGGCGATCGGCGTGTTGGCCGGTATGCGGAAGACGGCCGATCCGTCCGGCTCGACGGGAACCGTACCCACGATCCGCTTGATGTCCCACGGTCCTTCCATTCCCACCACGCCCTGCGGGCCGCCCATGCCAGGGAACAGGTAGTGGTAGCTGATCAGTCGCAGCTTCTTGACCTCGCCGCGTGGAATCCCCTTCAGCCCCTCGCCGGCATAGATGTCGGAGAGAAAGACTACGGCGTCGTCACGATCCAAGTCCACCTTGGGCGGAATCGCTGGTGGTTTGGGCGTGGCGCGGAAGGGAATCGGTTCCAACATCGCGTAACCGGGCATCTGTTTGATCAGAAGCATGTTGTCGAAGATGTCGACCAGGTGAATACCCCACAGCGATTGGGCCGTTGGCTGGCAGGCCACAAGAAAATACTTCTCGCTCAGCGGATAGGGGTGCAAGAACTTGGGCCATGAGTTGTCCACCAGGTTGTCCACGATCAGCGTCGAACCGTATCGCGAGTCGGTGTCCGACTTGACCTCTCGACCATGCCCGGGAATCCGCTGCACGGCCCCGCCCGATTCACGACGCCCGTGGCCGACATCGAACAGCACCATCTCGCCCATGCGCGGCACGCCGTGATGCCCGCCTACGATGCCGACGAACATGCTTGGATGGCGAGGGATCGGCCGGGCGTAGAACAACGAATTGGGCCAATACGAATTGCTGCCGTAGAACTCCATTTGCTCGGTGCCGTCCGGGTTCATGCTGAACAGCACGCGATCGTGGCTATGGGGCGTATCTGTGTATTCCCAACGCAGGTACATGACTCGCCCGTCTTCCTGCACGGTGGGACACCAGTTGTGCTCCTGGTCGAAGCACAGTTGACGGATGTTGCCGTCCGGGTTCATCCGATAGAAGTTGGCTACGCGCGTGCTGCCGTTCACGCATGGCACCGCGGCCATGAAGGCAGTGGAGGAGAACATGATGCCGCCGTCGGGCAGGTAGCAAGCGTCGTAATTGTGTACGTCGGGCAGCGACGGCGTCACCTGACGCAGGCCGGTGCCGTCGGCATTGATCTCGAACACGTGCCACTTGTCGTGCTCGCCGATGGACGAAAACAGCAACCGGTCGGCATCAAAGTGCAGATCCACGTCGCCGACAAAATGCGGGCCATCGGGCCGGTAGAACGTGGTCAGCTCGCCTGCGGTGTCGACCGGCGACAGAACGCCGATCTCGTCGTCAAAACCGGTTGTGGGCAGCACACAGTTGCTTTGCCAGTTCTGCGGCAGACCCAGCCGCGGGCTGTTTGCGCTGCGTTTGACCAGCAGCAATCGGTCGAAGTCTAACAAGGGGTTCGCGAGAGCCACGCGTCGCTGGAGCCGAAATCCCTTCAGATAGAGCTGACAAAAACTCTCCCATTTGGCCTTGCTGTCGGACAGTTCGAGCGATGTACCCAGCTCGGACACGAGTTCGTCGCATCGATCTCGTTCGGATTGAAGGTATTGGCGGTCCACGCCCTCCATGGTACGGAAATCGTCGATCATGGCCGTGGTGCGGTGGAGCATCTCGCGCGACCGCTGCGGCGAGAGGTTCAGCGCCGCTTGCCGCACCGAGCCGTCGTCGTCGGTGAGTGTGAGCCGCGCCACCCAAGGCGTTCGTAGCGCCGTTGCGTCGATCGGCTGATAGTCCATCAGCAGCTCGTTGGTGGACTCGGTGCCAACGTAGTCGTACTGGTCCGCTTTGACTACCTCGACATTCAGGCCCTTGTCCAACGCGGTCAGCAGCGGCACTTCGGGGATCTGATGACCAGGATTGGTTGGCGCCGGCGCACTTCGCATTCTGCTTCGTGCCGCCGGGCGATCCAGCTTCCAACCTTCGGGAAACCGCACCGGCGACTCCAGGCGAAAGGCACAGACGTGCGGCATGCAAGGCCCCGGGCAAAGCAGTTTGATTGTATGTTTGCCTTGCGTGACGCGCAGCTTGAGTTGCGTTTCCCATTTTGCGCTGCTGGTCTGCCAGCTCCCGGTGACCGTGGCAAAACCGGTGTGCACCTTTTGACCGTCCAGGTAGATCTCGATTGGTCGCGACCCAGCAGCCGTGTACAGAGCCACAAACGTGTACTCGGCCGTGACCGGGAAATCGATGTCGTACTCCGACTGGTTAGGCAGCGCACCCGCATTCCAAATACAGGGGAACTTGTCAGCGTACGACTGGCCTGGCAAGCTGACGCGCACGTTACCACGATCAAACCAGTCGGCGCGGATTGTCAGGCTGGCCACCGGAGGCTCCTCGGCGTACGCGGTTCCACCACCGCCGACGAGGGCAACCGTGACAATCGAAGTTGATAGGCAAGCAAGCAGATTTGACTTCACGATGGATCTCCGTGCTAAATAACCGGCCAAGTGCCCGAGGCGGAGTCTACCGCATCATTGTCGCGCCCGGCGGCTGGCAACGTCAAGTGCAGAGCTTGTAGCTGAATTCGCATGAATTCAGAAGGGCCGCGCCGTCGCTGCCTTAATTCTTGCGAATTCAGTTACAGCCCATTCCTGCGTCTGGTCATCGAGCACCACCCGCAGTCGCGATAATCTCCACTTGACTCTTGGCGAGTTCAGCTTCCTGCGATCGTTTGAGATCGGCGATGCGCTGCATCCTGAGATTCGCCATGGTTTTCATTGCCGGGATGCTTCCGTACAGAAAACTCATCACGTCAAACAGCATATCAAGCTGCGGGCTGCTGAGTTCCTCTACCTCAGGCTGATGGAGAAGAAACGGGACGGTCACGGGTGCGTCCTGGGCAAACAGCTCGTCGATTCTCTCCTGCACCGCAACGGAGAACCGGACTTCGGTCTCAAGCACATCCGTGTCTTCACCAAATGCCCGGCCCAGATGCTCCTGGTGGCCGAGCCACCGCCGATACTCGCCACTCATATCCTCCAGTAGCAACGCTGTGAATTGATAACGATCACCGCGATGGTCTCGGCTTGTCCGGCAGTCCAAGAATTCGAGAATGCATACGAGCTTTCCGTTGCGTTCTCTATCCCGATCCCTTTCCGTTTCGTACCACACGAGTTGAAGCTCGCGTCCCACAATGCAAAGCGAACCCGAGCCTTCGTCGGAGTTGGTGAACACGAGTCGGCTGTAATACTTGTTAGGGCTGGATTCCGGGGGCAGCCAGTCCGCGAGCGGGATCACGCGTGGAGGGGGATGTTCGCTGCGTTTTCGCTTCCTGCTCATAGCACGCGGTTTCTCTCAGGGGATGGGTTACGTCCAAAACCGGTGATGGTTCCGGCGTAACGAAATCGCAGCGGGGTCAATCGGGGCGTGGTTGGTATTTGGAGGGCAAGAAATTCCAGCGCGGTGTAAACGCTAGAATCGGGGCATAGCGACGACCACCTACTCATCTTTGTAGCAGTTGGCTGGCAGGATGTAAACCAAATCAGCATCAACAGACTTGGCGACGGATCGGTAGGAGGGAAAGCCAAGCATGCCGCGACCCCTTCTTCACAATGTCTCGGCCAAATGGAACAGGGTACCCGAGGACCATGCCGGTCACGTCAATGCCGGGGCTCGCTTGGGTTGCTTTGCGGGTCCCGGCGGCCTATCCTGAGTGCGGAGTAGCGACCCGTCCAGGTTCCCTGCCATTCGCAACGGAGGATCTCGCATGTCCAAAGCTCTCACGCGCCGGCGTTTCCTTTCCGGGACAGCAGCGGCCGTTGCCGCGCCGTATGTGATTCCGTCCGCGGCCTTGGGGCTAGGGGCGGAGCCTGCACCCAGCAACCGAATCGGGCTTGGAGCGGTCGGTTTGGGCGCGCGTAACGGCAGCGGCCGACTCGCGGCCGGCGGTGTGGCCCAGGTGACCGCTGTTTGTGACGTGGTCCGAGAGAAACGCGAGGGGACTCGGCAACGCATCGGCAAGGGTTGCAAGGCGTACAATGATTTTCGGGACGTGATCGCGGACCCCAACGTGGACGCCCTGACGATCGCCACGCCCGAGCACTGGCACGTGATTCCCGCCGTCATGGCGGCCAAGGCCGGCAAGGATGCCTACGTTGAAAAGCCGCTGGGACTGACCATCCATGAGGGCCGAGTGCTGGTCGAGACTTTCGAACGATACGGTGCGGTATTTCAACATGGCACGCAGCTACGGCGCAGCGGGGCAAACCGGCATGCAGTCGAACTGATCCTCAACGGCCGGATCGGCAAGGTGCACACGGTCGAGGTGGGCTCGCGCGGCGGGTCCTACTGCGCGTGGGAGAAGTCCGAGTCGGTCCCCGAAGGGCTCGACTACGAGCTATTCCTCGGTCAGGCCCCTTGGGCGCCGTATTGCCCGCATCGTGTCGGCGTGCGCGGCGGGCGGCCGTGGACCTTCATCCACGACTACGCCGGCGGGTTCGTCACCGCTGCCGGAATCCACTACATCGATCTGGCCCAGTTGGGGATGGGTGCCGACGACACCGGGCCGGTGGAGGCCGAAGGCGAAGGTGTGTATCCCAAGGACGGTCTGTTCGATACACCGCTGACGTGGCGCGTCGAGTATCGCTACGCTAATGGCGTCAAGTTGATCTACACGGACAACCGAAAATGCGCCGAGGGGGCCAGGTTCATCGGCACCGAAGGGTGGATCCACCTGGGTACCGGCGCCCCACGGGCAGAGCCGGCCTCGGTGCTGAGCTCGGAGATCGTCCCCGGCGAAGTCCGTCTGCCGCCCGCTTCCGGGCATGGCTTTATCGACTGCATCCGCAGCCGGGAGCAAACGAGTTGTCCCCCCGAGGCGGCGCACCGGTCGACCACCGTCTGCCACCTGGCCAACATCTGCATGCTGCTGGGCCGCAAAGTGCGATGGGATCCGCAAAAGGAACGCTTCATCGACGACCCGGAAGCCGACGGGATGCTGTGCCGTGCGATGCGCAGTCCCTGGCGCCTGTAAACGGGCCGACAAGATGCAACGTTGCTGTGCTGGCTGTGGGCGAGTGTTGACGCACAAACGAAGACGCCCCACTGATCTGTTCACTCGTCCAACCGCATCATCGGATTGCCAGAAGCAGCCTGACGGACGGGGGTATGCGGCGTGCCGGTGCCTCCCCAACCGCATAGAAGCCGAGGCTATGCCACACTCCCAACAGCCCTCGATCCAACAGAGGATTCCCCAACGGCGAGAGCAACCAAATGCACTTTCCTGACTCTGCTCGCCCTGCTGCTGGCGGCCAGGACACGCCGAGCGTCCGCCGGTTCACGGCGCCGCGCGACGGACGCGTGGCGATGTTGGCGAATTCGAGACCTTTTTGTTGACAACCGCTAGTGTGCGGTGTATAGTCGCGCGCACCGCGGGGAACATCCGAGCTTGCTTCAGCGTGTCTTGTGCATCAAGGGGAATACCAATGAGCCTAGAAACGCGGTCTGCCCTGGAGGTAGCGGAAGAGCTTCTGGCCCGGCGGAATTTCCGCGATGCCGTGCAGCAATTTCAGGTCCACCTGAAAGACAACCCGAATGATTTGAAGGCTTTGCTGAAGCTCGGTATCTGCCATCTGTTGGTTGGGGCAGAGAAGGTATTCCGGAAGATTCACGACCGAGCCGCGCGGTTGATCGAAGGACTGACGCACGTGCCGCCCGATGTGGTGCGGCTCTGGAAGCAGTATCGGTCGCTGTTCGCCAAGGTGACCGCAGCGGCGCTCGTGATCGGCGCCACGGCTGTTTCCGTTTCGGCGGCAGAGAATAACAATCGCATCTCCGGCCATCGCTACAGCGGCGGGGTGGCGGTGAATGAGATTTCAGTCGAAACCACGGTTCGCGTCGACAAGCAGGGCCAGATGTTCCTGGCCAATCAACTTCTCACGGCGGCTTCACTCCAGAAGCGAATTGGCTCCGACGCAAGACTACGCAACGGGCGTATCGCTATTCAGCCGGAAGGCGAAGCGCCGCTGACCAGAGTCGGCGCTGTACTTGCAGTCTGCCGTGCTGCCGGGGTGAAGCGGGTCTCGATCGGCCGCGTTTTAGCCGAGCCGATCCCGTCTACGGTCAAGCCGGGAGAGAACGAGTTGCGTGTTTACGTTTCTGAGGCCGGGAAGATTCTAGTGAACGAAAAGACGTGTACCCCGCAACAACTCACGGCCATCATCGCCGAGCGGTCGAAGCCGAGCGCCGTGAGCGTATCTGTTCAAGCACACGGGCTGGCACGCTATCAACACGTCGCGCCGGTACTCGATGCCTGCGTCGCCGCCAAGGTCAACCAGGTCGGGTTTGTCATCGCCAAGTCTGTCAAGGGCAAGCCGAAGGGCAGGCCGGTGACATCGTCGCACAGGTATAGCGGCGGGGTGTTCAAGAAGGCGGAGCCCGTGGTGCCGAAGAGATGATTCCGCCGCAGGAGTTTATGAGCGACGAGGTCGTGGTTCAGACGACCGCCGACGGCTCACGCCGCTATTTCCGCGCCGACGATCCTGACCGTGAGGAGTTCACGTACCGCAAGCCCTTCATTCTCGAACTCGAGCTAACGCGGCGGTGCAACCTTCGGTGCCTGCATTGTTACGCTCACGCACAGGATCGTGCCTTCACGGGCGAACTGACCTTCGACGAGATCTGCTGCGTGCTCGACGACGGGCGCGAGCTGGGTATTCGCGAACTGTCGCTCACCGGCGGGGAAGTTTTCCTCCACGCCGAGCTCTTCCCGTTGATCGACGCGGGTATTGAACGAGGGTACGCCGTCCGCTTCGTCACCAATGCCACGCTCGTCGACGACCAGGCAGTACAGGCCCTCTCGACACGGCCGATCAAGCTGATCACCGTCAGTCTGGACGCCATCAACCCGGCCGTCCACGAGCGGATCCGCGGTGTGCCGGGCAGCCACGCGGCGGCGGTGGCGGGTATCGAGCGATTGGCCGCTGCAGGCTTCAAGATCAGTGTGATCACCGCTTTCTCCGCCGTTAACGTGGACGAGTTTGACGACTTGTTCAGCTTCTGTGCACAGCGCGGCATCGATTGGCAGGTGCAAATCACCTCGGCCAAAGGCCGCTGTCCACGCGATGTTACTCTATCGCCCGACGGCTACTACGCGTTGGGCGAAAAGGTCGCCGGCGTCCTGGCCGACGCGCCCTCCATCAATATTATTCCGATGGATGATCTGGCCACGTTCTCGAACTTCGGGCCCCTGAACCTCTTGTCGCAGACGTGGCAGGGACAGTGCACCGGCGGTTTGTTGAACTTGTTCTTGCGGGCCAATGGCGACGTCACTCCCTGCTCCGCCTTGGCCTTTCCGGAATGCGTCGTGGGCAACGTGCGCACCGAGTCGCTACGAACCATCTGTCAGCAGGAGCGGTGCCAGCGTAACTTGGCCTGGCTCACGCCCGCAGCGCTCACTGGAGTGTGTGCCGACTGTCCTTTCCAGGGCCGATGCCGCGGCGGCTGCCCCGAGATCCTGATTTCCATGTGCGCCCGCCGCACGGAAAACGAGTACTGCTACCACCGTATCGAGCAGGAGCGGATTCTGGACGAGCTGATCCATGCCTGAGCACGGCCTTCTACGATATGCGGTGATCGAGATTACGAACCGCTGCAACCTGCGTTGTCCCCATTGCGCTTCGACCTCGGGTATCGCTCGAGAGGATGAGCTGTCTTACGAAGAGATCCGTTCGCTGCTGGCAACGATCGCCGAGTTGGGCGGCGAGGAGGTTACGCTCATCGGCGGCGAGGTTTTCCTGCGCGACGACTGGTTTGAGATAGGCCAAGCCGTCAATCATTTTGGGATGAAGCTGATCCTGATCAGCAACGGACTCTTGATCCGCGACGACGAGACTTTCCAACGGCTGCGCCATTTGCAGCCGCTGCTGATCGGCATCAGTGTCGATGGCGCCTCGCGCGAAAGCTACCGCAGGTCCCGGGGCATCGACGGCTTCGACCACTGCCTGGCCGTGCTCCGCCGGTTGCGCGATGAGGGCCACGACGAGGTCAACGCCATCACCACGCTGATGAAGTCGAACCTGCGCGAGTTCGACGAGTTTGTGGCTCTCTTCGACAACACGGGCATCGCCTGGCAGGTGCAGATCGCCAACAAGGGCGGCAGCCGGTTCAGCCACGAGCAGTTCATCACTCGCGACGAATACGCCTGGCTGACTGGCAAGATGCGCGACGTGTTCGTCGACAGAGCCGATACGTTCAAGCTGCGCCACATGGACGATTTCGGCTACTTCCCTATGGATCCCAAGCTCCGCTTCCTGCACCAGATGTGGCACGGCTGCATCGCGGGGCTCGAACTGATCGGCGTCCGCAGCAACGGCGCCGTGCTGGGCTGCCTGTCGCTGGGCGACGACTTTGTCGAAGTCAACCTGCGCGATGTGCCGCTTCCGGAGATCTGGCACAGCGCCCGTTACTTCCGCCGCTTCCGTGAAAAGGAGGATCTGCTGGCTGGCGAGTGCGCCCGCTGCCCGCACGCGCGCCAGTGCCGCGCCGGTTGCACCTCCATCGCCTGGAGTGCCACGCAATCGGTAGGCTGTAACCCGTACTGCATCCGGCAGATCGAAGTGGAAAGCGTGCTGGGGGATCTGATCACAGGTCGTCTCCAATGATCGACATCGGGAGTGGCTCAAGCACCGTTTGCAGGAGCGTTAGCCGGACCGGCGCCAAGTAAAGGGCTTGCCTACAACACAACCGTGATGTTCTCTGCTTTGCGTGGCTTCGTGTAGTGACTACAGTTGAGATGCTCGGGCTGCGTGCCGAGTTGGATACGTCGGCTGAAACAACAAAACGGGAATCAGGCGATATGTCGCTTCATGCTCTATTGCCGGTTCGTGCGATCCTCGTACCCGCTAATGCGAGCACGTACGGGCCCGTGGGAGCCCTGGAGCGGTAACGCCCCAGGGCTACCCGGCCGTCGCCCCCAGATCGGCAGTTTTAGCGCAATCAGAACTTCAGCGGTCGCATCGACCGACGCGTCGAACCGGGACACGAGATTTGCAGTTCCGTCGGCCGCGCCCGATATGAAGTGGAGGTGACGGAGCGAAAAGTCAAGGTTCTTCCGGCTCTGGTCACGCCAGGACCGCAACGGGGACAGCCGGAAAATCAAGGTCAATCGTGGACAAAGCGGCGACTCTGGGACGAGAACAAAGCCGACGAAGAAGCAAACGCCGAAAGTCCTTTACGTGTCACAGAAGACAGCCGTCGCCAATGGCCGCCAACGGCTGCCCGAAAGAGCGGGCGAAGTGATTCGAACCGCTGATATACGGCTTGGGAGGTCTTTCTTTCCGTCTTGCCAAGCAGAGCTTCAGGAAGTCAGGTTCCCAAGCCCGAGCTTCGGAACCAGGTGCCGGATGCTGATAGAGTACGAGAATTGTCTCTTCGCCGTTCGTTAGCGGTCGTGAACCAAACGCCCTTCGTGGATCGCTTGTCGGTTGCGCAGTTCGATCCGGCGGCGCTCGGCGTACTTCTCCTGTCGTTGCTGATCCTTCTCGCAAGGTTGAAAGCCGGGCATGTCTGCGCGAGGTCGCTGCTGAAGATGTCGGCGGCCCGATTCGATGATCGCCAAGGCATCACGGTGCCGCGGATCGTTCGGGCCATCGAGCCTCGAGAGGCAGGGACTCAGATGCGGCCGATCGAAACTGACCTGTGGGCCCCGGTTTGTTCTGTAGTGACTTAGCCGCCGCAGCGTCACGCCCGTCAGTTCGCTTAATCGCTCGATCTGTTGGTTGTCCAGCGGGCAACGGCCTGTGAAGCTGTCAGGATAGGCGCATGCGTACTCCGGATAGTAGACGCCATTGATGTCGATCCAAGTGACGATTCGGTCCATGTCCTCCGAGCTTGGCTTCAGCTCTTCGTGACCGGGGAAATCGGGATCCTGTAGCACCTGGACCAGCCGGCTGGCGCGTGAGCCCCACGAGTAGGCTGGCTGCACCTCGGCCGGTCCCCCTCCGATGCACTGCACATACTTCTTGCGCCACAGCTCGTTGTAAGCCGTGTTGAACGTCGTCGTGCGATCGGGGGCCAGATTGAGCTTTTCGCCCGCTGGCTTGCCATAGTCGTGGCAGCCGACGCAGTGTTTGTCGAGCACCGGCTGCACCTCGACCATGTAACTGAACGACCGGGGCGGCCCGTACCATTCCTGCAGGCGACTTGCCGGGCGTTTCATCGCCAGTGAGATTTCCGTGGCGATTGGCGGCGGGGCCGTGCGCCGTTTGTCATGGCAGCCGACGCAGCCGATCCGCTCGTTCGGCTGCACGCTGGCGCCGCTTCGCATGGACTGGACCATCATGCCCTGCTCGTCGAGCAACTGGAAGTAGACGAACGTCTCGGCGGGGACCACGAAGTAGGCCGATCCGTCCTGCTCGACAGGCACAGTGCCCAAAATGCGTTTGCTTTCCAGGCTGTGCCAGTTCATCCCCGGCGCAGTGTAGCCTTGCCCGTTCCAGCGTCCCGACGACCAGAACCGTTTTTCCGGAACTTCGACGACGCGAAGCCATTTGATTGAACCGCGCTCGACGCCCTCCATGTGAGTGCCGCTGTAAACGTCGGCCACGTAGAAAGACCCTTCGCGTTTCTCGAACTCGCGTCGTCTGGGCAACACCGGGGGACGCGGCCGGGTGGCCAGCGGCATGGGATCGTAGCAGCCTGGGCCTTCTACGTGTACCAGCACCTCGTTGCCGAAGACGTCGACCAGGTAGATGCCCATTAGTTCGTCGTCGTCGGGATTGCCCGTGGTTCGTGAGCAAAGGAAATATTTGTCGCTGAGCGGCCAGGGATCTTCGTATTTCGGGCAGACGAGCGTGAATTCGTCGCAGTCGAAACGGCCGCCGCTACGAACGCGCTCGATCGCCTCGCTGGGCCAGGTACGAATCACGGCGGGGCGGCCGTCCATCGCTCGCCGGCGGTCGATCAGCGCCAGCGCGCCCCAAAGGCGATCGTGGTGTGGCCCAAACACGCACACGACTTGCTCGGTGCCGGGAACCAGGTGCCCGTCGAAGACCCCGCCGGGCGACGCCATGTTATTGCCCCAGTAGACCGCTTGGTTCGTACCGTCAGGATTGACGGTCCACAGGCAGTGAGCGTCGCCGAAGTTGCGGTCCACATATTCCCAACGGGCGTAAAGGATCCGGCCGTCGGGCAGCAGGCTCGGTTGGGCGTCGAATAAGTTGTTCTTGCCGATCTGGCGGATGTTTGCTCCGTCGGCCTGCATGTGAAACAAGTTGGCCCCGATATCCTGGCTGCACTGGTTGTACTTTGGTTCACGGGTCGATGAGAAAACGATTGTATCGTCCGGCAGATAGATGGGGTCGAAGTCGCACACGCCCTCGGCCGAGGTGAGTTGCTCGAGGCCCGTGCCATCGGCGTTCATCTCCCAGATGTGATAGTCCTCATTGATGTGCCGCCGCAGGGCGAAGACGATCTTCCGGCCGCTGAAATGGACGTCCGGGTCGCGGGCCACCCCGTCGGGCATGTCCAGCAGCGTCGTCACCTTCTCGTTGGAGGTCAGGTCGAGCACCTTTACCGCACCTGGCCCCTGGAACCGACTGGTGTTCGCCTCGCCGGTATGAAACAACGTGTCGACGGAGTGATACGAGCTGCGGTATTGGTGACGCACGACGAACAGGATCGGCCAACGGCGCACCAGCGGGTTGGCCAATAGGGCCTCGCGCTGAAGCTCCTGGAATTGGTCGATGAGCCGCTGCAGTTGGTCGACGTCGGTGGCCACGGCCGCATCGGACTGCAGCCGCTCGAACCGACTCAAAAACTCCGGCCCTTGGGCATAGCGATCGGGACATGACCGCGACAGATCGTCAATCGCCTGTCGAAGGGCGTCGAAATCAAGTTGTTTGAACTGCCGTTGGATGCGGCGCGCGTGGGTGGCCGCCGGATCGACGTGGCCTTGGGCCGTGAAGTCGTCAAACACACAGTGCCCCCAGCCGCCCGTGTTGTAGTCGACGATCCGCAAGAAGACCCGTTTGCCGACCAGTTCGGGCGTGTTCCACTCGACCCGCTCGATCGCGCCGGCTTTCTCGGGCCGCGTCTGAAGTACCTGGCGCCCGTCGAGCGTGCACAGCGCGAGGTAGGTGTCGGCGTGGTTCCCGCCGCCAACCAGTAGCGACATCCGCGGCCCGGTCAGCACAAACACCGGCGACTCGGCCACGCCGGTCATCTGGTCGTTGCCCCACGGGACCTTCTGCGCGGTGGTCGAGAAGAAGTACCGCCCCTGCTTCTTGGAGCCCGACGCATGATAGTACCTGTCGATCTCGGTCAAGGGCTTATCAAAGTAGCCGGTGACGACGTGCCAGCCCTGCAGGTCGCCCGTCTCGAAATCGAAGCCGAACTGTTGTTCGTCCGCCGTACTCGAAGCGCAAACAACCAACAGAACGGCCAGGCTGGGCAAAGGATTGCAGACACCGGGCGATATTCGCCGACCCATCGCGTTGACGCCTTTTCTATCGGAGAGGTTGGCAGGCCATCGGGCAAAACGCTACGTTACTACTATTCTAACGCGGCGTGAACCCAAGCGTTGGAGATTGTCGGTCGACTGCGGCGGATGCGCCGCGGGCGGCTTTGTCCGAACATGGCAGGATTGGAGTCCTATGATGAACGTCAGGCTATTCCGGGACTTTGCCTTTACGGTTTTTGTGTTGGCGACTACCACGGCCGGCGCGTCGCCAGACGAGCAGCCGATGTCGCCGGTTCTTGTCTTGGAAGACGCCTCACTCGATGTCGAATCGGCATCGGAGTTGCTACGCGGTTACAGCGACGAGGAACACGCCGCCGCGATGGCCGAGTTTCCTCGGCGGCCGGAACCTCCGCTCGGACGACCAGTCCCCCGGACGGTCAACGTCTCGGGAAGGGTTTATCGGGATGACAATCGGAACGAACGCTTTGACGAAAATGAACAGGGCTTGCCGAAGGTGCTGGTTACCGATGGCGAACGAGTCCTGCACACAAACGACGACGGTACGTTTCAATTCACGTTCGAGATGCCCGACGAACCACATTGCCGATTCGTCATCGCGACGCGGCCGACGGGTTTCAAACCAACGTCGCGGCCGATGCTCCGCATCCGATTTGACGCTACGGAGACTTCATATCGGGCGGATTTCGGTTTCGTCGACGATCCCGACTCCCGCCGCACGGATTTTAGCTTCATCACCGCCAGCGACAGCCAGTTCACGCAACCACACGAGATGATCGCCATTGCCAAAGACTATGCCCAAATCACGTCGGCGGCCTGTGATCCGGCGTTTCTGGTAACGGCAGGCGATTTGACGATGAACGGATCGCATTTCGAATGGGACATGTACGATCGTATCCGGCAGGCTTCGAAAATCGACGTGTACGACGGATTCGGCGGCCACGATGGAAACTGCCTGGATCCCCGCTCTTCGGCGAATTTCGAGTTGCGAATCGGGCCGACCTACTATTCCTGGGATTACGGAGGCGTACATTTCGTACATTTCGTGTCGGAACTGGGCTATCTCAGAACGAAGGCATGCGAGCGACACAACGCCTGGCTCGAGGCAGACCTGAAAGCAATCCCCAAAGGCATGCCGGTGATTGTTGTGGGCCACTATCCACTCGATCCCGCATGGTTCGATCAGCGCCGCGCCGACGGCGTAAACGTCATCGCACAGATTGCCGCCCATTGGCACGTAGTGATGGCCGGCAGGCGGAACGGCGTGCCTGTATTGATTTGCGCCCCGGCCCGAGGCCGAGACTGGGGCGCGTATACGCGGGCCTATCGAACCGTACATGTCTCGCCGGATGGTGTCCGCTCGGAGCTGCGGGTCGCTGGACAGTACCGGCGACTGAAAGCATTTGCTCCTGGGCCGACAGCGGTTTTAGGCAATCAGCCACTGGTCGTGTTGGCCTACGATACTGCTCGAAAGGTCGCATCGGTGCGTTGCCGGGCGGTCGGCCCTGACGGGGAGACGCGAACGGAGCAGCTCGTTTCGAATGGCGACTGGTCGTGGCACGGCAAGTTTCATCCCACGTCGCCCGGTTCGTGGACGATCGACCTGGAAGCGACGGACGTAACCGGCCAAGTGTGGCGAAACCAACAATCCGTGCTTGTCAAACCTGATCAGTTCTCGAAGCCCAACGCCGATGGCGACTTTCCCAACATTCTCTTCGGAGAACCGCCACGTTACGTTGAACATGGCCCGGGCGCGCCGCTTCGTCCGTTGTGGGTCAAGCATACGGGGGCCGTACACGTATTGCACAGTTCGCCGGTAGTTCAGGCCGGACGCGTGTATGTTGCCGTCACCAATCCAAACGCGGGATCGCCCGGTGCCGGAGTGCTGTGCCTGGACGCGGAAACGGGCGAAGAGGTTTGGCGCACGGAATCAGAATTCGGCGATTTTCGTGGAACCGTAACCGTGCATGACGACAAGGTCTTTGCCGTGACGGCCGAAAGCTGGGTGGTGGCGTACGACGCATCCAACGGCAGCCTGCGATGGAGCCGGCCCCTACGCGAGGTCGATCGGCAGGGACGCCCACTGGCAATCAACCAGGCTCCGCCCATGCCCACCCCGCGCGGCCTCTTGGTCAGCGGGTGGCCGCGACCGCAGTGTTTGCACGACGATCCCACCCGTCAACCCGTGGCGCCGCTTGCGGGGGGCCTCGCCTCTACCCCCGCCCTTCCCACGGGAGTCC
>JACKQG010002547.1_pt1 | contig 23664 bp, 23 predicted proteins | sample 8237621 | NCBI WGS metagenome assembly JACKQG01 (sample SAMN15677084, study PRJNA649215) | marine metagenome | biome: marine; feature: Black Sea; material: saline water; isolation source: suspended particulate matter (SPM) from the Black Sea western gyre | collected 2013-06-09/2013-06-10 | depth... | reverse complement strand
TAACAATAATGGCTTTGACCTCAATCGTCAATCTATCAGTTTTGCGTAAGTCCTAGTCTATTCCTATTTTACCTTATTGATTATGGAGCAACGCTCTTTGCGCAGCGAAAACCGATGTTGAGTGAGCCGCTCAAAGGGTCGTTGAAGCGGCGGTCAGACACACGCAGGTGCTCAGCAGAGCTCCCCCAAGATCCGCCTCTGATCACGGGGTAGCTGCCTTCCTCTGGGCCAGAGGGGTTGCTGTCGGGAGAATCAGCGTAATATTCCTCGTCATACCAGTCGCTGACCCACTCCCAGACGTTTCCGGCCATATCGTACAACCCATAACCATTGGGGCTGTAATTGCCAACTTGAGCAGTATCGGTGTTGTTGCAAGCATCATTATCGTCGAATTTGGCACCATTTGTGGCCCCAGCTTCACATACTGGAGCATCATCACCCCAAGGATAAAGTTTGCCTTCAAGACCACCTCGGGCGGCCTTCTCCCACTCAGCTTCAGTGGGCAGGCGTGCCCCGCGCCATTCACAATATTCCTGAGCTTCATACCAGTTAGCGTAAATCACGGGGTAATCGGCGTATTCCTCACTACCATAGTAAAGCCTACGAGAATAGGAGCTGGCAAAAGCGGTTGTGTCAGTAGTTGGTTGGCAGATTCCTACATCAAGGCATTCGGCATACTGGGCATTGCTGATCTCGAATTGGTCAATGTAATAATCATTCAAGGTTACGGTATGGATGGGCAATTCGATAAAGACGCCTGAATCGCTGCCCATTTCGAATGGGCCGGCTGGTACCAAGCCCATCGCGACCCCAAATTCATCTTCAATCGTCACGGGGGGTTCATGAGAATCGTTCGGTGGGGAAAAGTTGGAGAATGCAGTTAACGCTAATATAATCAAAATTAGAAACGCAACTACCCCCAATGTTTTAATTTTTGCCATGCTTTGACGTTGATCCCCTGTAATTGTTGGAAAGAATTTTGGCTTACTCATAATTCACTCCTTATGGATCACTAAATGATCTAAACAGGACAATATTAGTCAACTTGCGTATCATTATTGTAGCACACAAAAATCTACCACTTGGCGTAATGCTCCTCAGCGAACCCAATTAATCCATCGATTCTTATCTCTTCTCCATCATCCGCCACGATCTTCCCCACATAGTGCCCAAACATTTGGTGGACTTCGCTGTCAATGATCAGAAGGCGTGTGGCTGCAAAGCGATCTTTGAAAGGAGTGAAGTTCAAATCTAGCCGACCTTCATTATCCTTGAACTTCCAGGGTTTCATGAAATCTTTGGGGTCGTACTCAAAGGTCACCTGGTCGAGTTTGTGGATCACGCCATTTAGGATCAACGCATTTTCGGTGGCTTGGGATGTATCGCCAAAGCCGCTACCTAAATTCAGTCCAATCCTACGGCCATCAGACAAGAAACCCGAGGCGCTAGCCCACAGCCAGAAACTGCTGTACTCCCACACGCCGCGCCCCCAATCTAATTGACCGAGGGATGAATCCGGTTTCAACCCCTCATGAGTATCCCCATATTTGACCCATCCAGTGGCTGGCATACAGTTGATCTTGCGGTTGTAATAGAAACGCTTCTTCGGGATAGGGATGACGATATTCATTGATTCGTGCTCGGGTGGGCAATCCAGGCTAATTTCGGCGGAGATGCCGCGTCCATCGTGGAATGCGGGCCAATCGACGCTGATGGACCGAGCCGCGGGTGAGGTGCAGAAATGCAATTTGACACCCTGCCCCTCATAGTGGCAGTCACTATCCGTCGAGTTTCGCGGCAGCGTGATACCTTTTCCAAGGGGGATCACCAGCCCTTCCTCGTGCAGGTCACCACTCTCGAAATCTAGCGTATAAACGAAGACATTGCCAGCATAGCCCAGGTCAGCGATGGTGGCGGAGAAAAATCGAGTTGGGGTGAATACAGCGTAATAGTCCCAGCGTTTGGTGCGAGCGAATTGCCAGAATTTGAAGATGCTTGGATAGAATGAAACATAATCGAGATTGCAATCTAAATATTGGTGCCGCGCCCAACCGATTTGAGCCAGATTCCCTGCAGCCGTGAGCAGAGGCCCTTCTTGAGTGATTTCCTTTTGCATGGTGTCCTCCTATAAAACGTTCAACGTTTAAAGTTGAACGTTTGTTTGAGCGCATCAACGTTTGACGTTCTAAGATATTGGCGATATGCCGCCGTTTCATCAAGTAAAGATTTCAGTGTCATCGCAACATCGTTCAACGCATGACCTGGTTCTCCATTGGCGTTCAAATAAAGCTCTCCGCTCTCTGCTCCCTGTTCCACGCTGATATGTCCTTTCTCTTCCATCCAGGCAAGTCCTAACCGCACTGTCGCTTCACGATGTGCCATCGCAGCTGCAAGCATTGCTATCTGCGCGATGCCATCTTTGGCTTTGATGGTGTGTTTGACCAATCCTGCTAATCGTGAAAGGAAAGTTTCTGGATTGTCTAGATCTGGATCGACGTCGAAAAGACAAACCACCTGAGGTGCAACAGCTTCTAGAAGGGAGCGTAATTCTCTGGGGCTGGATGGCGGGGTCCACAGGATCAGCTTTTCGGCAGGTTCCAGCCCTAATCGGTCGCGCCCACCCAAACGGCGTTTGGCTTCTCCCTCTGTGTAGAGCAGGATATTGCTCTGGGATTTGAGATCATCCAATAATGCCAGGGGATGCGCCTCGCCGCGGTAATCCGCAATTTCCAGCGCTGGAGCGCTTGTAACAACCTCAGGGGTGATCCCCTCACTTTGACGAAAATCCAGCCATTGGGCTTGAACGCGGCGATTTCCACGAAAGGTGTTGGTTCGCACAGTGAAGGCCAGATCGAAAGTGGTTTGTGGAAGCTCCTCGCCAGCGCCACGCCACCAAACAAATTCCTGATTGACCCCCTCTTGATCTTCGACCACCAGACGCGAATGCTGACGCGTGCGTCCGATAGGGACATGAGATACCAGATTGAGATCACGACAGGCCAGGGTCAGGGGCGGGTTGCCTGCGCCAAACGGAGCCAGACGTTCCAGGTCTTCCACGAAATCTAGCGAGATATCTGAAAGCGGGATAACGGCGTCGATGAACAGGCCTGGTTCAAGGGGCGCGTCCGATTCAGCGATCATCGACCGGATGGTGCGGGAAAGCCTCTGGCGAAAATCGGGGATTCGTTCAGGGTCAATAGATAGTCCCGCAGCCATAGGATGACCGCCATAACCCAGCAGCATTTCGCTCTGCGCAGCGATAGCTTCGGTGATATGCACACCCTCGACAGAACGCGCAGAACCACGGGCGGGTTCCCCCTCGGGGACAGATAGCAGGATGGCGGGCTTGTTGAAACGCTCTACCAACCGACTGGCGACGATGCCGATCACGCCTGGTGGCCATTGTGGGTGGGCTAGCACGAGGGCAGCGAAGTTGAGCAGTTCAGGCTCTTTCTCAATTTGACTCAATGCGGCCTGATAGATCTGATCAGTGAGCAGGCGGCGTTTATTGTTCAGGCCTTCGAGTTGGGTAGCGATGATATTTGCTCTACTGGGGTCGTCCGTGGTGAAGAACTCGACGATGGAGTTGGCGTCCGCAAGGCGCCCCAAGGCGTTGAGCCGCGGCCCAATGGAAAAGCCGATTGATTCTTCCGTGAGTTGATCGGGGATAATCTCAGCGATCTTATAAAGTGTCTGCAATCCCAACCGCTGGGTGTGTCGTAAGGCTTCCAGGCCGCGCTGCAGTAGGTAGCGCGCATCGCCGGTCTGTAGGGCCACATCGGCGACGATCCCCAAAGCGACCAAGTCGAGATAATTCTCGGGAGGGTGACGGGAGACGGATGACGGGGATGCTGGTTCTCGGACTTCCGTCTTCCGTCTTCGGTCATATAGTTCCTCAACCAGTTTGAACGCCACCCCAACACCTGGAAGTGTTGAAAGTGGGTGTCCATCTGGCAGCATTTTTGAATTGACGATGGCATCAGCATCTGGCAATGAGGGTGGCAGATCGTGGTGGTCGGTGATCACGACGGTCAGGCGGCGCGATTTGGCATATTCAACGGCTGTATGTTCGGCGATGCCCGTGTCGCAGGTGAGTAGGATAGTGGGTAGTGGTTGGTGGGTGGTGGGTAGTAGCTGGCGTAGTTTCTCGACTTTTATGCCGTGGCCTTCGGTGGCGCGGATGGGGATGTAATAATTTACTTCAGCCCCCAGATTTTGCAGCGCTTCGACGAGCAGTGTGGTGGCGGTCTGGCCGTCGACATCGAAGTCGCCCCAGACAAGAATAGTTTCTTTCTCACGAATAGCGCTCTCGATTATATCTGCGGCCTTGATCAGACCGGGAAGTTCGCTGGCTGGTGTAGGGGTGTAGAAATCGGGATCGAGGAAGGCGCGTGCAGTGTTAGGGTCAGTGATCCCGCGTCGGGCGAGAGTTTGCACGACAAGAGGGTGTCCACCGATGCTATCGCGGAGGTTTTCCGAAACAGGATAATTTTGGAGTTCATGCCAATTTATCATTTTTTAACGCAGAGATGCAGAGTAGCAAAGACGCAGAGAAAAAATTTAGAGTCTGTTTACGACCCGATGATAGCCATCAACTACTAATTTCTCCCCAAAGTTTATTACAATTCCCAACTTCAAACCAGTAAGTCGCAAATATGTAAGCGTTTGAACTTCATAGATTTCATTGTACTGTGTTGTCGCTTTACATTCGACAATAACTTTTTCAGCGATGAGTAAATCCAAGCGTAAGGGTGATCCTAACTCGGCACCTTTATAAATGACTGGTACTGATTTTTGGCGCACGACCTTGACACCTCGTTTCTCGAGCTCGAAAGCTAAGGCTTCTTCATAAACGCTCTCTAGCAGACCAGGTCCACCTAAAGTTCGATGAACCTCAATGGCAGCATCTAAAATAATCTTACTGATCTCGTTTTCATGCATAAAAGTTCCTTCCAATTATTCCAAACTCTGCGTCTCTGCGTCTCACCGTCTCTGCGTTTAGTATTCTATTTCAGCGATATCATCAAAGTCGAGTTCTACTTCAAAGCCCTCTGCCTCACTGAGATCATCAATTTCGTTGAGCGGACCCGCCTCGATGCCGCGGTTGCACAACGACCGGTACACACAAAATTTGCAGCGGCGTTCGTCTTCAGTGAGAGGGGCGTCTGCATTGCCCATGATTTGGATTTCGGAAATCAATTGTGAGAGATAGGCTTCATCTTCGTCGAATTGTTTTTTGCTGTAGGGAAAGTGCGCCGGCTGATCGGGGAAATCAGAATACCAATAGATCATCTCGATCTGTTCTGGCTTGAATTCAGCTCCATCATTCAGTTGTGAGCCAGCTTTGGCTAAGAGATACGGATAAACTCGCGTTTGCAGTCGATGGGTCAACCACTCACGTTTGGGCTGTTTTCGCGAAGTTTTCCAGTCATAAATCGTGGCAACAAAACCCTTAGGGTCTTCAGTTTGATTATTAATTCCGTGGTTGCTTTCTGAGACCCTAAGGGTTTTCAGTGTAAGCAAGTCATATTTGGCCATGATGCGGAAATCACCTATTGGGGCAGAGAGATTGATTTCGGGTAATGTTTTTAGACTCGGGATGTTTGGCATAGCCCTTCCGAAGTCTTTTGACCCCGTGAAATTTTCCCACCAGCGACTAAGTACCTCATCCCCCTCAACCTGGCTGGCAATTTTCTCGTTGTCCACGCCCAGCCAATATTGGTGAGCCATATGATGAAACTGAGAACCGCGCTGCATATAAAGCTCGTTATCCTTGGCTGGCTCAGCTTCAACCGCAGGCCAGGCGCGCTGCTGGATATAACGCAATTGAAATCGACGTTTACAATCGACGTAATCTTGCAAAGAACTTTGACTAAATTGAAAACTATCTGGCAGTGACATCAAGACCTCGAAAACTATTTCACCGTCAAGGCGCCAAGGACGCTAAGTAAATAATTACTATAAACCCTTTGCGATCTTTGCGCCTTCGCGGTTGGTTGATCATCGGTTATTCCAAAAAGATTGCAAAGCCACCAACGGGATCGCCGGCTGCAGGTTGCCTTTTCGGCCCGTATTCCACGTGATGACCAATTCTTTCTTGGCGCGTGTGATGCCTACATATAAAAGGCGCAGTCGCTCGCGCGCATACTCCATGCGGGCATCATAAGTCGGTCTACCTTCAGCATACCATTCGTACGCGTCCTTTGAAAATGCAGCCTCCAACTGAGCCAGAGTTTCGGCCTCCAGATTCAGACTATCGCGAATAAACCATTTCTCAGGGATGTAACTATCGTATTCCATCCCTGACGGGAAGTCATAATTGTTGACTGACATCAAGTAGACACGATCCCACTCTAACCCTTTGGCCTTATGGACAGTCGCAATGACTACCTTGCCTTTATGTTTATCGGGGTCGAAACCAGAGTCATCTTCGCTGAAGCCCAGGAAGCGGCGTTCATTCTTGGCAATCACGGCCAGCTCACCGGTCAATTCTGGCAGTTGCCACTCTGGATGCAAATTCCGCACACGCCGCAGCAGCACGGCTAATTTATGGGAGATGGCCAGATCGTTGGGCTTGGTGAATAATTCTTGGGATAAAGTCAGGATCATTTGGTCGATGGGCAGCTCGATGGTTTTCAACCAACGCGACAGGACGAGGCGGAATTCTTCGAGCTGGTCCAACTCATCGAGAGAAATCTCTTGTTCCCGAAGATTATCTAGCCAATCTCGCTCCGGGCCTGGGTGCAGAAAATCCTCGACGTATTGACAACCCTTCAGGATTTTTGCGGTGGCTTTGACCTGCTCCCAAATCTCAGATTCTGCCCGATCATCCCGCCGCCAGACCTGATAGACGGTGGCCAATTTGCGCGCTGAGCCTGGATCAGCGAGATACTGCAATATGTTCCCTAAGGCTCCAGCTGTGAAACGCGTCGAACTGGAGCTGCGCAACAGCCCATCGACGGTCTCGATTTTGCGTTTGCGCAGCTCATCATTGAGCGCGAAGCCGCGCGTGTTACGCGGCGCCAGCACGGCTACCGTTTCATCGGGATGTCCCTCGAGCCACCGTTCCACTGAATCCGCTACGGCTTGGAGTTCGCCCTCGGGCGAGAATTTGCTCTCGACCAAGTGGATTGCCTCCGCTGCATCCGGTGGATTGGGTTGGGGATCACCCTCGGGGGTTGGTTCGATATGGGGGATATCTAGGGCGTCGCGCACTTCTAATACAGGATGTTCGCCTCGGGTCCAATCGATCAAATAATTAGCTAACTCGATCACACTTTCCGTAGAACGTCCTGAGTTAGGCAGTTCGCGCGGGTGATCGGCCTTGGTCATGAATTCACGCAGATACTTCGGGTCCGCTGTGGTGAAAGATTCATAGATGGCCTGGTTGGGGTCGCCGACGCGCACCCAATTCCCTGACGAACCTGCCAAAAGACGCAGGATCTGTTCTTGCAGGTGGCTGCTATCTTGGGCTTCATCTTCCAGGATAAAGGGCCACATTTCTTGCAGGCGAGCCAACAACTCTTCATCGGAGTTGAGTGCGCCTAGCGCCAGGCGAATGAGATCGTCGAAGTCCACAGAGCCGCGATAGGCCAGGGAGCGCTGGTATTCCTTGTACATCCACAAGCCCATCTCTGCCAGGGGCAGCGGGAGGGGCAAACCCTCCAGTTGGCGCTGCAAAATATCGGGCGTGAGCTGCATATCTTTGGCTGTGCGGATGAAACTCAGAGCAATGCCTTTGACCAGGTTGGGAAGTTGATCTCGCCGCACCCAATCGCGGCGCCCTTCTGCAAGTTCTGGGTCGAGATATTCGTCCAGTACGTGGGGATTAGCCCGCAGCCAGGTGTTGGCAACTTCGTCCCGGATAGCATTGGCCTCGCGCTCGTCGATAATCTGGAAGTTGGAATCCAACCCCACAAGTTCAGGCCGCTCGCGCACGATGTCATGTGCCAGACCATGCAGCGTGCGTACGCGGTAATAGGGCAGCAGAGGGCGCTTCTCTTGGTCGCGCAGGAAACCTTCGATGCGAGTGGAAAAATGATCCACCGCCGAATTGGTCAGCGTGACGATGAGGATCTCCTGGTTTTCAGTCAGCGTACCTTCCAGGATGATTTGGGCAGCGAGAGCTGACAGTGTCCAAGTTTTACCACTGCCAGGTACGGCAGAGATTCCCATGGTTCCACCTGGGTATTCCAATACAGCTTGTTGTGCTGGGCGGGGGATGAAGTCAGTCATCAGTATTCAGTAATCGGTGTTCAATCATCAGTTTACAGTAAACAGAAAACAGTTATTTCTTAACTCATCTTACGCAACCTAATGAGAATCTACCTGAAATAGGGGTGGGGGCAGAGCCACCCACCCCCTATTCCAGGGAAACCTTGCTACGTGTGCCTAACATAAATTCTTAATTTGTTGCCTAGCAGCCCAAACGAGTTGGGTGGTGATGAGATTATGTATGCAACTTGTTTATTCTGAGGTAAGTTTTTTCGCAAATGTAAGGAAACTGATCTCCTTAAAGACAGGGTGAATGGCTGTAGATGCTTCCTTGACGATGGCATAACCATGCTTTTTATAGAAGGGTACTGCTTTATGATTGCGGGATGTGGTTCCAAGGTGTACTCCCTTTATTCCCAGGCACTTGAGATGATCTTCAAAATGAGAGATCATATTTGTGCCAATGCCCATATGGTGGTATTCAGGAAGTACATTAATATGGAGATGTCCAGGGTATTCAACGTGAATATCGACGGGGTTTGCTGGTTTTTCTCGCATATCGGGCAGAACTTTGCCTAAACCTAGCAGAGTTTTGAATGTCTTCGGAGAGCGCCAACTCGTAAAAAACAGCGCTCGCAACGCAATGCGCCAATACATAGTAAGTGCAAAACGTTTTTCCTGCCTTGGGGTATTCGTTGTCCCACAGATGAATCCGACAACATCTTGACTATCATCCTCGACGGCAACAAAGAAGTGTTCGGGTTCATAATGGGCATAGTATGCAATGAAGATCATAAAGAACAGTCGCTTATCGTTGAAGTAATCGCGTCCTTCTAAACCTTCGCCTTTGAAGCCGGTTCGGTAAGTTATATTTTCTACGGCTTCTTCATCAGCCGGTTGATATGGACGAATTGAAATTGCCATAAACTTTTTCTGTCATTGCGAGCGACCTTTGGGAGCAAAGCAATCTGAAACCCAAATGAAGGGCGATTCAGATTGCTTCGTCCGCCTACGGCGTCCTCGAAATGACCGCTAACGAATCACTACCCACTATCCACTGACCTGAGGGCGCGATCGATAGCTTTCAGCAGTAATCCTTTATGCTCGTAACCCTGTTCTCCCAACTCGCTCAGCCCAAGATAAATACCACTTCGACAACGGCGAATTAGCCCTAACACGAGCCGATAAAGGGAATCGCGGCTGGCATCATATTCATCGGAATCGGTCCAGGGGCGGTGCATGTCCCAATGACGGCTGAGAACATAGGGGTGGGTGAGTGGTTGGCGGATGCGCTCGTACCAGCCGCGTGAGCCGATATCCAGCCAGAACTGGTATTCGACCGCTCGGTTGCGCATCAGGAAGGTATAGGCTGGAGCCAAGAAAACAGCATCCTCGAGTTGGGTCTGCCAACTGAAGATATACTGAGCGGCGATGACGCCATCCTCGACCATACGCATATATTCTTGTCCCATGGGGATGCCTTGTGCGTCGAGACTATCGCCCACGGCCCAACGGAACTTGCGCACTGACTCGATCAGATTGGCGGTGACTTCTCCAGCGTCATATTCGGCATGGAAGCCAAACCCCGGCTGAGATAAAACTTCACCGAAAAGACGGCTGAAAAAATGATCCAATTCATCGGGTGTTTCTTGCGTGTAGGCACTCAACCATGCATACAGGTTTTCGTATAAATTACCTAGCCTAAAAGTAATCCGCTCTTGGATTTCGGGATTGATTTGATCGAAAGAAGAAAGCGAACCTTCACGTTCTTTGTAAACGATCTCTGTGAGAAGTTGGGCACGGACCAGATCCAGATTGGCAATGGTTTGGATGAAGGCATAGGCAAGGTCAAACTTCGATGGAATCAGTCCCCATTGGGGATGGGCCAGCGCAGCCAGGGTCAGCAGTGCTTGTGTGGCTGGTTCTTCCCGCAGGGAGCGCGATGGCCGGTGGGAGTAGGCGGGAATGCCCATTTCCTCTAGGCGCTCGGTCAGCGAGAAACGTAGGGCGTCGCTGAGATAAGATGACAGCACGACGATCTCCCCGGGCGGAACACCAGCATCAATTAATTTTGCGATTTTGTCAACGATCCAATCCAGCATTTGGGGGTAGTAGCGAGTGGTATCCAAGGGGGAATGGTGAATGGGGAATTGTGAATTGGCGAATTGTTCAAATGAACGTTCTTCTTCAGGGAGCAAGGCTTGTGTAATAGCGTATCCAAAATCCAGGATCTCTTCCGAAGCACTAAAAGACTCTAATAGCGTAATCTGCTGGTTGCAGCGCTCTTTTAGGTTGTATGCTGTTTGGGGGTCAGCACCCATAAATCGACGGTAGCCAGCCTCGAGGTCGTAAATGAACAACCCTGATTCTAGTGCGGGGATCCAACTTCGCAGCAGATCAAACGTGACCGGGACATCTTCTTCCAAATTATCTACGATCATATGTCGATAGGTCCCCAAGAGATGATCATGACAAATCGAAGCGGGCCAAAGGTAGTTGAAAAAGATTTCAAGCTGTAGAGAGAAATCGAGCAAGTTGTGCTCCAGGCAAAATGTACGGAACAGGTCCGCGCAATGTTGGGCATCTTCGTAGACATGTGCTTGACCGGGCTCCCCAGCCCAGGCGTTTTTGAGCTTTTGGCTGATCTCAGTGTGGGGGAAGCCGACCACAGCGGCCTTGTTGAGGTTGTCGATGATCTGGCTGTAAAGACGGTTGCGCTCGATGGTGATGGACTCAAAGAAGCCTTGGTCCAGCAGGGGGCGCACCAAATGAGCCATATAATATTGAGCGGTCTCTAACGTGAGGAATGTAGGCGGTTGATTGGGGTAAGCGAATCCGGCCTCGGCGGAAACGATGGGCCAAAAAAGCTCTACCATGCGTTTAGCCAGACCGCCGATAGTCACCACGGTCACCGCACCACCCGCGGTGGTTGAAGGGCTGCGTAAGGCTTCATAATACGGAGTTGCCAGTGTGCGCTGCGGAACGAGCAGTAAGATCTCATTGCCTGGGATGCCGGATTCAAGCAGATGGAGGATGCGCTCCACGCCAACTGTGGTTTTGCCCGTACCAGCATGACCTTCGAGGAAGATTATCGCGTCAAGAGGGGCTCTACTTAAATCAAGTTGCTCTGGGGTGAGAGAAAATGAAGTAGTTACCATTTGCATTCATTTTACACCATAGATGAGCAATTTCGGGCGGATTTGCTCTCTTGACGGTAGCGGTTTTCAATGCTATATTTTCGACTGTAGGATGCCAGAAAGTTTTCGTTGGAAGTAAGGAAGAAAGACAACAGCTCGAGGCAGGGTCCTTGAGCTGTTTTTTTGACCCTCCGATGGAACGATCAAGCACCTCTAAGTAATATCAGATATATTCAATAAGGAGTTTAAAATGTCTGAACGTGTCACCGGTACTGTCAAATGGTTCAACGGAAGCAAAGGTTATGGCTTCATTGAGCGCGAAGAGGGCAAGGATGTTTTTGTCCACTATTCTGCTATCCAAGGCGATGGCTTCCGCAACCTTGAAGAAGGTCAGAAAGTTGAGTTCGTCGTAGAAGAAGGCGCAAAAGGACCTCAGGCTGCTGAAGTTATCCCTCTGTAGGGGATTGTACCTTTACAAAACGAGACCCCGCTCTATATTGTGGGGTCTTATCATTTAAGAAACCTGGACGCGGATTGACAACCAGACACCTGCGGCGACACAAATAAACAAAATTGAAAACCGTACAATCTTTGGGGAAAATTTGAAGGGCAATTAAAAGGAGTTTTGGTTTGATAACAAATCAATTTCAGTTTCATAGCTCAATTTCTTTATTGCTGCTTTCTTTGAGAGCCAGAGCAACTGATCGACTTCTTCGTTGGGGGTGAATGTGCAATCTTTTTTTAGCACCATATTCCAGAAAAGCACAATTTTGGCAACACCCCCAACAATGTAGGCCGTGCTGCCCGCAAAGTTGACTATTTTTGCCTTGCAGCCGGTTTCCTCTTTGATTTCGCGCAAAGCGGTTTCCTGCCAACGCTCGCCGGCGTCGCGTTTTCCTTTGGGGATGGACCAGTCGTCGTAGCGTTTGCGATGAACAATAGCAATTTCTTGCCCCAGAGGGCCATCGCGCCAGAGCAAACCTCCAGCGGCTTCGATCACATCGGCGTTGACGTTTTCGTTTTTTGTGTTCGACATTTTTGTAATACTCCCTTTATCGGGCAGATGTTCTTGAGAATAAACATTTTAAATATTCCCCCTCTGGGAATTTGATGGGATGATCAAGCGCGTGTCCAGTACGTTCAATTTCTTTTAGATGATTTCCAGCTAGTTGAGCTTCCTGCTGGATCACAGAGAAGAAGTCTTCTGGTGTGATACGGCTGGAGCAGGATGATTGCACAAGTATCCCCCCTGGGTTGAGGACACTGAGCCCCAGGCGCGTCAACCGGCGGTATTGGAACAATGCCTTTTTAACTTCAGTCTTCCTTTTTGCGAAAGAGGGTGGATCGATGATTACCATGTCAAAGTGCTGATGATTTTCTTTAAATTGAGTCAAAACATCAAAAACGTCACCAACGATGATTTGATGGTCAGCCGCAGCGATTGATGGGTGATCTTTGTTGTGGGAGAAATTGCGTTCAGCAGCTTCGAGAGCGGGGCGGCTTATGTCCACGCTGGTGATGGATTTTGCGCCACCCCGAGCAGCGTATATTGAAAAACTGCCGGTGTAGGCAAAGAGGTTGAGCACAGAGTTACCCTCTGCTAAGGATTCGACACGCGCCCGATTATCACGCTGATCGAGAAAAAAACCAGTCTTCTGGCCGCGTATGGGATCAGCTTCGAATGACAGCCCGTTTTCTTGAAACAACACTGGGCCATTCAGGGATGCTCCCCAAAGGATCATGCTATCTTCGAGACCGTAAAGGTGTTCAGGTCGGCGCGAAACTTCACGGCTTAGCCTCAGTATGATCCGCTTTGGAGACAAGTTGATAAATAAGGGCAGTAGATCACGCAAAAAGGGGATCCATGCGGCTGTGTAAATTTTAAGCACCCCTGTATCGGCATAGATATCCAGTACAAGTCCCGGAAATCCATCGTTCTCCCCATGAAACATGCGATACCCGTTTGTGTATTCAGGGAGCCTGGAACGGATTTCTTGGGCGCGGATAATTTTTCTACGAAACCACTCTTGATTTATGTGGATGGGATCTTTGTGCTGCAGAACCCGCACGCGGATGGGAGAATCAGGATCATACAAACCAACTGCCAGAAAACGTCTCTTCTGATTGAAAACTACCGCCAGGTCGCCGGGTTTCCCGTCATGGCTTTGACGGCGTATGGCTTCATTGAAAAGCCAGGGATGCCCGTTTCTAAGACTGCGTTCAGCCGCGGGTGTGACGTGTAGCGCAATTCGTTTTTCCGATGGCGTTGGGAAGGAAGAGAGAAGTTCTTTGAGCACGTTTTATTCGGAATCCTTTTCCAGCACAACAATATAAATAGGTGATTCTGAATCGATGAAGTGGTCGATATGCCAGCCGGTATCAGCGACGATTTCTTTCATTTCGTCTTTTGATACCATCAAGTAATCCATCCAGGGGGTTTTGAACTTGCGATACCGTACTCGCAGGCGTAGTTGACCAGGCATGCGTCCACGCTGGCGGTTAAATTCATGGTATTCCAGATGGTCGGGGCGCTCTGTTTGATAAGGATCATTGGTTTCGGCGATTATGGTTCCGCCATCAAAAGTTAGGTTATGAAAGCGGCGCAGCAACCGTTTGGCGCGTTGGGGATTTGCGAACAAACCAAAATTGTTACCCATCATGATGATCGTATCAAAGGGTTCAATATGACGACTGATCTTAGTGATCGGTAAGAGACGCGCATCATTGACACCCCGCAGCCGGCATAATTCGACTGCCTTTGGTGAGTTGTCCACCGCGGTGACTTCGAGCCCTTGATTTTGTAAGTACAATGAATGGCGGCCTGCCCCCGCGCCAATGTCTAGTACCCGGCCATGAGCTAATTTCATAGCTTCTTGTTGATGAACGGGCCATTGATTATAAGGAGCAAAGTATGCACTCACGTTTGTGGATGCAGCGATAAAGCCGTCATCTCGCTCAATGATTTCCGCCCCTTCATTATTGATGTAGTAATTGAACAGCTCTTGCCCGTGGGCATCTTCATTTTCCTTCACAGTGTTCCTCCTAGCTCGCTGATCAGATATAATTCGCTGGTCTGATTAGCCTTATTTATATCATGGAGCTTGCATGCCTGCCGAGAATACGGAGAAAACTTCTCAATTCGATGCCTGGATCTTAGCCATTCGCCCGAAAACTCTGCCCGCGGCGGCATCGCCCGTGGTTATCGGGTCGGCGTTAGCTTTTGTCGATGGTAAGTTTGACTTTTGGCCTGCCCTTACAGCTTTGTTAGGTTCACTCTTACTTCAAATCATTTCCAACGTTGCCAACGATTTATTTGATTTCAAGCGCGGCGCAGACGCGGGGGAACGGCTGGGTCCGACGCGCGTTACTCAGGCCGGGTTGTTGACCTCAGATCAGGTTCAACGAGGATTGATGATTCTTATTGGATTGACGGTTTTAATTGGTATATACCTGGTTATTCACGCTGGGTGGCTGATTCTGGTATTAGGGGTGGTTGCCATTATTTCAGCTGTGGCTTATACCGGAGGACCTTTCCCGTTAGCCTATCATGGATTAGGTGATTTATTTGTCTTTGTTTTTTTCGGGCTAGCAGCAACGGCTGGAACCTATTTTGTGCAGGTTGGAACAGTGAGTTCTGCTGCCTGGTGGATGGCTTGTTCCATAGGGCTGTTGATCGTGGCGATCTTGATTGTCAATAATTTGCGTGATATCGAAAGCGACCGAGCCGCTGGAAAACGAACTCTTGCAGTTCGGTTCGGTGTTCACATATCCCGTCTAGAGTATGCATTCTGTATCTTCGGAGCGTATGCAATCCCCATGGTGACATGGGCCTTGGGTTTGACATCTTTTTGGGGCCTGGTGGTATTTTTGTCAATACCAATGGCATGGCGTTGTGTCCGAGTTGTCAATATCGAAACAGGGGGCGCATTGAACAAAGTTTTGGCTGGAACTGGGCGTTTGGGATTGGTTTTTGCATTGCTATTTTCCTTCGGAATCATTGCCAATACTTTATGGTAATATTGGATGAGCAGTGTCTCAAGTTGAGACAAAAGATCGGACAAAAATAGAAAATCTTTAAATTCAGAAGTGTCCGAACCTTTGTCCGAAAGTTCAGGCAGTGTTTCTTGACACATAAATTTCTCTATGCTAGAGTAAGCTGATTTTTAGTTTGAGGAGATTTACATTGACAAAATCACGATCACAACTCATGGTAGATCGCTTACGCGACCTGCAAGCCTCCTCCCCAGACATTGAGGCCTCCGCGGTTGTTAGTGTTGACGGATTAACGATTGCATCTGCTTTGCCCCAAGGGGTGGAGGAGGATCGAGTTTCTGCGATGTCGGCTGCAATGTTGTCCTTGGGTGAGCGTATTGCTTCGGAATTAGGTCGTGGTTCACTCGACCAGGTGTATATTAAAGGAGAAGAAGGATTTGTAATCCTTATGTCGATAGGTGATGATGCAGTGCTCACTGCCCTGGCTCGTGAAGATGCAAAACTGGGGCTAATTTTCCTAGATATGCGGCGTGCAGCTGACGATCTCACCAAGTTGATCTAATTCGAGTTTGAATATGGAATCTATTCCTAAAAGTGGTTTCTACTACCCTAACAAATTTGCGTTGATCACCATTAAGGCACTTGAAGATGTGATGGGGAAAAATGGTCTCAATGCGATATTGAATTTGGCAAATTTGGGTGATTTAATTGATCGCTACCCCGCCGATAATTTAAATAAAGAGTTTGACTTCTCAGATTTTTCTGCAATCAACTTGGCTTTAGAAGAGATGTATGGCCCCCGAGGGGGCCGGGGTTTGGCCTTGCGTGCTGGAAGAGCTACCTTTGATGATGCTTTGAAAGATTTCGGCGCCTTGGCCGGTGTAGGAGATTTAGCATTTAAAGTATTACCTTTAGAAGCGAAATTGCGTATCGGTGTCCCTGCCGTAGCGAAAATCTTCAGCCAGATGAGTGATCAAATATCGACTGCCGAAGAAAAAGAAAACGAATTTGTTTATACGATCCATCAATGTCCAGTATGCTGGGGACGCAGTGGAGAGGATAAACCGGTTTGCTTTGTGGCTACGGGGCTTCTCCAAGCTTGTTTGAAGTGGGTTTCCGGTGGCAAAGAATTTCGAGTCAATGAATCGAAATGCCATTCAAATGGCGACGAATTTTGTGAATTCGTTATCCAAAAACAGCCCATAGATTAATTGGACGGCAAAACCTAGTGGACGAAAAATCTAAAATCCTGATAGTTGAAGATGATTTGGATGTCGCCGAGATGCTTGAGGCTTATTTCCAAGTCCAAGGTTACAATGTTAAGACGGCGAATTGGGGAGAAGACGCCGTGGAGATTTCCCAAAGTGATAACCCAGATTTGGTTATTCTAGATATTCGTTTGCCTGATATCGATGGTTATGAAGTCGCTCGACGCATGAGGAATAATCGCCGGACGGAGAATATTCCCATCATTTTTCTCACTGAGAAACGGTCCCGTTCCGATAGACTTCAGGGACTTGAATTAGGTGCTGACGACTATATAACGAAACCTTTTGATATCCAAGAATTACGTCTACGAGTCCGCAATTCTCTTCAAAGGATTTCACAAGATGCAATTAATAACCCTGTTACTGGTTTTCCAGAAGGTGTTCTCGTTGATGAGCGTTTGACAGAATGTCTCGCAAGTGATGACTGGGCGCTCCTATCTATTTCGCTGGTGAACTTGGATATTTTCCGAAATGACTATGGATTTGTCGCCTCCGATGACGTTTTACGTGCGGTAAGTTTAATGGTTCATAATGCCGTTCGCAATATCGGCACTACGTTAGATTTTGTGGGACATGTTTCGCCCACACAACTGGTAGTAGTGACCAACCCAAACGTAGTCGTCGATTTGGGAGAACGAATTCGATCCCGAATTGAACAGTCGCTAGATTATTTTTATCCTCTCAAGGATCGCGATACAACTGAAGCTCTCAGCCGAAGACTGGCTCTAAAAATGGGGGGGGTATTACCCAATCATGGTCCGTTTGAAAATTTAGACGGCATAAAAACTAAGCTATTCGAACTGCAGTGAAATCTATATTTGCAAAGTTTTCGTTTGGATGGTACTAACTTGCCATCCCAAAACGGTTAATATATATGAAAATTACAATTGTTATCCCTACGTATAATGAGCTTGAAAATCTACCAAAAATTGTTTCAGCCGTTTTTGAATTGCCGTTACCTGAACTTAAAGTATTGGTTGTAGACGACGACAGTCCCGATGGCACAGGGAAATTGGCCGATGAATTAGTTAAACAATATCCTTCGCGATTATCCGTGCTACACAGGGAGGGAAAACTTGGTTTAGGCACTGCATACATCCGTGGATTTGAAAAGGCGCTGGCTGATGGGGCAGAGTATATTGTTCAGATGGATGCCGATTTTTCACACCCTCCAGAGAAAATTGTCGAGTTTGCTGAAACGATCAAACACTGTGATGTAGTAATTGGTTCGCGCTATGTACGCGGCGGTGAACTGGACAAAAATTGGCCATTTTGGCGAAAAGCCTTGTCCTGGTTTGGGAATTATTATGCGCGTTTCATTCTCAATGCTTCCGTCCTTGATGTCACCGGGGGGTTTAGATTTTGGAGACGCGACACTTTGCTAGGAATACCCCTTGATCGTGTGCGCTCAAATGGTTATGCTTTCCAAATCGAGATGATCTATATTGCACATCGTTTGGGCTACCAAAGTAAAGAGGTGCCGATCTATTTTGCAGAACGGGATTTAGGGAAATCTAAAATGTCTATCAAGATTCAGATCGAAGCTGCATATCGGGTTTGGCAGATGCGCAATTCATATCAAGATTTACACCCCATCGTTCACCAAAAGGAGGAAGCGCATTCAGCCTCTTTGTAATTTGTGCGATTTGACGCATCCTAAGCGAGACAGTATAATCGCTTTGTTCTCGTAAAAAAATCTACATTTCAAAGTAGCGGACACTATTCATGGCCTTAAAGGGCAACCTTCGTGATTTCTCGATTAACCAGCTTTTAAATTTGATCAACCTGGCAAAGAAAACTGGTACCCTGGTTGTTGAAGGCCCAGGCGATTCTGCCTGGGTATCTTTTCGTGAGGGGAAGTTAGCGTATTCAAGAATGGATTCTGATAAAGATAACTTGGCAGCAATCCTTCATCGATCAAAAAAGCTATCTCGTTCTCATTACAATACGATTCAGTCTCGTGCTGCAAGTATGAGTGATAAAGAATTAGGTTTATTGCTCATCAATGCTAACTACCTGACTCAAGAAGATATCTTGGAAAGTTTGCGTTCCGAATTTGTAGGTGTACTTCACCGAATTTTCACCTGGGTTGAAGGTTTGTTTCGATTCGAAGATGATGTTATGCCGCCTGACGGAAAGATTACGCTGCAGATCGGACTTGAGAATATTATTATCGAGGGCTCGCGACGTCTCAGGGAATGGGAGCAACTTCAAGATGAGCTACCTAGCCTTGATATCGCTTTGCGTTTCACCGACCGTCCAGGTGCGGATATTCGAAAGGTAAACATAAGTGTAGAAGAATGGCGAGTTGTGTCTTATATTGACCCCAAGAATACGATCAAACAGATTGCTATCACAACCAAGATGAATGATCTTGAAATTCGGCGCATCGTTTATGGCTTGTTGCAAGCGGGCTTAGTTGAACTTGTCCGACCAGAAGGTGTCGTCTTAGAACGCCAGAAACCTTCCTTCCCTGTGGCCGATGCCGAAGAACAAAAATCTTTGGTTAATAAGCTAATCACGCGGATCCGCTCGCTCTAGTTTTCCGTTGAGAGAAAAGATTTCATAAATCATCAGTAATTTTGAGGCAAGCTATTATGCAAACAGTAAAAATGGTAGTCACAGGCCCCTTCAGTTCTGGTAAGACTGAATTTATTCAGACGGTCAGCGAAATTGATGTCGTTGCTACTGAGAGGAAAATTTCTTCTGAGGCCGAAAGAATTAAAGAAACTACCACGGTTGCCATGGATTTCGGCCGCATCACTGTAGATGACAACCTGGTACTATATCTGTTTGGAACCCCTGGTCAGAAGCGTTTCGATTTTATGTGGGAGATATTGTCGGAGGGAATGCTTGGGTTTATTGTAATGGTTGATAGTACTCGTCCTGAAACATTTCGTGAAGCACGAAGTATCCTTGAAACTTTTCGCGCTTATGCACCAACACCTTATGTAGTTGCCGCAAACAAGCAAGATCTCGAAGAAGCATGGACTATAGATGACATGCGAATTGCGTTGCGCCTCGATCCCAAAATCAAATTTCTTCCATGTGTGGCTTTAGAGAAAGAATCTGTAAAAGGTGTGTTATTAGAATTGCTTTACAGTATTCTAGCCGAGATGGAAGCAGGCGAATTTTAATTAGAGCTTTTAATCGGATATTGTGTCATCAATAACGACCGATCAAGGCATCCTGCACTACGAAGTTTACGGGCGCGGTCGACCTGTATTACTGTTGCATGGTTGGCTGGGATCTTGGGGGCTATGGCAGGAAACCATGAAATATTTAGGTCAATACTATCGCACCTATGCACTTGATTTTTGGGGGTTTGGAGAATCGGGGAAAAAGATTCCTACTTTTGCTGTACAAGATTTTGTAAGTATGGTCGATCAATTTATGGACCGCTTGGGCATCGAAAGAGCCCCGCTGGTTGGTCATAGTATGGGGGGAACAGTAAGTTTATCTACAGCAATTAACCATCCTAATCGAGTAAGCAAGGTTACTGTAATTGGTTCGCCCATTGTCGGTTCTTCGTTAGCTTGGTTATTAAAGTTGGCTGGTCATCGTTGGACTGCGTTGATGGTTTTTAATGCCATGTGGGCGTTGCGTTTTGGATTAAAAGTAAGTGCACCAATCATTTCAAACGATCAAAAATTCTATGAGATGATCACCCGAGATTTATCGAGAACGACATTAGAATCTTTTTTGCTTAGTATTGCATCCCTACGGAGAACAGACTTGAGACCATTTTTAAGCCAGATAAAAATTCCTGCAATGGGCATGTATGGTGACAAAGATGTGATCGTAGATCCCAAACAATGGCAACTCATGCAGACAGGAATGCAATCCGTACGCGTTGAGCGCTTCAAGAATGCCGGTCATTTTATTATGTTGGACGAGCCCGAAAGATTCCTGGGCACACTGAGAAACTTTTTGGATGACGAATCGTGACATTGACGAATAAACAATACTATTACCCCAATAATATGGGCAGAATTATTCTTTTGGCATTGGAAGATATCATTGGGCAGAAATTCATCAACACGCTGTTGAATGGTGAAAATTTGTCTCACGTACTTGATTGTATACCCCCAACCAACTTCGATCGTCAATTTAGCTTTGAATATCTGAGTCAGATGATGGCTTGTATTGAGAGTGCCTACGGCCCCAGAGCTGGAAGGGGTCTTGCATTGCGATCTGGTCAGGCTTGTTTTAAATACGGTTTGCGCGAATTTGGCCCAATGATCGGGGTCAGTGATATGGCGTTCAGATTGCTGCCGTTATCCACGAAATTAACTAAAGGTGCAAATTTGTTTGCGGGAGCATTCAATCAATACTCAGATCAAGAGGTGCGCGTCGAAGAAGATGGTGAGCATATATACTGGCATATTGACCGCTGTCCAATCTGTTGGCAGCGTCAAAGCGATCAGCCAACTTGTCATTTGGCAGTAGGCATATTACAGGAGTCGCTTTATTGGGTTAGCGGCGGAAAGAATTTTCTTATTGAGGAAACGGATTGTATTGCCAAGGGGGATTCATCCTGTACAATAGAGATCAATAAACAACCTCTGAGTTGATACATGCAGAAAATTATTCTCCCCGCCCCTAAAAATATCCATCCCTTCAACGAGCCTGCTCGAGATTTGCGTATTCAGAATAAGCCCCTTTGGCTAATTCATCGCGATGTCCTTGCACCTTACGCAAATCGAGAACGTGAACTTCTCCCTGGAGAAGCACTGCCCGATTTTCGGGAACCAGCCATTGTTTATCGCGAAAATTTGTTTTTTGACGCCGCGTTTATTGAAGCATTTTTGGGTGAAGCTAAAAATCGGGCGCGGCCTTCTAGGGCAGCGCTTTCTGAAAATGACCTTGCTTTTCGCGAGCACGCATTGCCATTATCTCATTCGTATCAAAAGTACGAAGATCTTTACTTGGTAGATCTGTGGTATTACCCTAATGGATATGCCGAAGATGTTCAACCGTTAGTTATTGATATGTTGCCTAGCGAGGTTGGCTATTACCATGTACCCACGTATATGGCAAACGAGTCAGGTGACCTAACTTTTCAGGTGCCTCTGCGAAGCATCTTGGCAATAGATACTTGGACGCATATTTTTATTGCCGATGTTGTTTTTGGCTTATTCTCGCGTGGGGCTCGTTTCGAAGATCGCCTGGAGCGTAATCCACTCTTCAAATTAAAAATCCTCGCAACCGCAATGTATGAAGGGACACAAGTTCTCGAATCTTCGTCTGTGGTCAAAATTGGGCGCAATTGTGTCATCGATCCCACCGCAATAATTCACGGACCTACAACAATTGGTGACAATGTGACCATTGGCGCTGGTGCGGTGATCGAAAATTGTATCATTGGCGACAATGTCAATGTTTCGCAGGGCTGTCAAGTTATGTTGTCAGTCGTGGGGGATGGTGCTTTCTTGCCTTTCCGTTCTTCGATGTTTATGACAACGTTTATGGACAACAGTATGGTGGCTCAAAATACGTGTTTGCAGATGTGTGTCATCGGACGTAATACTTTTATAGGGGCTGGCTCTACCTTTACTGATTTCAACCTGATCCCTACACCCCTGAAAGCTGTAGATTCCGATGGAAATTTGACGGATGCCAATCGGCCGGTTTTGGGTGGATGCGTCGGCCATAACTGCCGTTTGGGTTCTGGGATGATATTTTTCCCTGCCAGAACTATCGAATCCGACGTTGTGTTGGTTGCCTCACCTGAACGCCGTATTATTTCCAAAAATTTGCGCTATGAAGATAGTGACCATCATCGTTTTGGTTTTGCTGAGTTACACAAACGCCTTTATCCTCGCCCTGGGGAAAAGGAACATGAAACCTGGTAACTTGTGGACACTTTTGCATTCATTATCCATCCGATTGACCCCAAACGAGATGTCAGTCGTAAATTCCCTTTTTTGGGGAAAGTACTAAGCACTAAACAGATAAACTTCTTCAGTACCTTTTTCCCACCCATATACCTATCAGAAATACAGGGAATTGCCTCCCTTACAACTGGCAAACAAATTAGCGGTTGGCTAATTGCCTGCCCCTTGACGGCTGCGCGTATGTTAGAATTACCTGAAAAGATTGTCTATCATAAGGTCATCCAAACAGGTCGATTAGCGGAGCGATTAGGTGCAAAAATCCTAGGTCTTGGAGCATTTACCTCAGTTATAGGTGATGGCGGAATCAGCATTGCTTCTTCTTTGGATATACCCGTTACCACAGGTGATGCATATACAATCTCGGTTGCAGTGCAGGCTGTTTTGGATGCCGCGAACATATTAGGCATAAACGCTAAGCAAGCTACAGCGGCTGTAGTTGGCGCTTCTGGCGCGATTGGACAGGTTTGTTCGGAATTATTAGCGAGTGAGGTGGCTGAACTCTACCTGATTGGAAAATCTATCGAAAAATTGGAACACCTCAAAAAACGTATTGCCAATCAGACGAAAGTTGATCTCGCAGTTAGCACCGATTTATCGGATGTAAAAAAGGCTCAACTTGTCTTAACAGTTTCGAGCGCTGCCCACTCAATTATTCAACCTGAGCATCTTCGCCCAGGCAGCGTTGTTTGTGATGTTGCACGTCCCAGGGATATATCGGCAATAGTTGCTGAAACACGCAAGGATGTCTTGGTTATTGATGGTGGTGTTGTAGATATCCCAGGTGAGGTGAAGTTTAATTTTGATTTTGGTTTTCCGCCTGGCAAAGCATATGCCTGCATGGCAGAAACAATAGCTCTTACTTTAGAAGGTCGTTTTGAAGACTATACTGTTGGTAAGGAGATAGCACGTCAAAGAGTTGTCGAAATAACACAAATGGCTTCAAAACATGGGTTTAAGTTGAGTGGTTTTCGATCCTTCGAAAAACCCGTAACAAATGCACAAATTACTGAAGTACGAAAATATGCATATCATGTCTAATGAATTGTCTGGAAGAGAATTAGTTATTATGGGGTTTACACTTTTTCCCCTAAGTATCGGGAGGATCGTATGAGCAAACATCGCCTATTGATCGTCGAAGATGATTTCGACATCTCA
>JACKQG010002546.1_pt1 | contig 23667 bp, 18 predicted proteins | sample 8237621 | NCBI WGS metagenome assembly JACKQG01 (sample SAMN15677084, study PRJNA649215) | marine metagenome | biome: marine; feature: Black Sea; material: saline water; isolation source: suspended particulate matter (SPM) from the Black Sea western gyre | collected 2013-06-09/2013-06-10 | depth... | reverse complement strand
CATGGAAGGGAACCTGTGTGCTGGTGCGGATAACCAAACGATCATCCTCGTCCCAATAGGTGATGACAACATGCGGCTCGATGTGGGCTTGTTGTACTTTAGGAACCTCGTAAACGGCCTCGAAGACCTGATCCGCTTCAGAGAATCCTTTTTCAACATCGCCAATATCGATCCGGATTTCAGCCGCCAAATTTTTGGATGCATCTGAATCGGCAAAATCCACATATTCAGGTTCGTCGTGCAGGATCGGAGCGCCGGGCTTCATCGCCTCTTCGATATCCAGCAGGATGGGGAGTTCCTCGTATTCGACCTCGATCAGACGAAGGGCCTGCTCGGCGATCTCGGGCGTTTCGGCGGCGACAAATGCGACCCTGTCTCCAACAAAACGAACTTTTTTATCCAGCGAAAAAGTGTCCAGCGGTCCGGGGATGGGATCAGATTGCCCGGCCGTTGACCAGACAACTCGGGGGATATCCTCATGGGTCAGGACAGCCACAACTCCGGGAAAGGCGCGGGCTTTGCTGGCATCGATTTTTTTGATGCGGGCGTGCGCCAAAGGCGATTTCAGTACCTTGGCATGCAACAACCCGCGCATTTCGATATCCGCCACGAAGGCAGATTTGCCCTGCGAGAGCTTGATGGCATCCACCTTTGGCTCAGATTTACCAACGACCTGATAAGTCGATTTTTTATCACTCAGAATAACTTTTGGGGTCACCTGTGTCTGCGTGGAGGGGCTATCATCCAACTCAGGGATATCATCGGCGGTGGTGGTAGTGTCGAACCAAAGACCTTCTCCGTTCAGGGGATCGACTGCCTCGCCGCGCATGACTGCACCTGCTCGCATCACCGCTTGAACGGGTTTCACGTAACCGGTACAGCGACACAGGACTCCGTTCAGGGCTGAGCGCACCTCTTCTTCGGTGGGAGCAGGCTTGCCATCCAGGAGCGATTTCGCCGCCAGTATTTGCCCGGGTGTGCAATATCCACACTGAATTGCGCCGGTTTCAATAAAGGCCTGTTGCAAGGGATGTAATCCATCTGTCTTTTTCCAGCCCTGATCAGGATGTTCACCAAGTGCTTCCAGCGTCGCAATTTCATGCCCCTCGATCTGGGCTGTCAGTATCATTCCGGCATTGATCGGCTTGCCATCCAATAAGATCGTGTCAGCGCCGGTCAGACCATGCTCGTCGCCGAATTTGATGCTGTGGAAGCCTAATTTACGTAAGGTAGTCAGTGCTGTTTCACCGGGAAGAATGCTGGCTTCAAACGATTTTCCATTAATAAGTAGTTGAACGTTCATGATTGCTCCTTTTTACCTCTCCCCTAGCCCCTTTCCTATAAGGAAAGGGGCTAGGGTCCTTGGTCTTTTGATAATTAGCTTTCTTTGCAAAATTGTCGTATTTTTTCTAATACTTGGTTAAGACTTTCTTCTACTTCATGGTTTTGAAATCGGATAACTGTATATCCAAGCTCTTCCAGATAATCTGTGCGTGCACGATCATATGCTAATTGCTCAGGTTCAAAATGTTGGCTTCCGTCGAGTTCAATACATAGCTTTGTTTCTGCACAGTAAAAATCGATAATAAAACGAGCGATCGGATGCTGGCGACGAAATTTGTAGCCTGATTTTCTGTTGCGTAAATGTTGCCAGAGCGTTTTTTCCGATGGCGTTTGTGGTTGACGTAACTCGCGTGAACGTTGCCGAATGATTGGATGGATACGGTGGCGTTTTTCATTCATGTTGTTATTATTTCTCGCGATGATTTCACCCTCACCCTGGCCCTCTCCCTGAAAGGGAGAGGGAACAAATCCCTTCTCTCCAGGGGGAGAAGGTTAGGATGAGGGGAGTATCCTTTTCATTTCCCGACGAATTTCTTTTCGTAACTCATCGATCTTTTTTCTTTCGCCATTTTTCTCGTAATACCAATGATCCCAGCCATTACAGGGGGCATTTTTGAGATCCTTCCCAAGTTTATGAATCGAACCGACATTCTCGCCGCTTTGGATATGTCCATTTGCCAGGATCGTGGCGTGGATATTGCTCCGCTCTCCAAACCAGAGACGCTCGCCGGGATTCAGGCTACCGTTTTCAAGCAGCATGCCAAAAGGAATACGCGGCTCTGTTTTTTTTACACCCGCCAAATAGACATCTTCATCGTAATCAGTCTGGGGGATTGCGTCTATACGAGCCCGTGCAATTTTGACATAGCTTTCATCTCGCTCGATGCCGATCCAATTGCGATGCATCTTCCTGGCAACTGCCCCGGTTGTCCCGCTGCCAAAGAAAGGATCGAGAACTATGTCCCCCGGTTTTGATGAGGATGAAATCACCCGATAAAGCAAGGATTCGGGCTTTTGGGTGGCATGGGCTTTTTTGCCATTGACCTTGATGCGGTCTTTCCCGGTACAAAGGGGGATGACCCAATCGGAGCGCATTTGCTTATCGTCGTTCAATCCCTTCATCGCGTGGTGATTGAAGGTGTATTTTTCACCCTTTTTCTTTTGCGCCCATATTAAGGTTTCATGGGCGTTGGCAAAACGTACACCACGAAAATTGGGCATGGGATTGGTCTTGATCCAAAGGATATCGTTCAGGATCCAGTAGCCCAGATCTTGTAAGATCGTTCCAACCCGATAAATATTATGGTACGAGCCGATCACCCAGATTGTGCCTGTGTCCTTTAGCACACGTCGAGCTGCAGTCAACCACGCTATAGTGAATTGATCATATTCTTCAAAAGAGTTGAACTGATCCCAGTCATCATCCACCGCGTCGACCTTGGTCATATTCGGTCGCCATAAATCCTTCTCCAATTGCAGATTATAGGGAGGATCGGCGAAGATCAAATCAACCGAGTTCTCTGGGAGAGAATTCAGGCTCTCAATTGCGTCGCCGAGCAGGATGGTGTTGATTGGGAGTCGCAACTACATCACCTTGATAATACTAAGTCCATCTTTGCCAAGCGTTTCATTCGCTTCTTTGATCGCGCCTTCGGAACCAAGCACAACGATCTGCCCTGACCTTTTGATCTTGCTGAGCGAATTGGCAAAGTCTTTGAAGTCCTTTTGTGTTGTCGCCAGGACTTCGTTTCGGTATTGCTGGAGGAATTCATCACTGATTTGAGTCAGATATCGCGACATGGAGGTATATCCCTTTGCATCAGGCAGACGATAGGCGTCCAATCCGCCAATCGCGCCGATAATGATCTTGGCCAGCTCTTCGTCACTAAGTTCCAGCTCCTCCAGGAATTGAGCGGTGCCATCGTAATTTTCCAGCGTGGAGAGCAGATTTGGGTCGCGGTAGGATAAATAACTGAATAAGCCCGATTTCATGTCAAATACCGAGAATCCGCCGTATGCGCCACCCTGGACGCGGACCTTTTCCCAGAGCCAGGTCATGCCCAGATAGCGTGTGATTGCCGCGACTGAACCGCTCAGGTTATACCCAAGGTAGAATAAATTTGCGCCTTTCCCAACGTAATTGACTTGTGCCGGAATGGTTAGACCTTCATTCTTATTGCTGAATTCTGGGGACCATTTTGCGCGACGTATTTCGATTTTGGGCAGTGTTCTTATCACTCCGCTGATCATTGGCTGAATTTTTCGCCAGTCATTTTTTTCACAGGTGATATTGATTAGAAGGTTGTTTTGATTGATCAGCAACTCACGGACCAATTCCAGGTTTGCTAAAACGCCACTCCAATCTCCGTCAATTTTTTCAGCCAGTTCGCGCAAAAAGAATAGAAAATCAAGTCCTTCCATTTTTTCTGCCAGCCATCCTGCCTCATGAAATTTGGAGGTCAGCCGACCGTTGACAACCATGTGCCCCGATGGGATCAATGCCGATTCAATTCCCGCTTTTTCTTCCAGCACAATTTGCTTGAAGCGTTCGGCATCGTCCAGGTTGGTTTTCAACAAAACATCCTGGAAAATACCTGAGAGCTTTTCAGCCTGATCAACAGTTGATTTGCCACGCAAAAAGAGATAGGCCGCGCTTAAGTTACTTTCCCAAATTGTGGAGGTGAAAATATCCGGATAAATACCGCCGGTGTCTCGTCCTATCCGTTGTGAAAGTTTGACAAAATCCTGTGTATCAGTGCCCATCTCAAACAGAGCACGTCCAAGCAGAGGTGTGTATGGAAGCAAGTCTTCTGGGATGGAATGCAGGTCAAAACCCATGTCCATATAAAGAATGCCGTTGGTAGAAAGATCATGATGCAATACGATCGTATCGTGAAGCGTTTCTTCAGACAAGGGGATTTCCTTCTGCAACTTGTCCAGGTCTTCGTGTTTTAGCATCGGCAGGGTAGCCAGCGCCTCCGGCGAATCCGGAGTATTTTGGATCTCGATTAGTTCTTTTGTTGCACGGATGACTTCTTCGATCTGTTCCGGGGACATTTCTTTTTGGATGGATGCCAGTTTTTTGCGTTCGGCAGTTTCATCGCGCTGGTTTAGCTCAGTATCCGGGATGAGCAATATTCGTGACTTGTGCTTGTTCCCGACAAAATGAGTTTGGATCAGGTCTTCGAAATATTTCTCGCCGGCATCCAGCCGCGCTTTGATCGCGTTCAAGGGGATTTCAAATGCCAACGGCGCAATGGGATCATAATCATAAAGCCAGAATTTCATTGCCCGCATCATGGCGCTTATGCCGCGCGGGAAGCCGCCAGTATTGTTCTCACGTAAACGGAATTCAACCGTATTTAATGAGGCTGCAATGGTATCCGGATCAATACCCTTGGTAGCCAAATCTGCCAGGGTTTTTTCGATGAGTTTCGCGACTTTATCTGCGTCCTTTTTGTTGATCCCTTTTAAACCGGTTGAGAAATACATTTGGCGGATGTCATCTTCAAGGCCAATCCCGGCCAGGTCTTCGCCAAGACCAGATTCGATCAAGGTTTTACGGAGTGGGGAGGCCGGACTTCCCAAGAGAATATGAGCAAGAATGCCGAAGGCCAATGATGTTTCCGCATTGCCCTGTTCGGGGAGTAACCAGTTCAGGGTCAGGTAGCTTTTTGCTTCAGCATCGCTGGCGGCATAGGGGACGGTACTCTTCTGCGGGGTGTCGCTGATCGGGTGCAGAGGAACCTCTGATTGCGCGGGAGCAAGCTCAAAATCCGCTAGATACGAATCCATCCGCCGCAATCGCTCATCAGGATCATCATCCCCGTAGAAAACGATCCGTGAATTCGAAGGGTGATAAAAAGCCTTGTGGAATCCAATGAATTCCTCATAAGTCAAATCGGGGATCACTTTGGGATCTCCACCGGAAGACAGCGCGTAGATGTGACCCGGAAAGAGCGAGAATTGGGATTCGTTGCTCAGAATGCGATTGGGGTCAGAATAGGCGCCCTTCATTTCATTGAAAACGACGCCTTTGTATATGATCGGTTTTTCAGGTTCCTCCAGTTCGTAGTGCCAACCTTCCTGGTTGAGAATATGTTCCTGGAGGAGGGGGTGAAGTGCCGCATCTACGTAGACATCGATCAGGTTGTAGAAATCCTGCAGGTTTTGACTGGCGCAGGGATAGAAAGTTACATCGGAGCCGGTGAAGGCATTGACAAAGGTTTGCAATGATCCTTTGAGTAGCTCAACAAAAGGTTCTTTAACGGGATATTTTTTTGACCCGGCCAGAACGGAGTGTTCGAGAATATGGGCAATACCATTGGATGATTTAGGCGGCGTGCGGAAGTTAATGCTGAATACTTTATTTTCGTCACCGTTTTCCAGAGAGAGTAACCCAGCGCCGGTTTTCACATGGCGAAAGTGCCGTGCCCTGGTGTTCATTTCGGGAATATCTTGCTCTTTAATCAATTCAAAACCATGAATGGTTGTCATCGGGTCTCCGTGCGATCTAATTTTATGAGAAATAACTTAGGCGATTTGCGCGAGGCAACGCTGGGCAAGGGTTGCGGCCACGTCCTGCCTGTATTCTGCCGAGCCCCAGGCATCTGTCGCGTCATGGCAGGCGTTTTTAGCAGCGGCTTCAGTACCCTCAGCCCCTTTTCCGTCCATCGCCAGGGAGGGGGATGTGCCCCAGCCACCAATGACGAGCCGTGTGCGTCCACCGGCCCATTGTGCCAGCGCCACACAGACGATTGGTTTATCAGCTTTTGTGCGAGCAACATATTCGTAGGCTGCATTGATATTTTTGGGAATGCTGACCTGTGTTATCAGCTTATTTTCAAGCATTTCTTCGCGTAAGGGCAGCAAATCGCCAAGTTGAACGCTTTCAGTCTCTTTTTCAGAATGGCTTAGGCTAACTTTTGCGTCCAAACCCATCATCATCATTGCGAATGGAGAGCGCCCATCGGATGCGACGAGCGTCCCAGCAATCGTTGCACTATTCCGTGTGTTTTGACTTGCTTCGTGCTGAATGGCTTTTTTCAGAGCCTCGGGTGTGTGGAGCGAATCAAGCAGGCTTTGCAATGTAGAGGTTGCTCCAATATCAAGCGCATTGCCTTTTTGCTGGATATTATTCAGCCCAAGAGCTTGGAGGTCAACGACAGCATATTCTTCCTCGCTGAATTGAGTCAGCTTGATCCCTCCGCCGAGGGGATAGGTCTTTGGTTGGGAGATCAGGGTCAGGGCTTCGGTCAAGGTTTTGGGCCGATGGTATTGAATAATCATTTTTTTGTCCTTAGTTCAGATGGTCTACTAGTCCGATTGGTCAGGAATGTCGAGTGCATATGGTTCTCTTTTTTCACGGACAGTTCTTGTTCTTGATTTTTTCAAATATCCAATAAAACATTGGTTTGTTTATTTGTGATTTAAGCCTTTTCATAGGCTTCGTTGAAGAATTTATTGGGAATACATTTTTGGTCGAAAGCTGTGTACAGTTGAGATTGCACTTCGGAGGCTGAGCGTTTTGCATAGCCGAGAAAGCGGCCAAATTTAGCCAGAAGTCATTTAGTAGGCAATAGTTGACATGGCCTTATTATACAAGACAAGCTGACTGATTTGACGATGATTTTGACCAGTTCGACCAATAGACCAATCAGACCATTTGACTAATCCGGATAAACTTTCCAGCCCAATTCTTCAAGATTTGCAGAATCCAGGGTTTCGTCAGGAACGTTGAATAAAAGGGTGGAGGCTTCAGCGAGTAATTTCCCGTCCGGACCATAAATCCCGGCCCAGCCCTCAGCAGTCCGTTTTTTGGACTTTCCGGCCTTTCCGACAATGCGCAGTGGAACGTTGATCGGTACATTGCCCCTATATTTGACTTCAATCTTGCCGGTGTACATGAAACGAGGTTCAGATGGATCTCCCATGAGGGCACGACCGCTCATTTCATCAAGCATGGTGGCCACGATCCCACCGTGGAGTACACCAGGGTAGCCCTGGAAATGGTCTGGTGCGATATAGATCGCTTCGATCACGCCGGGTTCTATCTGATAGATATTCAGTTTTAAACCAACTGGATTTTCTAGTCCGCAGACAAAGCACATTTTTGAATTTGGTTGTTTTATTTTGCTCATTCATCACTCCAATGGGGCATCAAAAGATTGTATTTCCAGCGTGTAGTCATTAGGGTCTTTGAAGAAAAAATGATAGATCTGATATTTTGGATTATACAATGGTGGCGCAGTGATTTCCACACCTTTTTTCTTAAGTCTCTGATACCAGCGAGCAACATCATCACTGACGAGGGTCAGGATGATCCCTTCAGCGTGGGGAGCTTCATCATGCGTACAAAAACCGAGGTAACTATTTGCACAGCTTTTATAAATCCGACAAGTTCCCTGATCGCGAACCATCGGAAGCTCAAGGATCCCTTCGTAGAATTGTGTGGTGCGATCCAGATTATCTGTGCGCAGAAAGGTGACACATTGGTCAAAGAGATTAGGTTTCATTCCGACGGAGTATAGCATAGCAATCTAAAAATATTTGCAAAGAGTTATGATAATGAATAGCGCCCTCTAAAAAGAGGGCACTATTGATCTGCATTCAGTCCTCGAATCTTGGGGAGTAACTCTACCAGGCGTAGGCCATTGGGGCTTCACCACCAGGTCCGGGGAAGATTTCATCCAGTTTTTTGAGCGTATCATCGTCAAGTTCGATGCTGGCAGCACGAACGGCGCTCTCAAGCTGTTCGATGGTTCTCGGTCCAATGATGGGGGCTGTGACGACAGGGTTGCTGATTAACCAGGCCAGGGCAACCTCCCCTGGGGGCAGACCAATCTCTTTGCAAAGGGATTCATATTTTTCAAGTTGATCGCGTTTCTCTTCAACTTGTTTGGTGAATTCTTTATCCTTCCGCCGACCGGTATTGAATTTTTCCAGCGCGCCACCCAAAAGCCCACCACCCAGCGGACTCCAGGGGATCAGGCCAAGCCCATACTCCCGGCAGGCAGGGATGACTTCCAATTCGATCATCCGGTTATCGAGATGATAAATACTCTGCTCACTGACCAACCCCATCAGGCTACGTTTGGAGGCTTCCTGGCAGGCAGTCGCGATATCCCACCCGGCGAAATTACTGGAGCCTACATAGACCACTTTCCCTTGCTTGACCAAAGCATCGAAGGCTTGCCAGGTTTCATCCCAGGGGCATTCATGGTCGACATGGTGCATTTGGTAGAGGTCGATCCAGTCGGTTTGTAAGCGCTTAAGGCTGCCTTCAGCATGTTTACGAATTTTATAAGCACTCAGGCTGCGACCATCACTGTTGACTTCCGCTAAATTAGCTTTACGATCTACGGGGTTATAAACCTTGGTTGCCAGCACAACAGCATCCCGACGTCCGCCACCTTGGGCGAACCAGCGTCCGATAATTTCTTCCGTCAAACCGTGTTCAACAGTCCAGCCATAAACATCAGCGGTGTCGAAGAAATTCACCCCTAGCTCCAAAGCGCGGTCCATGATCGCGAAGCTATCTTCTTCAGTTGTGTGCCATCCGAAATTCATTGTGCCAAGACAAAGATTGCTGACCAGCACGCCATGTTTTCCAAGTCTTTTATGTGAGATTGTCATTTTTTATTCTCCTCAAAGATAAATTTATTCTTCTCTGAATACCCCGTAGCTTGCTACGTGGGTTCCGAGCTTTAAGAAAAATCTGTACCCGTAGGGGCAAAATTCCGTAATACCCCGTCCGCTTGCGGCGGGGATAGGAATTTTGAAGATTTTTCAAATTTATTTACATAAAGAGTGGCACTATGTTTATTTTCGATATCCTGTTTTCAAAATCAGATTGCTTCATAGTCTCATTGAATCGGCTGGCTGCATCGAGGACTTTCGGTAAAAGATATATATCACCAACAGAATTCAAGAAAACATTCGGTCGGCTAAGCACCCAATGAACGAGCGTATCGATATGATCCTGTCTTTCCAGTGGTTTATACCAGGTGGCCCGCGTAGGTTTGTGATCTTTCCATGGTCCGCTGGATAGGGATTTGATCGTTTGCACTGCAATTTTTCGCTCCTGACATAGAGCGGTCAGTGACTCAAATTCTGAGGCATAATTCGGCTCCCCCATCAACTGTGGGTTATAGGGCAGCAAGACCGAATCGAAAGGAAAACGTTCCAGGCTTCGTTTGTGAAAATCGCATACCTGAAGATCATGTCCCGTAACGCCAAGATAGCGAACAAGCCCTTGTTCACGGGCTTCGATAAACGCCTCAAGAGCTCCACCGGGGCTCATTGCTGTTTGCCATTCTTCCTCATTGACGAGGAAATGCATCTGCCACAGATCAACGAAATCAACCTGCAGTCGTTCAAGTGAACGGCGTAACTCATCTCTTGCTTCCTGGTAAGTACGTTTCTCAGTCTTTGTTGCCAGAAAAAAATCCTTACGATGATCTTTCATCCAGGGGCCAATGCGTAGTTCTGCATCTCCATAGGATGCTGCGGTGTCAATATGGTTGATGCCATATTTCAAAAGCAGATCAAGTGTATTATCTGCCTCTTTTTGTGTGACCTGTCCTAGTGCAGCAGCTCCGAAAATGATGCGAGTGCTCAGGTGTCCGGTTTGTCCAAATTTTAATTTCGGGATCATTTTATTTCTTCCTTTGAATCATCGCTTACATATCAATTCCGATTGAAATTATACAATATTGTTTGATTTAAAGAAAAATGCGCTCTGGTTACCAGGAAGATGTTCAGTGACCAGAGCGCATTTCCTCGTACAGTGGGAGTTTAATTTTGTGCGAAAGTATCGATCAGTAGTTTGAAATTTCCGCCAACGGGATACAAAATCGGGCAGGTTGCACCGCGTTTGGTATACTCCGCAACTTTGGCGCGTGCTTCGTCCGGGGTGCCCGATGCTGTGATCTTGTGCACCAACTCAACGGGAACAAGGTGTTTGGCTTTGTTGATCTGTTCTTTTGTCGCTGGCCAGCCCAAAGTGGATTGAATTTCTGCGATCACGTCGTTGGATACCCCTGAGGCTTTGGCAATATGGGGTTGCTGGGCAAGATATTGACAGAGCAGTTCTTTCGTGTATTCAATTGCCTTATCGTGATCTTCATCAACGGAGCAGACGATCAATTGCGGACGATCAATATCATCGATGCTGCGGCCAGCTTTCTTGGCACCAGCAGCGAGCAAGTCCATTGCCTTATCATTATATTCCGGCGGGACGCAGTAATTCAGCACGGCGCCGTCGGCAATTTCGCCCGTCATCTCCATCATCTTGGGGCCAGTTGCCCCGATCATGATGCGAACATCACGCGGCTCGCGGCGGCCATGCACAACATCCAATTCGATATTATCAACATGATGGAATTCACCATGATAGGTGACTCGTTCCAGGGCCAGCAATGGGCGCAACACTTCAATGGTCTCGCGCATGGCTTTTAGCGGTTTACGCCTTTCGATGCCGACGTTCGCTGCCAGGGGATCCCACCAGGCGCCGATCCCGCAGATCATGCGTCCCGGTGCGAGGTCGTCAAGCGTCAAAAATGTGGCTGCAAGCAAACCAATATTGCGTGTCCAGTTGTTGATCACGCCCGAGCCAATATCAATTCTTTCGGTTACTGCGGCATAGGCGGCCATCGGGACAATTGCATCACGTACCAGTCGTGATTCAGCCTGCCAAACAGCCTCGAAACCTTTTTCTTCTGCATAGCGGGCGTAGTCCAGTCCGTCTCGCAGATCATGAGAATCCTGTAAATAAAGTGCTACTCGTTCTGTCATGGGAAAACCTCCTGTAATGAATTTATTTCAGTAATTGGGGTGAATTATATTTTAAAATTAATCTTTTCAGCTACAAGTTCAAGATCTTCAGGCAAATCAAGATCCAACTCTATGGATGGGAGTGTGCAAATTTCCAGGCGCGCTCCAGCCTTTATGGCACGTTCGCAATGTCTGCTAAATGAATTTGGGCCAAAATCATACTCGATTATGCCGGCGGGTGAAATGAGCAGGGCGTTTGTTCCCTGTTTATGGCGATCAGGTGTGATGACCACTACGCGTTCATGTTTGTTGGCAACAGAAACCAGCTTTTGAATATCTTCCTGGGAGATCAGTGGCAAATCAGCAGGCAGGACTAATACCCCGCTGGTCGCATAGACCTTGGCTACTACTGTGGCTCGTTCGAGTGCGGTGTTTAGATGCGGAGAGCCATCTTCAAGAACAGTGCGTGCGTCAAAGTCACGAGCCACAGCCAGAGCCTGCGGGTCGCGGCTAATTACCAGAGTTTGTTCAATTTCGGGGGTGTTTTTAAGGATTTCCAGTGTATGTGCAAGAAGTTGACGGTTCAGTTCCGTCCGCTCATCTTCGGTTAGGGTTCCAGCTAAACGTGATTTTCCACGTCGTAAAGGCTTTACAGGCACGATTGCCCAAATAGTCATGAAATTCCTTTCAGAAAATAATGTTCACAAAGTCTAACACATCTTTGGCAAGACGATATCGTCCTTTTGCATCTTGCATGATCGTATCAGTGACGAAAGTCTTCAATCCCAAAGCCTTGATTGCTGGCTCTGTTTCTGCGTCGATTTGATCGAAAACCAAACCGCTTAGAATTTCCTGATAATGCTCTGCTATGGCCAAAACGGATGGCTGAATGCCCAGCTCTAAATACATTTTTGCAGCTGGACCTTTGAGCGCTTTCCCTCCGATAATTGGGGAAACTGCGATGATCGGCTTCGATTTACATGCTGATTTTATACCTGCTACCGCCAAAATTGGATCAATACTTACCCAGGGGTTGGATGGGCAAAAGACCACCGCATCTGCGTTTGCGATAGCTTCGATAACCCCTGGAGCAGGGAGGGCATTCTCGGCGCCCTCAAAGCGAAATCCAGTTACGGTTGGCTCGCAGCCCTGATGGACAAAATATTCCTGAAAAGAAAGCTCTCCCTGCCCCTCTGTGTTTACAATTGTATGCAGGGAATCATCTGTCATCGGCAAAATGGAATGCCCTACACCCCATGCCTTGCAAAAATCATTTGTGATCTGCGAAAGAGAATCGCCATTCCGAAGGCGACGCGTCCGCTCCAGGTGGGTGCCAAGATCGCGGTCACCGAGGCGAAACCAATCAGGACCGCCAAGCATGGCAACATTATCGAAAACCTGCCAGCTTTCATCCAGCCGCCCCCAACCCGTAAGGGGATTTTCCAATCCCGCCAGGGTATAACAGACAGTATCCAGATCGGGCGAGATGGACAGGCCCAGATGTTCGAAATCATCACCGGTGTTGACGATGATGGTCAGGTTTTCGGGCAAAATAATCTGGGCTAATCCATGGGCCAGTTTTGCGCCACCCACACCTCCTGCTAACGCAATAATTTTCATATACCCTTATTCTTCTTTCAGAGAGAATAACTCAGTGCGGTTGCGACCATTCTTTTTTGCGCGATAAAGGGCCGAATCGGCAGACTTGAGGACCCCCTCAACAGTCTGGCCATGGGCAGGAAAGGTGGCAATCCCTGCTGAAAAGGTGATGCGCAGGATTTGGTTTTTACGATGGAGTAATGTAAATTCTTTTAGTTCTTCGTGCCATTGACTTGTACGTATGAGCGCATTCTCGCCAGTAGTATTGGGTAATATGACGATAAATTCATCTCCTCCGAAACGGCAAACGATGTCCTCCAGTCGAGAGGACTTTGTGAGCAATCCTGCCAGGCTACGCAAAGCGCGATCACCAGTGGCGTGCCCGCCTGCATCATTAAAATTCTTCAAGAAGTCCAGGTCGATCAAAACAATTGTAATGGGATAGTCTTCCCGTTTCGCCCTTGCAATTTCCCGCGATAACGCTTCATCCATATATCGGCGATTATATAATTCTGTAAGAGGGTCGCGTAAAGCTTGTCTACGTAGCGAGGAATGCAATTCATTGATCTCTTTGAATTGTGCCTCCAGTTTTTGATGAGCTATTTTTTGTGCCTCATCTGCAATTTTTTGCTCGGTAATATCTTCTTTTACGGCGATATATTGTGTAACGGCCCCTGAGTCGTCAAAAACAGGTGAGATGGATGCTTTCTCCCAATACAGGTCTCCATTTTTCTTTTTGTTATGAAATGTGCCGTGCCATTCTTTTCCAGAGGTAATGGTACTCCAAAGATCTTCATAAAACATTTTGGAATGAGTGCCAGATTTTAATATGCGTAGATTTTTTCCTCGAACCTCATCAAATCTATATCCAGTTAATTCTTCAAATTTTGGATTCACTTCCTGTATATTCCCATCCGGGTCTGTGATGATAATGGACGCAGGATTGTGCTTTATCGCATAAGAGAAAGTCCGGAGAGTTTCCTCGACTCGTTTACGTCTTTCTATTTCATCTTCGGCACGATGTAAATAGCGCTGGATCATCCTTAATGCAACGAGAATTAGATTACCGATCAAACCGAATTGAATGGTGTATGAAATCCACTGTGTTATTCCTACAGTGTAATCCGCTTGGATAAGCAGGTTGTTTTGTTCAGCAAGGATTAAGCCTAAAAGAACAAGGGAAATGGAAAAGGTTGTGTAAAGTACTCCCTGCCTTCCGAATTGTAGTCCGGCAATGATAATCACCAGCATATAAGCCATCGTGGTTGGCGTACGGATCGTACCAAGTCCCATTATTCCCGCTGTGATCAAGAATATGCCAAGAACTAATGTGATCATGCTGGCCAGTTTTATAAAGCCTTGTTGCATGAGATAGCGTATGGCAAAACACGCAAATAAGAAGACAAGATTTAGGAGATTGGCATATATGGGTATTTTTCCACCGATGAAGTTTCCTATGATGACAAAAACAGTAAGCAGAATACCCGTCCATAATGCGGCATTAAGGGTAATCGCCAGACGGGTTTTTTCTTCGTCGCCTTCGAATTTTGGGGGAGCAAAAACCGAGGAAATTGTCATTGAATGGTTATAGTTGAATATATTCCCTTATTTGACGATCAAGAGTTTTTGAGCAGGTTGACGAAGAGCTTTTGTTGGGGTTTCATCAGCATAACCTAGAAAGATCATTGCCTGTGGCTGCCAGGTTTCCGGCAATTTTAATGAATCACGGGCTTCATTCTGTGCATAGAGTGGCCAACAGATCCAGTTTCCACCCAGGCTTTCTGCATGTGCCGCAAGGAGAATTTGAAGACCTGCCATGGCAACTGATTGTACCCCCATTTCTACCTCTTCCGGTTCTTCTTTGCGGATGGCATCCATATCGCGACAGAGCAGAATTATCAGGGGGGCCTCATCAATCCGCCGTAGGGAAATCATAACACGCTTATCTATCTCGGCTTGATCTGTGCCATCAGCCCTCATATCGGTTTGCATTTTCTTGGTCAAAGCTTCGCCCAGTTTTTTTCGATTTATTTTTTTCTGGACTGTTGCAAATCGCCAGGGTTGCAGATTGTGGGCAGAGGGGGCATGAACCGCGGTAGCGAGAATCCTGTCCACAACGGAAGCAGGTACAGGGTCAGGTTTGAAGCGGCGGACGGAACGCCGCGTCCGCAGGAAATGATGGAAATCGTTCATATTCTCTATTATAATCTGCGCCTCATCATATTATAAGGAGTTCAAATGGGCGAATCGTTAACCACGATCAGACGGCACGACCGTGAGATCACGGATAAAAACTGGATTATTGCATTATTGGATCGCGCTGGCTACGGTGTTCTGGCAACCTGCAAGGATGGTCAGCCATTTACGGTGGCGCGAAATTTTGCCTACGACCCGGAAAAGCACGCCATCTATTTTCATGGTGCCCGCAAGGGGCGCACCTTTGAAGATATCGGCGAAGGAACGCTGGCAAATTTAAATGTCAGTGAGATGGGCGAATGGATATTGGCTGAACGGGCGATGAATTTCGGAGTGATGTATAAAGGCGTGGTGGTTTTCGGACGACTTTCAATTGTGGAAGACAACGCTGAAGCCAAACATGGCCTGCAATTACTGATGGATAAGCATTTCCCTGAGTTGCGCCCGGACGTGGATTACGAAGCCACCACAGATACCGACCTGAAAGTAACAGCAGTGCTCAAACTGGATATTGATAGCTGGAGCGGAAAAGAAAAAAAGAGCTAAGTCACGAATGATGCGAATTTTCCGAATTACACGAAAAAGAGCTAAATCACGAATAATGCGAATGACACGAAATACACGAATAAGTGCAAGATCCATTTCGTTTCGGGGTGAGCATCTTGATCGGCATAAAACCCGATGGGAATATTGCGACGGTGTCTTTAGCGTCCGCTAAGCTTGTCTATTGAGATTTTGAAAAGCAATCGTTTTTCACCAGGGGGAATGATCCAGGCTTTGCCGCGATATTTTTGTGAGAGGGCGTGGATATGCGCGTCTGCACCTTCTGTGGTGCGTTCAGCGACCTGGCCGCGAATTTGTACATATCGGTAAGGATCGATGGGGTCTTGGATAACGAGGGCAACGTTTGGGCGTGCCTGCATATTAAGATCTTTTGTGCGGCCCTCGGCAGTGTTGATCAAGAGATATTTTTCGTCCATGCTAAACCAGACTGGCGTGACCTGGGGTGTGCCGTCAGGCATGATGGTAGCAAGATAAAGATAGGCTTTGGCTTCATCTTTGAATAAATCTTGATAGCTTTCGGGAATATTCATTATTCTTCCTTTGGATTTGGCATGTACATATAGCACATATCATCAGAAATGAAATTGAGGATCTCACCCACTTCATCGTCTGGACAACCGAGCAAAAGTTTGATCTCGGCATCGCGGTCAACTATATCATAGGTGCATAAGATTCCTGTAAGAGCACGCCCTTCCAGCGGCCCAATCCAGACATCAATCCCATCGCCATCGGCAGCAAGGGTGCCCTCCACATAGCCATAATCCAATGGATAGATCAAATCAGGGAAATTCGGATGGGCTTTTCCCCTGGGTCGATCAATGACGATGGGATTGCTGACCACCAGATCAGCCATTTCCTGCCAAAACCCTTTTTCCAATATTTCTTTCATCGGAAGAGATCCTCCTCTTTGGGTCGTAATAACTCACTCAGCTTGCTTTCCCTTGGCGGATATGGAAATCCGCGCACGTGGATGATGGGCTGGGCCTCGTTTGCCTGGCCCATCATCAGGGATGCAGCGGCCGCCAACTCATCGGCTGCTCCGACCTGAGTGATCTTCAACTCACGTCCAAAGAGATCGTCCTCACCGCGTAAATCGACAAGTGCGGGGAAACCCGAGATGCCGATCGACATCCCGACCGTGCCCATCCGCCAGGCGCGTCCATGCGAGTCGATGATCAGGATGCCGATCTTAGCGCCGCTATCCTCTTCGAGTTTTTGGCGAAGGTTGGCAGCGGAGCGATCAGAATCCTCGGGGAGCAGGAGGGCAAATTCATCCCTTACCCCTGGCCCCTCTCCCGCACGCGGGAGAGGGGAATTTACATTTGAATGATCGATTCCGGCGTTTGCGCAGATGAAACCCTGCTTATGTTCAACAACGATTAAGCCTGGGCGGATGCGGATGATTTCCCTGCTTTCACCCAGGATCAACTCCACGACGCGTGGGTCTTTGAGGGTTTCCTCAGCAAGTTGACGGGCGCGGGGACTCGGCTCCACATCTGCAAGATTAACAAGACGCCCCTCCGCTTTACTGACGATCTTTTGCGCAAGGACGAGGATATCACCATCCCGAAGCTGCAGGTTGGCATGCTGACAGGAATTTATAATGATCCTGGCGAGATCATCGCCTGTGTGGATCAGGGGGACATCTGGGAGGGGAGTAAGGGTCAGGTTTTTCATAGCGTTAATCTTATCATTTTTGAACCGTCAAGACGCAAAGAACACCAAGTCTCATTGTTGAAGACGCAAAGCTTTCCCTCTCCTGTGAAACGGGAGAGGGGAGTCCGAGCGAAGCGAGGACAGGTGATGGATATCGGGAACTAATTGGCGATTGAAAGCGTCATTGCTTCAAGATAAAATATAGATGTTAAAAGGAGAATCATTATGAATAACAAGGACAAAAAATCAACTATCAGCGTTGTAGCAATATTGATTACGGTAGTAGTTGTGGGGGCAGCTATTTTCTTTCTAAATCGTTATCAGCAAAGTGCAAATTTGACGGAGCTTCCCCTTCCGAATACCACGGGAGTTTCGACAGAGGGTGTCATTTCTCCGGACGAGGAGGGAGAAACACCGCTGATCTTTCGGTTAAGTGAAGGCGTGCCTCAGCCGGATGTGGTTGCCCCCTCCGTTTTTACGAAAGGCGCACCGCTTGGAGATGAGGAGCTTACGGCCCTTTTGGCGCGATTACCCGCCCTGATCGCGGATCCCTCCGACAAGGTGGATTTCAATTTGCCTGATGAGGTTATCCCGCCCCCAAGACCGGGCGCGACCATCGAAGAAGCCTTCCCGCCGGAAGGCGGAGCTGCACCGGTGGCTGTTGAAGCCGGGCCGCTCGAGGTTTTGCGATTCGCGCCTGAGGGCGAAATCCCGATCGCTCCTTTTGTCAATATTACCTTTAACCAGCCGATGGTGCCGCTGACAACCATTGAAGATCTCGCCGCCGGGGAAGTGCCTGTGCAGATCTTTCCGGCGCTACCGGGGACCTGGCGCTGGCTGGGAACAAAGACCCTTAATTTTCAATATGATTCCGAGCTGATCGACCGGATGCCGATGTCGACCGAATATCAGGTCGTAATTCCTGCCGGTACCGAGTCGGCGATTGGCGGGGTCCTGGCTGAAAGCGTGGAATATAAATTCAGCACCCCCACGCCGACGATAGTCCGCAGTTATCCTTATTACAACCCCCAACCATTGGAGCCGATCTTTTTCATCTCCTTTGACCAGCGGATTGACCCTGCCAGCGTCCTGGAGACGATCGTGGTCACCGCTGATAATAACCTGATTGGCGTGAAGCTGGCCAATGAGAATGAGATCGCCGAAGATGATGTCGTCAGCCAATTGGTCGAAAATGCCAACGAAGGCCGTTGGCTGGCATTCAGGGCCTTTGAGCCTCTGCCTGTCGATTCTCAGATCAGCATCACGATCGGCCCCAATACTCCCTCGGCAGAGGGACCCTTGGTCACCCAATCTGCGCAATCATATTCCTTTTACACTTACGCACCGCTTAAAATAACAGATCACCATTGCGCATGGTCGGAAGATTGTCGTCCGCTGATGCCGCTTTCGATTGAATTTAATAATCCCATTGATGGGGAGAGTTTTGAAGAGGGGATGCTCCAAATATCCCCGGAACTTGCCGGGGCCTCGGTGAATATTTCTGGAAATATGATCCAGATCAGCGGGGCGACCGAGGGACAGACCACCTATCTGGTCACGGTCGATGAAGATGTGGTGGATGTCTTCGGACAAAAGCTTGGCCGCGATGAGCAACTTCGCTTCCGGATCGGCTCGGCAGAGCCTTTCCTGGTTGGCCCTGATGAACGCTTTATCACCCTTGATCCGGCTGCCAGCGATCCGGCGATCACGCTTTATCTGATGAATTATAAAAAGCTGGATTTGCAGATCTACGCCGTCGAGCCTTCAGATTGGCCCGCATATCTGACCTATCTGGATGAATACCAGTGGACAGACAAACCCGCTAATCCGCCCGGTCGACTCCTTGTGGATGAGGTCCGGGAGTTTGATACCAGGACCGATTCCCTGACAGAGGTGAATATTGACCTGGGTGAGGTGATGAGGGGCGACTACGGACATTTTATTGTGGTCGCCAAACCACCAAGCAGCATTTTTGAGAATGAACGCTATTGGGAAACGGTCCAGGTTTGGGCCCAGGTGACGAAGATCGGCCTGGATGCTTTTTCTGACCACAGCGAAATGGTCCTGTGGGCAAGCGCGCTCGAAGATGGATCACCGCTCTCCGGAATTAACATTAATGCCGATTCCAGCGAGATCAATGCCACCACTGGCGAAGACGGTGTCGCCAAATTTGACCTTCCCTCTGGAGGGGCAGCCTATCTGACTGCACAAAAGGGCGATGACCTGGCGATGCTGCCGCAGAATTCCTATTATTGGGATGAAAGCGGCTGGCACCGACAAAGCGTTTATGATGATCTGCGCTGGTTTGTCTATGATGACCGACAGATGTACAGACCCGGCGAGGAAGTCCACCTCAAGGGCTGGATCCGGAAAGTTGGCGGCGGGCAATTGGGGGATGTTGGTCTCTTTGGTGATTCCCTGACCGGAGTCAATTACCGCTTGACCGGCCCACAGGGAAACGAATTGGCGACGGGGCGCATGGATGTCAACTTGCTCGGCGGCTTCGACTTTGTGCTCGAGTTACCGGAAAGCGTTAATCTGGGCTATGCCCAGTTGGAGATGTATGCTGAGGGCAGCCTTGGCTCTGTCAACAGTACCTATTATTACCATTCCTTCCAGATCCAGGAATTCCGCCGTCCGGAATTTGAAGTCACGGCGCGGAATGAAACAGTGGGACCCTATTTTGCAGGTGACCATGCCATTCTGGCTGTTGAAGCAAAATATTTTGCCGGCGGCGCTCTTCCCAATGCCGAAACAAATTGGTGGGTCAATTCCACAGAGACTAATTATTCACCGCCGAATTGGCCGGATTTCAGCTTTGGCTATTGGACGCCCTGGTGGTGGTGGAGCTATGAAGATTTTGGCTATCAGGAAGGTTCGCAGGGTGAGAGTTTTAGCAGTTTTACCGATGCCACGGGCACCCATTATCTGCGCCTTGATCTGGACGAAGGGGAGACTTCCCGCCCTGTGAGCATCACTGCCGAAGCGACCGTGATGGACCTCAATCGTCAGGCCTGGACGAGCGGCACCAGCCTCCTTGTGCACCCGGCTGATGTGTATGTCGGCATGCGCAGCGAACGCTATTTTGTTGAACGCGGCGAGCCATTGGAAATTGAGTTGATCCTTACCGATCTGGATGGGAATGCGATTGCAGACCGTCCGATCCTGGTCGAGGCCGCCCGTCTTGAGTGGAAATCGCAGGGTGGCTGGCATGAGGAAGAGGTGGATATTCAGAAATGTGAAATTAACTCTGCGCTTGAGCCTGTCAATTGCTCATTCGAGACACCCGTTGGCGGTCGATATCAGATCACTGCCACGATCAATGATGAACAGGGACGGGCCAATCAGAGCCGAATGACACGTTGGGTCAGCGGTGGTGAAAGACCGCCCTCCAGAGAAGTAGAACAGGAAGAGCTCACCCTGATCCCTGATAAGGAAATTTACCAGCCCGGCGACGTAGCAGAGATCCTTGTCCAGACTCCATTTACGCCTGCCGAAGTTTTGCTGACTGTCAGCCGGAGCGGGATCCTGTATACCGAACGTTTCCTGATCGCAGAAGGCACGGCCACCCTGCGTGTCCCGATCGAGGAGGCCCATATCCCCAATCTCAATATCCAGGTGGATGCGGTCGGTTCCGCACCGCGCGTGGACGATCTTGGTGAACCGATCGAAGCTGCACCGGACCGCCCGGCCTATGCGACCGGAACGCTGAACCTTGGCATTCCACCGCTATCCCGTACATTGGAACTCAAGGCCTCTCTTGCTCAGGACGAAGTCGAACCCGGCGGCAGGACCAGTCTCTCCCTTGAACTGGTAGATGCCAATGGTGAACCTGTTTCAGGCGCCGAGATGGCCGTCGTCGTTGTCGATGAGGCTATCCTGGCGCTGACGAATTATCAACTGGCTGACCCGATCTCCACCTTTTACAGCCAGCGTCCTGCTGATCTGAGCAGCATTTATGGACGGGCAAATATCGTCCTGACCGATCCGCTTGCCCTGGCACGTGCTGCACAGGATGGCGGCGAACTGCAGGCTATGGCAACCAATGCTGCGGCTGATTCCTTCAAATCATTTGGCGCAGTCTCAGAAGGTGAAGCCATGCCTGAATTGGCGATGGAGGCTCCCGCGGCTGCCCCGATGGAAGAAAGGATGGAACTGGATGACGCTGGCAGAGGTGGAGGAGCTGATGCAAATACACCGATCACCGTGCGGAGTGATTTCAACCCCCTGGCGACCTTTGCCGCCGAAGTAAAAACCAATTCACTTGGTAAGGCGACCATTTCGATCAAGGTGCCCGACAATCTGACCCGCTACCGCGTAATGGTCGTGGCGGTTGATGCTGGCGGGAACCAATTCGGTTCTGCCGAAGCAAACCTGACCGCACGTCTGCCGCTGATGGTCCGTCCCTCTGCCCCGCGCTTCCTGAACTTTGGCGACAGCTTTGAGCTGCCGATCCTGCTCCAGAACCAGACCGATGAGCCGATCGAGGTGGATGTTGTCGCCGAGGCGACAAATATTACATTTACTGATGGTCAAGGGCAGCGTGTAACCGTCCCCGCAAATGACCGCGTGGAAGTCCGCTTCGCGGCGAAGACCCAAATGGCGGGTCTGGCCAAATTCCAGATCGGGGCAGTCTCGGGAAGTTTCGCCGATGCGGCCACGGTCGAGTTGCCCGTTTATACCCCGGCCACAACCGAAGCCTTTGCAACCTATGGCGTGGTCGACTCTGGCGCGATCGCTCAGCCCGTGGCGTCACCACCGAATGTCTTCCCGCAGTTTGGCGGTTTGGAGATCCAGACCTCATCCACAGCATTGCAGGCGCTGACGGATGCGGTCCTCTATCTTTCAAACTATCCCTTTGAATGCACCGAGCAGATCAGTTCGCGTGTACTGGGCATCGCTGCACTGAGGGACGTTTTAACGGCCTTCGAGGCTGAGGGGCTGCCCTCCGCCGTCGATATGGAGGCAGCCGTCCAGCGCGATGTGACCCGCCTGCAGGGAATGCAGAATTACGATGGGGGTTTCCCCTACTGGCGCCGCGGACAGGAATCGATCCCCTTTAATACCATCCATGCTGCGCACGCTTTACAGCGTGCGATGGATAAGGGTTTTGATGTCCCCGCCAATATGCAGCAACAGCTTTCCGGCTACCTGGTCAATATTGAGAATTACTACCCCTATTGGTACAGCGTGCAGACCCGCAGAACCTTGAGTTCCTATGCGCTCTATGTCCGTGATCTGATGGGCGATAATGACTCCGCCAAGGCGCTGGCCTTGCTAGAAGAGGCCGGTCTTGAAGGCCTGACCTATGATGCGATCGGCTGGCTCTGGCAGGTCATCCTGGATGATCCCCGCGCTGCAGCCGACCTGGATGAGATCCGCCTCTACATCAATAACCATGCCGTCGAAACAGCTGGGGCGGCGAATTTCACCACAGCTTATGATGATCAGACCTATCTGCTGCTGGGGTCGAACCGACGCACGGATGCGATCCTGCTGGATGCGATCATCGCCGACGGCCCGGATGCGGACCTGATCCCGAAATTGGTCAATGGTTTAATGGCCCATCGGAAGAAGGGACATTGGGGGAGTACCCAGGAAAACGTCTTTGTGCTCCTGGCGCTGGACCGTTATTTCAACACCTACGAATCCCAGACCCCTGACTTTGTGGCCCGGATCTGGCTGGGCGAGACCTACGCCGGGGCGCATGCCTATGAGGGCTATTCCACCGAACGGCATGAGACCAAGATCCCGATGGCCTTTCTCGTCGACGGGGCTGACTTGCAGGACCTGACTCTGAGCAAAGACGGCGTCGGCAGGCTCTATTACCGACTCGGCCTGCGCTACGCCCCGACCGACCTGGATCTTGACCCGATCGATATGGGCTTTGTCGTCCAGCGTGAATATGAGGCCGTGGATGATGTCGAGGATGTCTGGCGCGACGATGATGGCGTCTGGCATATCAGGGCGGGCGCCCGCGTCCGCGTCAAGCTGAAAATGGTCGCCGATAACCGACGCTACCATGTGGCATTGGTCGATCCGCTCCCCGCTGGTTTGGAGATCGTCAATCCCGATCTGGCGGTATCCGGCTCGACACCTCAGGAACCCGACAGTTTTGAATCACGCTATGGCTGGTGGTGGTGGGGAACATGGTATGAGCATCAGAACCTGCGCGATGAACGGGCCGAGGCCTTTACCTCCCTGCTCTGGGATGGGGTCTACGATTACAGCTATATCGCCCGCGCAACCACGCCCGGGAAGTTCATCGCCCCGCCCGCCAAGGCTGAAGAGATGTACTCGCCTGAGGTCTTTGGGAGAAGTGGCAGCGATTGGGTGATTGTTGAATAAACAAGATTGTTATTAGAAAAGAAGAGACCCTCAAAGGAGGGTCTCTTTTTTTACGTGATGGTGAGAGCGGCTGTTGGACTTAGCGCTTTCCCAGAATTTCCGCCAAATAGGATTAGCGAAAAATATGAGCTGATTTTATTCTTTCGTAATATTTTTTGGTTGTCTTTTTGCAATAGTTAGCAAAGC
>JACKQG010002544.1_pt1 | contig 23672 bp, 20 predicted proteins | sample 8237621 | NCBI WGS metagenome assembly JACKQG01 (sample SAMN15677084, study PRJNA649215) | marine metagenome | biome: marine; feature: Black Sea; material: saline water; isolation source: suspended particulate matter (SPM) from the Black Sea western gyre | collected 2013-06-09/2013-06-10 | depth... | reverse complement strand
ATGAAGGGCTTTGCGAACAAGGTAGAAATTTTTCTAATAAAATTTGGAATGCTTTCCGATTAATTAAGGGATGGGAAGTTTCAGATTGTGAGCAACCAGAGAGTGCAAAACAAGCTATTATTTGGTTTGAAAATAAGATAAATAAAGCTATAATTGAAATTGATGAATCTTATACAAAATACAGAATATCAGAAGCTTTAATGAGTACTTATAAACTTATTTGGGACGATTTCTGCTCTTGGTATTTGGAAATAGTAAAACCTAACTATGGAAGTCCCATTGATAACATAACCTATCAAAAAACCATTCAGCAATTAGAAAAAATCTTGAAATTATTACATCCTTTTATGCCCTTTTTATCAGAAGAAATATGGCACCTTGTAAAAGAAAGAGAGGAAGATATTATTATTGCTAATTGGCCAAAAGCTGGAGCAATTGATACTAGCTTATTAGAAGATTTTGAAACTATAACGGAAGTTATTGCTGGAATTAGAACTATTAGAAAAACGCAAAATATTCCAAATAAAGAGCCATTAAGCTTAGAAGTGATAAATCATCAAATTCAAAGTAATAATTTGAATCCTATTATAGCAAAACTTGGCAATTTATCTGTTATCAATACGATTGCTGAGAAACCTGCCTCCTCATTCTCATTTATGGTAAAATCGAATGAATTCTTTATACCAATTGGTAATACTATTGATGTAACTTTTGAATTGGAAAAATTACAAAAAGAACTGGATTATAATAAAGGATTTTTAAACTCTGTTGAGAGCAAGTTAAATAATGAAAGGTTTGTAACTAGCGCTCCTAAGCAAGTTATTGCAAACGAGAAAAATAAACTGGCTGATACAAAAGCAAAAATTGAGATTTTAGAAAATAAAATTAAAGATTTAGTTTAATCTCAAACTTACAAACTATTCTATAACTACTTTTTTCTCTACTGTTCCATCATCATAGAGGTAAAAGAGGGGCTCGTTGTTTTTAATTATGGTTTCTCTTCCTAACATATCCACAATCTTAACTAACTTTCTTGTATTGTTAGCTATATCTGAGATTCCTGTAGTATAAATACACGAACCATCATCAACAGTTGCTGTAGGGTTGTAATTTAGCGCAGTTGGATCAGTACACCCATAAATAGCACTATTGCAATTCGTACTAAATACAGCAGAAGTGTCAATGAGCCAATAATAATTTGCATAAACAACATTATCTACTTCCACACAAAGTAAGTTGGGGTTGCCAAAAGCCATAACATACCAAAGTCCAAATGGATTGCCATTTTTTAATGACAATGAGGTTAATTGATTATAGCTGCAATTTACTTCAAACAAATTAGGATTATTACTTAAATCCAAAGATTGTAACTGATTGGAATGACAAAACAAATCGGTTAATGCAAGAAAATCTTCAATGCCAGTAAGGTCAGCTATGCCCTCATTTGAAATATACAACAGTGGTACAGTATCAATTGCTGCAGTATAAACACTATCATCAAAGATATCATCTAAATCCAAATTAATAAGAACTTGTTCAAAAGCATCATCAGGAACATAGGTTTTTTGGCCAAACCCAATTAAAGGCAAACAAAGTATTGCAAGTAGTAGTTTTTTCATTACCACATTTCTGATTTTATTTTTTTATCTCCATTACAATTTTTTTTTGTAGTACCACAAGAAGATAATACAAAAATTCCTAAGAAAAATAAAATGATTGTTTTTTTCATTACTGTTTAATTATTTGTTTAGTAATCGTTTTAGTATCAATGGTCAAACTTACAAAATAAATGCCAGATTTATAATCAGAAATATTTACCGCTATTGTATTTTCACCAAAATATACTTTTTGAGTATGCTCTTTTCCTACTTTTCTACCTAACTCATCATAAATTACAATTTTTGCATCAGCTGTTTTATCCATTTTTACTACAAGTGACAACCTGTCAATTATAGGATTAGGAAAAACAGAAAAATCAAAAAGAGCTGTATTAACATTATCAATAGCTAAAACATCACCTATGGATCCTAAGTTAGTTTGATAAATACCATTTCCGTGTGTAGCAACCACTAGCAAACCATCATTCTCTCTGTATTCTAAAAACTCAACCACTACAGCCCCAATTTCAGTATCACCAACTTGTTCCCACACTGTATTATTGCCATCTAAAGTAGCGGTACCAAAAAGCCCAACTGAAGTACCTACTAAATACAAAGTACTATTTCCTAAAGGAATAATCTTGGCAGTACGGCATGAAGGACCATTACCGCTACCACTAGCGTTTTGTTCCAAGTTACCAGCAATCTTATTCCAGTTTTGGCCTCCATCAGTACTGTGGAAAAGGGAATAAACAGAATAGTTAGAATATACTATCATCACCTCATCAGCATTATTAGGATTAACGGCTATATCATAAACATAAGAATTTGATCCTGTCAAAGGAGACGTAAGTTCTACTACAGCAGGATCGCCAAGATTAGCATTATCAATTCTGAAAACCTTTTTATATTTCGTTCCTAAATAAACTACATTAGCAGGGTTTACTGAAGTTTCAATAGTAGTAATAATCATAGTAGGGTTTGGAATAGTATCCGAAAACATCTCCCAGCCAAAATCATTCTTATCATGCGAATTGTTATAAGGAACATTGGAAATATCATTATTTCTCCATAGTTTATTTCCAGCGGCCATATAAAGTATATCGGCATTTTTATCCATCACCACAGGGTTAATAAACATATAATCAAGACTATCAATTGATGCAGGATCCATACGATTAAATGCTAAGCGCTCTCCATTAGTATCTAACTTCATTTTGTACATCACTCCTCTTTGAATGGTTAAATAGAAATCCTCCTCATTATCGGCAATACCTCCAAAAGCACCATCTCCATTAAAAGGCATGTTCCAATGAGAAGTAGGATTGGCCGAAAAATTAATAAAATTCCCATTATCTTGAAAACCACCATGCATTACATTGGAATTAGGATTCCGACTAATAGAAACGCCATAAAGCTGAGAAGTATAATAACCATTATTTAGAGAAGTCCATACTACTGTGTCGGCAAATGTATCGTAGGATTTATACACCCCACCATCAGTTGCAGATAGAATTACTTTATCATCAGAAGGTAAAAAAAGTAAATCGTGTTGATCAGGATGATGATTTTCATAAACTCCCCAATTGCCATCTCCCTCAACCGACCCAACAAAATAACCACCAATAATTACAGTATTATTTGGGCTGGCAAAACCATCAGTGGATCTCCATAAATTAGTACCACCAATATAAACTGTATTGGGGTCTGAAGGGTGAACTTTTACTAGTAAATCATAGCCTCCTTGCGCATTAAAATTATCAAAACTTGTAGCTTGATTAGCAGGTATATTTTGTGATAGATTTACCCATGAACTATCACTGGCATCATATTTCCAAAGAGAAGTCCAAGTTTGACCATTAAAAAACACATCAGTATACTGTCCGTAATTATCGGTTTCAGCTGCAAGAAAATATACTTGATTTTCATTACTTGGATTGATACCAATTGCAATTCTACCATATACAGGAGGAAATAAGGAATCTGTAATATTAGTCCAATTTTGTCCATCAACTGAACGCCAAATTCCTTTATCCAAACCATCAGATGAAAGAGTAGCATAAACAACTCCATTAGATGCAACTTCCACATTATTGTAATAAGCACTACCTCCCCCAAGCTCTTGGACCCAACTATTGCCTCCATTCTCACTTCTATAAATTGTACCATAAGTAGCTGCATATACTACATCTAAGCTATCATTTGATGGATCTGTTTCAATATTCCAGATAAAATCAAAATCAGAATCAAAACCATTAGTATTTGTTGCTGTAACTGACAATGAATCCCAACTTAATCCTCCATCAACTGATTTATAAATACCGTTGCCTCCATAATAGGCCTCACCTCCACTAGCAGAACTCCCAGTGAGCTCCCCACTACCAAAATACCAGATGTTTTCTTTCCCTTGTCTTCTATCTTGACTAACACAGGTTACATTGTGCAATTGGTTAGGATCGGTTGTCATAGCCCAAGACAAGCCTAAATCTGTAGAGCGAAACATACCACCACTAGCACCACCCGCAAAAAGTGTATTCTCATCCAATACATCCATAGCTAAAGCACGAGTACGCCCTCCTACATTATACGGACCTCTATGTACCCAATTTGCTTTACTCATAGCTGTTGATTTTGGCAAAGTTTTTGCGAAAATCATTTCTTTTTTTCTGATATTTTTTGGAATTTCTCCAGTAATTGGATCGGCTAATCTTATGCGTTCCCATACTACTCTCTCAGATGGATTATCTAAAGTAAAAGCAACAGTCTTTTGATTTGATTGCTGCTGCGAATTAATTAAAAATAGGCTTATAATGAATGGTAAAATGTTAAACATGGTTTTATATTTTTTTTGTAAAAATAGCAAAAAGTAATCAAAAATTAGTAAGCAGAATTATACTAGCGGTTTTACTATCTTTGCCAGCCAGAAAAAACCTTAGCATGCAACAAGCAAAAAAATACAGTCCAAAAAATAAAGTGAGAATTGTAACAGCCGCTTCCCTTTTTGATGGACATGATGCTGCTATCAATATCATGAGAAGGATTATTCAGGCAACAGGATGTGAGGTTATCCATTTGGGCCATGATAGAAGTGTTGAGGAAGTAGTAAATTGTGCGATTGAAGAAGATGCTAATGCTATTGCAATGACATCCTATCAAGGAGGACATACTGAGTATTTAAAATACATGTATGATTTACTAAAAGAAAAAAAAGCAACACACATAAAAATATTTGCAGGAGGAGGAGGAACTATACTTCCTCAAGAAATAAAGGAATTACAAGCATACGGAATCACACGAATTTACCATCCAGATGATGGTAGAGAAATGGGATTGCAAGGAATGATTAACGATCTCATTAAGCGTTCGGATTTTTTAGTTGGGGAAAAATTAGAAGGCGGCATCTCTGAAATTAGAAACAAAAATGTAAATGCCATTTCTCGTATGATATCAGCAGCCGAAAACTGCCCTAAATCACATTCCAAAGTTTTATCAGAAATAAAGACTCTTGCAACTAAATCATCTACTCCAGTACTAGGGGTTACAGGAACAGGTGGAGCTGGTAAATCCTCCTTAGTAGATGAGTTAGTTAGAAGGTTTATTATGGATTTCCCAACTAAGAATATTGCTATTGTATCGGTGGATCCATCAAAAAAGAAAACTGGAGGGGCACTACTTGGAGATAGAATCAGGATGAACTCCATAAAATCAGATCAAGTTTATATGAGATCTTTAGCAACAAGGCAAGCCAATCTTGCACTTTCTGCACATGTAAATGATGCCGTTGATATTTTAAAAGTTGCTAATTATGACTTAATCATTTTAGAAACTTCTGGTATTGGTCAATCTGACACAGAAATTTTAGATCATTCTAATATTTCCCTTTATGTGATGACTCCAGAGTATGGAGCTGCAACACAATTAGAGAAAATTGACATGCTGGACTTTGCAGATATTATCGCTATCAATAAGTTTGATAAAAAGGGGAATCTAGATGCACTAAGAGATGTAAAAAAGCAATATCAAAGAAACAATAATCGTTTTGATGAAGATGTAGCTATTATGCCAGTATTTGGCACAATTGCATCACAATTTAACGATCCTGGAACTAATGCTTTATATAAAGCCGTTATTGACAAATTCTCTGAAAAGAAATTAGGAAATTTTAGGTCTAATTTTGAAATTACAAATGAAATGAGTGAAAAAGTATTTGTAATTCCTCCACATAGAGTTCGTTATCTTTCTGAAATTGCTGAAAACAATAAATCCTATGATAAATGGGTGGATGAACAAAAAGAAATTGCACAAAAACTATATGCGTTACAAAAAACATTAGAGATTTTAGATAACTCATCTGAAAATGTTAAAGCACAAATTAAAAAAGAATATGAAGCGCTTCTACTCGATTTAGACCCTAAAAACAAAATTCTAATTGACTCGTGGGATGCAATTAGGAACAAATACAAGCAAAAAATATTCAAGTACAAAGTAAGAGGAAAAGAGCTATCCATTGAAACCCAATCTATTTCTCTTTCAGGTTCTACTATTCCAAAAATAGCATTGCCAAAATATGAAGCTTGGGGAGATTTATTAAAATGGCAATTGCAAGAAAATGTTCCTGGAGAATTCCCTTACACAGCAGGTCTTTTTCCTTTTAAAAGAGAAGGTGAAGATCCAACAAGAATGTTTGCTGGTGAAGGAGGCCCTGAACGAACAAATAAAAGATTCCATTTAGTAAGTTTAGGCATGCCTGCTAAAAGATTATCTACAGCTTTTGACTCAGTTACTCTTTACGGAAATGATCCTGGAAAACGACCAGATATATATGGTAAAATTGGCAATGCAGGGGTTTCCATTTGTTGTTTGGACGATTTAAAAAAATTGTATTCTGGATTTGAATTAGCAAATCCTATGACTTCTGTAAGTATGACCATCAACGGACCAGCACCTATGCTACTAGCCTATTTTATGCATGCAGCTATTGATCAAGAATGCGAGAAATACATCATAGAAAAAGGCCTAGAAAAAGAAGTAGAAAAAAAGATTAAATCTATTTATAAAAACAAAGCCATAAAACGACCAGAATACCAAGGTAAATTACCAGAAGGGAATAATGGTTTAGGGCTCTTTTTATTAGGCGTTACTGGAGATGAAGTTTTAGATAATGATAGCTACCAAAAAATAAAAAAAGAGACCCTAACCAAAGTTAGAGGAACAGTTCAAGCAGATATTCTAAAAGAAGATCAAGCCCAAAATACCTGTATTTTTTCTACTGAATTTGCATTAAAGATGATGGGAGATGTTCAAGAGTATTTTATTGATAATAACATTCGAAACTTTTATTCAGTTTCAATTTCTGGTTATCATATTGCAGAGGCAGGGGCTAATCCAATTTCCCAATTGGCTTTTACCCTTGCTAACGGATTTACTTATGTAGAATATTACATTAGTAGAGGAATGAATATTAATGACTTTGGACCAAACTTATCATTTTTCTTTAGCAATGGCGTAGATCCAGAATATGCAGTTATTGGACGTGTAGCCAGAAAAATTTGGGCAAAAGCTATGAAAAACAAATATGGTGCCAATGAAAGAGCTCAAATGCTGAAATACCATATTCAAACTTCTGGAAGATCTTTACACGCACAAGAAATTGATTTTAATGATATCCGAACTACATTGCAGGCACTTTACGCCATTTACGATAATTGCAACTCATTACACACAAATGCTTATGATGAGGCCATCACTACCCCTACTGAAGAATCGGTAAGAAGAGCTATGGCAATTCAACTCATTATTAATAAAGAATTAGGGCTTACAAAAAATGAAAATCCTATACAAGGAGCATTTATTATTGAAGAACTTACAGATTTAGTTGAAGAAGCCGTTCTTGCTGAATTTGATAGAATTACAGAAAGAGGAGGCGTACTTGGGGCAATGGAAACTATGTACCAAAGAAGCAAAATACAAGAAGAAAGTTTGCATTATGAAACTTTAAAGCATACGGGAGAATATCCAATTATTGGAGTAAATACTTTCTTGAACAAAAAAGGTTCTCCTACCATTATTCCTAATGAGGTTATTCGTGCCACTGAAAATGAGAAAAAGTATCAGATTTCTATGCTTGCAGAGCTCCATAAAGGCAGTAAAAAACAAGCATCTTTTCTACTAAGCAAACTACAAGAAGCAGCTATAAAAAACCAGAATATCTTTGGATTTTTGATGGATGCAGCAAAAGTATGCTCCTTAGGAGAAATCACGAATGCCCTTTTTAAAGTTGGTGGGCAGTACAGAAGGAATATGTAAAACTAAAAATGATTACTTTTACAATTCATAAAGATGCTGTTAAAAAAACTCTTGAAAAATTCAAAAATGACTAAAAAAATACTTTTCCTTTTACTAATTCCATTTATTGGTTTTTCTCAAAATATTGACCACTTATTCTCTGACAGAGGAGAGATTTATTTCTCTTTTGAATATAAAAACAAAAATCAGTTAAATGAGATATCAGATATTATATCAATTGATCACAAAACCAATGCTGAATTGGCTTTTGCTTATGCCAACAAAAAGCAGTTTAAGCAATTTTTAAAGCTTGGCATTGAGTATACAATTATACCCCATAAATCTCTAAACTTTACACATGGAAGTAAAAACAATTGGGACTACTACCCTACTTATCAGCAGTATGTTGCTATGATGACTGCATTTGCTGATTCATTTCCTAACATTTGTAAAATGCATAGTTTAGGCACTTTAAATTCAGGTAGAGAAATTTTGATCGTTCAAATTTCTGATAATGTCGGCCAAAAAGAAGATGAGCCTTCCTTTTTATATACCTCTTCCATGCATGGAGATGAACTAGCAGGATATATTTTAAGTTTAAGATTGATCGATTATATTTTAAATGGCTATGGAAATGATCAAAGATTAACAGATTTAGTAGATGGAATTGACATTTGGATCAACCCCTTAGCAAATCCTGATGGGGCATATTATGGAGGAAATCAAAATGTGTGGTCAGCAACACGCTACAATGCAAATTGGGTAGATTTAAATAGAAATTATCCTGACCCTGAGGACGGCCCTCATCCTGATGGAAATCCTTATCAAAGCGAAACAAATATCTTTTTAGGACTTGCCGACACTGTGAATTTTACCATTTCAGCAAATATGCATGGGGGTGTTGAAGTTTGTAATTATCCTTGGGATACTTGGAGTGATTTAGCGGCAGATGACAATTGGTGGCAATATGTTTCAAAGGAGTATGCGGATTCCTGTCAGGCAAACGGTAATAATGGCTATTTTAACTATTTGAATGATGGTATTACAAACGGATATGATTGGTATGAAGTTGATGGAGGCAGACAAGATTATATGAATTATTTTAGATATTGTAGAGAATTTACATTAGAACTTTCTAACGACAAAACACCTGATCCAAATGATTTGCCCTATTTATGGGATGCTAATTATCCTTCTCTTTTAAATTACATGGAACAGTCATTATTCGGATTAAGAGGTATTGTAACAGATAGTATAACGGGAGTGCCGCTTAAAGCAAAAATTGAAATTCAAGGCCATGATATGGATAGTTCTCATGTTTATTCCAACTTACCAATTGGCAATTATCACAGGTATTTAATACAAGCAAATTATGATATAACTTTTAGTAAAAGCGGCTACTATCCTAAAACAATTAATGCGACCATATTAAATAATATTGCTACAGTTAGAAATATTCAGTTAGTTCCAATAAATACAACACCTACTGCTATAACTGAAGTAGTTGGTAATGACAAGGAAAATTTATTTATCGATATTTTAGGAAGAAAAAACAAACAGATAAAAAATAACATCCAACTTATCACAAAAGAAAATAGTGTCATTAAAAAGCAAATTATAATCGAATAAATGAACGAATCTATTGTATTATATGATGGAGAGTGTAATTTTTGCAATAAGTGGGTGTGCTTTGCAAAGAATAACTTAAAAAAGAATGATATATCATTTCTTCCATTTACTTCAACTAAAGCAATCAACATACTTAATGATTATAAAATAATAAATCAAAATTCTGTAGTTTATATTAAAGAGGATGTGGTGAGTTTAAAGTCAAGAGCAGTTTTAAAAATTTGCAGACAATTAAAATTGCCCTATAATCTACTTTATTTTTTAAATATCTTGCCTTCTTTTCTGCTTGATTTATGCTATGATTTTATAGCAAAAAGAAGACTTAATTTTAATTCAAAAAAACAATGTTGTAATGGCTAATAATGTATTTGGAGAAGCTTTAATTACTTGTAGTAACGAACCTAAAACTGGTTACTTTCGAGATGGATGTTGCAATACCGACCAAACTGATGCAGGTTTACATACGGTATGCATTGTTGTAACTGAAAAATTTTTGCAATTTTCTAAGTTGGCAGGCAATGACCTATCAACTCCTATGCCTCAATTTAATTTCCCTGGATTAAAACCAGGTGATAAATGGTGTTTATGTGCTTTGCGTTGGAAAGAAGCACTACTATACAATCAAGCTCCAAAAGTTGTGCTTGAAGCAACCCATGAAAAGACTTTAGATGTAATTGGTCTAAATGATTTGATAAAATACGCTTCTATATAAAAACATGTTTGATGTTGTAATCCTAACCGACCACCGCTATGTAAATCCTACTTCAACTAATTGGTATATCGATCAGGTATTGTTAGAAGATAAACTCTTGCAAACTCAATTAGAAAATAAAGGACTAAAAGTGTGTAAAAAAGATTGGGCTGATCCAAATTTTGATTGGACTTCTACTAAGTATGCTATCTTTAGAACCACATGGGATTATTTCAACAGGTTTGATGAATTTTTCTCTTGGATTGAAAAGACAAAGCACAAAACAACTTTCATAAATTCTACTGAAATTATCCATTGGAATATTGACAAACATTATCTGAGAGATTTAGCTGAAAACGGAATAAATATTACCCCTACTCTATTTATAGAAAAAGAAGATACAATTACTCTAGCCCAACTTTTTAAAAAAACAAAATGGACTGAGGCGGTAATAAAACCAGCCATTTCAGGAGCTGCAAGGCATACATATCGTCTTGCTCTAGAAAATTGCACCCATTATGAAGATATATTTCAACAATTAATTAAAGAAGAATGCATGTTATTTCAGGAATTTATGAATAACATTACTGTAAAGGGAGAAATATCTTTAATAATGATTGGAGAAAAATATACCCATGCAGTAAGAAAGATTGCTAAAAAAGATGATTTTCGTGTACAAGATAATCATGGAGGAAGTGTAGAGCAATATAGCGCCACTAAGCAAGAAATTCTGTTTGCGAAAAACTGCTTAAAAGCAAGTCCTTTTAAGCCAATGTACTCAAGAGTGGATATAGTTTATGACAATAAAAACAAACCTTCTTTAATTGAATTAGAGTTAATTGAACCTGAACTTTGGTTTAGGAATAATCCAAACTCTGCAATGCTTTTAGCTGATGAAGTATTTAACTCAATACCTTCCAAATAATTCCCAAAACAGCTGAAAAAGCAATTAATGAAATAAAAAAAGAGGACCAAAATTTCAGTCCTCTTATTTTTTGCTTTACAGCTATTAGCAATGAAATAAATATAGTTATAGCAATAAAGCTATAAAAATTCATTATTTAACTGATAGTAAGAAAATATCAAATGCTATTTCATCTAAAATCATCTTATCACCTAACTTTTCAAAGAAAGTACCTGAACCGTATTTAATATCCCACTTAGTTCTATCAATTTTTATGCTAGCTTTTGCTAAGAAATTTAATCCAGTAATAGTAACATCTGCATCAAAGGCAATAGGCTGAGTTATTCCTTTTATTGTTAGATCAGCAATAATTTTATAACTATTCCCCTTGCCTTTTACGGCTTTGGTAATTTTAATCACTGCTAATGGAAATTTTTTTGTATTAAAGAAATCTTCATCTTTTAAATGCCCTACAAGATCTTTATTAGATTCTTCAGATTTAATATCTGTACATGTAATGGAATTCATATCAATAGCAATTTGACCGCCTACTAAAGTTCCATGATCAATAGCTAAAGATCCCTTTGCAATATTTACATTTCCTTCATGAGATGAGGTTACTTTTGAGCCAATCCATTTAATTGTTGAGCTTTTTTCATTTACTCTTACATCATCAACGTGTGGCTTTGTTGCAAATGCAAAAAGTGTTGCTGTACTTAATACTAGCGATAATACTATTGTTTTCATAATTTATTGTTTTTTAGTTGTGTCAAAAATACATATTTTTACAAAATAAAACAAAAAAATGCTTGAGGTAAAAAAATTTCTATTTGAAGATAAAGAATTAATGCAAACTGCTCATGCAATTAGACATGAGGTTTTTGTGATTGGACAAAATTGTCCTGCTAATTTGGAATGGGAATTTGAAGAAGAATCCACTCATTTTTTAGTTTTTGACTCTAACAAAGCGGTTGCTACAGCAAGACATAGAAAAACAGCAAATGGCTACAAATTAGAACGCTTTGCTGTATTAAGAACTGAAAGAGGCAAAGGTTATGGACATATAGTATTAAAAGCAATATTAGATGACTTAAAGAATTTTGACGGAATTATTTACATGCATGCTCAATCAGAGGTATTGCCTTTTTATGAAAAAATGGGATTTGTAAAAACAGGAAATGAATTTGAAGAAGCAGGCATCATGCACTTCAAAATGAGTCTAAACTACTAAGAAACAGCAGTCCTTACAGGAACTTTTGCAGTCCAACCATAAATATCTTTAATTTTACCTCTTTGGATGCCTTGCATTTCTTGTTTTAATTTTAATCCAAAAGAATCCTTAATAGTTGGAAGCGTCATTTTATCTTCTCTAAAAGTAATAGAAGTTATAAAACTTACTGCAACAGCTGTTCCGGTACCAAATACTTCTTTTAACTCTCCAGAATTATAAGCTGCTACAAGATCAGAAACAAGTACTCTTCTCTCTTCTACCTCTATTCCAAAATCTTTAGCCAAAGTGCTAATACTATTTCGAGTAACGCCATCTAAAATACTATCCGAAAGTTCAGGAGTAATTAGTTTATCTCCAATTCTAAACCAGATATTCATAGTGCCACATTCTTCAATGTATTTATGCTCATTAGAATCCGTCCAGATAACCTGTTGGAAACCTTTGGAATTTGCCAGTTTTGTAGGCAAAAATGTAGCTGCATAATTTCCAGCAGCTTTAGCAAAACCTACTCCACCTTTACAGGCTCTGGTATAATGTTCCTCAATCACAAGATTTACTTCTCCTGGATAATAAGTTGTTGTGGGTGAGGTAATAATAATAAATGTAAACTCTTCTGAAGAAGAAGCCTTAACGCACTCACTAGAGGCAAATATAAAAGGACGGATATAAAGAGAATAACCTTGTTCACCTTTACACCACTCACTATCTAATGCCAGTAATTCATCTAATCCATTCATAAAAATATCCTTAGGGAGTTCAGGAATTGACATACGAATAGCAGATTTATTTAATCTATTAAAATTTTCCTCTTTTCTAAAAAACAAAACTTCATTATTGGAATTCTTAAAAGCTTTCATTCCTTCAAAAATTGACTGTCCATAATGTAACACTTGAGAGCCAGGATTCATTGGAATTGGACCGTAAGGAAGAATCTCAGGTTCTAGCCATCTCCCGTTTTTAAAATTACAAATAAGCATGTGATCAGAAAATACCGTACCAAAAGGTAAATCAGTAAAATCTACAGCACTTAATCTTGAATTTCTTGTTTTTGTAATCTTCATAAGCTAGTATGACTTGTTTGTTATTGTTTCGCAAAAATAAAAAAAAGAGAGGAAAACTCTCTCTTTTTTACATAAGTTATTTAAAAGTAATGACTACTTAATTACAATAAGTTTTTTAGTAGCGATTGATAAACCATGAGAATCAGCTATGTTAACAAAATATTGCCCACTTTTTAAATCAAAATTCTTTACTAAGATATGATTACCTGAACCTAAATTCAGTTCCTGAGAGGAAACTTTAACCCCTAATATGTTATAAATGTCTAAGCTGATTATTTGGCATTTTTCTAAATAAATAGGTAAAGTAAAGTTGTTACAAGCAGGGTTAGGATAAATATCCATGACATCAAAAGAGGACACCTCATCAACTACTGTTGTTAAACTAACTTCAATCTGAATAGTTTCATCAAAATAGAAAAAGTTATCTGAGGTACGAAACACAACACTATAGGGATTAGCACGAACTTGACTCATATTTGGCGACCATCCAAAAGTTCCTTGAATCTCATTTCCATTTCCTGTATTAATAGTAGTAAATGTAGCAGGATTAGAGATTTCAAAAGGCTCTCCATAAACATCCATAGTTACAACATCAGCAGCATCAGCATCAGAAGCCAATAAAGAAATCACATAATTTTGACCTGGCATAATTTTAACATAAGGATAACCCATATTATTTGTAGGTGGCGCCTGCATGAAGGAAACACTTGGAACTGCATTAGTAGAGTCTGGCACAACAACAAACTGCATATCTCTGCTCATTGCACCTACCAAAACTCCATTTCTATATTCTTCAATTGCAAATGAAGCTACAAAATTACCCACCATTTTTGGGTCCCAAGTAATTTGGCCTGTAACAGGATCCATAGAAAAAATACCTGTTGTATTAGAATAAAGTACAGTATCTGATAAATATTGATAACCAACAACTACACCATTATTAGAAAGTGGAACAGATAAATTCCAAACAAGTGAGTCTCCATCAGGATCAAAAGGCATAGGATTATACTGCCATACATTGTTAGTAGGTAAATAAATTACTGGTGGAGATAGATATGTAGGTGATGAGTTTGGGTCTGCACTATCAACATTTACATACGTTAAAAAGTCCATACTCTCTGAGCCTGGAGAACTCATATTAATAATCGCGTTATTTCTACAGCAATCACTCCATTTAATCATATAATACCCATTTGAAGGAAAAGTAATTGTGTCCGCAAAATGATAAATTTCTACCCCATAAACTGAAGTCATAGTAGCTACAGCACCTGAAGCACCTAAAGAAATTGGGTTAGTAGAAAGTAAATTGTAAGTACCAGTAGAAATATCAAGTTCATATATTTCTACAGTCTGAGCTAAGGCCATAGGAATACCCAATGTATCTCTATACACGTCAAGCTCTAGAAAATAATGCGATCCTGTAGAATCTGAACTTAAATAAGAAGCTGAAATTTGCCCTCCCATAAGGTGAGTAGCGTAAGAAGAAGTGGCTATGGCAATGCCCAAACAAAATGTAAAAATCTTTTTCATAAATGTAATTTATAAGTTATTAAACGCTACAATATTACAAAAAAATATCATACTAAGCATTAAAGTTCTTAATATTTAATAACTATTATCATAGTTTAAAAAGAACAATACTTTTACCTTTGTGAATGATGAGTAATAAAATTGTAATAACCAATGATGGCTCGCATTCCATTTTTAATCCTCAAATAAACGAGTGTTACCATTCAAGGCATGGGGCAATTGTTGAGGCCGAGCATGTATTTATACGAAATGGTTTTTCGGCTGTTAATAAATCCAAACTAAACATTCTTGAAGTTGGATTCGGAACAGGGCTTAATGCCCTACTTACTTACCAAAAAGCAGAACAAAAATCCATTGAAGTAAATTATCATACAATGGAGCTATATCCTGTAAATAATGAAAGTTATATCCAATTGAACTTTACTGATTTAATTGGCTTAGAACAAGAAAAATTACTAAATCTACATCATTGTACTTGGGAAGAAGAACATCAAATTAGTGCTTATTTTACATTTACAAAAAATCATATCTCATTAGAAAAATACAATACAAAGCTAAAATTTGATATTATTTATTTTGATGCTTTTTCGCCCGAAAAACAACCAGAGCTTTGGGATGAAATCACTTTTAAAAAGATGCATGGGTTTTTAAAAGATGATGGTTTTTTAGTAACTTATTGCGCCAAAGGATCCGTAAAAAGAACTATGAAAAAAGTTGGTTTTGAAGTTGTTGTTTTAGATGGACCACCAGGAAAAAGACAGATGACAAGAGGTAATAAATCTACTACTTAAAAATAGCGTCTAAAATCAACTTAAAGCCTTTATAAGCACAAAAAAATACTATAGGAAGCAACACAAGTCCAATGATCAGAATAGTATTATCACCCTGTCTTTGATTGTTAAAACCAATAAATAATGCTAAAGCAGCAAGAATTATACTAATTGAAAATCCTGAAAGCCAAATCCCTCCTTTTATTAGTTTTTCTTTATCCATTATAATTATTTACAGCATTCCTTACGGAGCCATATTTTTCTAGTAAAGAATGAGCAGTTTCATAATCTACTCCTGTTTCTTTCATTATCATTTTTGTTCCTCTATCCACCAATTTATTATTGGAAAGCTGCATATCCACCATCTTATTTCCTTTGACTTTACCTAGCTTTATCATTACAGAAGTAGAAATCATATTAAGTACTAATTTCTGAGCAGTACCTGATTTCATTCGAGTACTTCCTGTTACAAATTCAGGACCTACAACTACCTCAACAGGATAGTCAGAAACCTCTGAAACAGGACTTCCCTCATTACAAACAATACAGCCAGTAATTATCTTCTCCTCTTGACATTTTTTAAGAGCTCCAATTACATAAGGAGTGGTACCAGATGCTGCAATTCCTATTACAACATCTCTTGAAGTAATATTATGTGTTTTTAAATCTTCCCAGCCTAGGCTACTACTGTCTTCTGCAAATTCTACAGCCTTTCTAATAGCTTTATCACCACCAGCCATTAAGCCAACAACCAAGCCATGATCTACACCAAAAGTTGGAGGACACTCAGAAGCATCTACAATTCCTAATCTGCCAGAAGTACCCGCTCCTAAATAAAACAACCGTCCTCCATTTTTCATTTGAAGGACAATTGCATTAATAAGTTTTTCTATTTGAGGAATTTGCGCTGCTACCGAAAGTGCTACTGTTTTATCTTCTCTATTAATGTTTAGTAATAAATCTGAAACACTCATCTTCTCTAGCCCATCATAATTAGAATCAGATTCAGTAATTTTTTTCATTTAATAAAGTGGTGGAAATTTTTCAGGATTTGCCTCATGCATCATTGCATAAACTTTTTCAAATATATCTTCTGCAGAAGGCTTTGTAAAATAATCACCATCCTTTCCGTAGGGAGGCCTGTGCTCTTTAGCTGCTAATGTTTGAGGTTCGGAATCTAAAAAACTATAAGCATTTTGATCTTCAATTATTTGTTGTAAAATATATGCTGAGGCACCCCCTGGAACATCTTCATCAATGACTAATAATCTGTTGGTTTTCTTTACACTTTCTCCAATATCATGAGATAAATCAAAAGGAACTAAAGTTTGTGTATCAATAACCTCACAGGAAATTCCTGCTCTTTCTAACTTTTCAGCAGCATCCATCACGACTTTCCAAGTGCTACCGTAAGTAACTAATGTAATATCACTTCCTTCTTTGGTGATTTCTACTTTTCCTAAAGGAACTCTAAATTCACCAATATTATTCGGTAATTTTTCTTTTATTCTATAGCCATTTAAACATTCTATAATCATTCCAGGATCGTTAGCTTGCATTAATGTATTATAAAATCCTGCAGCTCTTGTCATATCTCTTGGTACGCATAAATACATACCTCTTGTCCCATTAAGTAGCATTCCCATAGGAGAGCCCGAATGCCAAATACCTTCAAGTCTATGTCCTCTTGTTCTAATAATTAAAGGTGTAAGTTGTCCTCCATGAGTTCTATAGAATAAAGAGGAAATATCGTCAACCATTGGCTGGAAGCCATAAATTACATAATCCAAATATTGCATTTCAGCAATTGGTTTTAATCCTCTTAAAGATAACCCAATACCTTGGCCAATAATTGTTGCTTCCCTAATTCCGGTATCAGCAACTCTACTTTCTCCAAACTTTAATTGTAATCCTTCAACACCTTGATTTACACCACCAATCTTACCAACATCCTCTCCAAAAATCATAGCTTCAGGTATAGCCTCAAACATATGATGAAAATTATCTCTTAAAATAATTCTAGCATCCACTAATTCTGAATTTGAATCATAGGTTGGCTTTACTTCAGCAACCTTTAAAGCAGAGGTTTTGGTTTCGTTATAAAGTTTGGTATTGTAGCGATTATGATTTTCAGCATTAATTCGATTAATGAATTTTCGTAAAGTAGTTTTTTCAACAATATCGGATTTCGTAAGCATGCCTAATAAATTTCTTGCTTTACTCAAATAATCTCTTCTAAAAATACCAAACATTGCTGACTGATTTAAATCCGATATCCACTCTGCAATTTCTGGAATATTCACCTGTGCTGAAATGGCATTAAAAATTGCTTGTAGTTCTTTCCATTCCTCTTTAATTGGAGCTTGATATTCTATCCAAGCATCCTTTTTTGCTTGTTTAACAGTCTCTACAGCTTCCGTTTCTATTGCCTCTAACTCCTGAATTTCAGCAATACCTGTTTCTAACATCCACTCTTTAAATTTCTTTATGCAATCAAAATCTTGTTCAAATTGCAATCTTTCTTTGCTTTTGTATCTCTCGTGTGAACCAGAGGTAGAATGACCTGTAGGTTGAGTCATTTCAATAACATGAATAATTGAAGGAATATGATTTTCTCTGGCTAACTTTTCTGCATTTTCATAAACAGTAACTAATGATGGATAATCCCATCCTTTTACTTTCACAATCTCAAATCCTTTTCCTTTTTCATTGTTTTGAAAGCCAGACAAAACCTCTGAAACATCTGATTTTGTCATCTGCAAATCATTAGCAACTGAAATGCCATAACCATCATCCCAAATAGAAATAATTGCAGGCACCTGAAGCACTCCAATTGCGTTTACAGCTTCCCAAAAATGACCTTCTGCACAAGAGGAATTACCAATTGTTGCAAATGCAATTTCATTACCTCCACTTGTAAAGCCAGGATTTCTTTTTGCTAAATCAGGATTATCTCTATATACTTTTGATGCTTGTGCCAATCCAACTAATCTTGGAAATTGAGATGCCAAACAAGCCATATCAGAAGTAGAATTTTTTTGCTCCATTAAATTTCTCCAACTACCATCATGATTTAAAAATCTTGTCCCAAAATGATTCATCATTTGTCTTGAGCCTGAACTTGGCTCTCTATCTAACTCAGGGTCACCATATAAGGCCGAAAACATTTGTTTTGGGGAGTATTGGCCAATAGCAGTCATTAATGTTTGATCCCTGTAGTATCCCGCACGAAAATCACCATTTCTAAAAACTTTAGCTAAAGCAACTTGAGCCAATTCCTTTCCATCACCAAAAATACCAAAGCTACCTTTTCCCGAAAGCACATCTCTCCTTCCCTGCGCTCCACTTTCCCTTACTTCACAAACTAATTTATAATCTGATATAATGGATTCTTTAAATTGGTCTTTTGAAATTTTAGTTTTTGTTTTAGCTGTTGACATACTCATTATAAAAATTTTAAATTCAAGTTTGCAAATTTAGTTAAATTTTATAATTTTTATCCCGTTTCTAAAAATTGAAAACTGAAAAAAATATTTTTCTTTAATTTTCTCTTCAGTTTGCAAAAGATTTCTATTTTTGCAGCCCCTCAATAATGAGGACTAACCACAGAGTTGGTTTAACCAAATTAAAAAAAGCAAATGGCAACAAAAATTAGATTATCAAGACATGGAAGAAAAAAACAAGCATTTTTCCATATTGTAGTAGCAGACACAAGGGCTCCAAGAGACGGTAGATTTATTGAGAAATTAGGAACTTATAATCCTAACACTAATCCAGCAACAATTGAAATAAACTTTGACAGTGCAGTTTCTTGGCTGCTAAAAGGTGCTCAACCTTCTGACACGGCCAAAGCAATCCTATCTTACAAAGGAGTAATGATGAAAAAACACTTAATGGCTGGTGTAGCTAAAGGTGCTTTTAATGAAGAAGAAGCTGAAAATAGATTTTCGGCTTGGATGGAGAAGAAAGAAGGGCAAGTTACAGATAAAAAAGCAGGTTTAAAACAAGCGGCTTTAGCTGCTGAAAAAGCGGCTTTAGCTGCTGAAAAAACAAAAAGCACTGAAAGAGCTGCTGCTGCACTTCAAAGCGCTCAAGTAGCAGAAACAACTTCTACAGCTGAAGAAGTAACAACTGAAGAAACTACTGAGGAGGTTGCTGATGGAACTACTCATGAAGTTGTTGAAGAAGTAACAGCTGAAGAAGCTACTGAAGAAACTACTGAGGAGGTTGCTGAAGAAACTACTCATGAAGTTATTGAAGAAGTAAAAGCTGAAGAAACTACTCAAGAAGTTGTTGAAGAAATAAAAGCTGAAGAAGCTACTGAAGAAACTCCTGCTGAAGAAGAAAAATCAGAAGAAGTTTAATACCAAAGCATGCAGAAAAAAGATTGCTTCTTAGTTGGAACAGTTTTTAAATTGCACGGATATAAAGGGGATGTCAATATCTATAATGATGATGACATCCTTTTTGATTTTAATACAATTAAGTATTTTTTAATCGAGCGAAACAATACCCTTGTACCCTTTTTTATAACTAAAGCACGCCACACAAAACCAAATATTATTCTTGTAAAGTTTGAAGATATAAACTCTGAAAAAGAAGCTTTATCAATTCTAAAACAAAAGGTTTATTTGCCCATTGAGTTTTTACCAGAAATCGATAGCAATGAAATCTCTGAGAAACAACTTATAGGATTTAAAGTAATTGATATTAAGCTAGGAGAATTAGGAGAGATAAGCTATATCAACTCACAAACGGCACAGCAATTAATTTATGTAAGTAAAGATGGGAAAGAATTTTGTTTTCCTATGCACAAGCAATTCATTATTAGTGTGGATTCCAAAAAAAGAATTATGGAAGTGACTATTCCAGAAGATTTGATAAACTTAAACTAATTCCTCAATAAAATTTATTCCATTTTCTGAAAGTTCTTTTAAAACAGGAATGTAAATATCTTTGGAAATTGGAATTCGTACTCCGGTAGACTTAATTTGGCCATTCAAAATAAGTTTTGTGGCAATAGCCACTGGCAAGCCTACCGTTTTAGCCATAGCGGTATATCTAGGATCTTCCCCAAAAACTAAAAGTGATGCATTTAATTTATTTTCCTTGCCATCTAAAACAAATTCAAACTGATGTTGCATTACAATCATATCCTTATCTTCAGTCCCAAGAGTCCATTTTTGCTCCAAAATAGCCTGTAAAAGTTGTGCAGGACTAGCATTTTTCATACCTATGATAGTATCTTCAAACATGCCAAGCCAGGCAATCTTTTGAAAAATACTTGAATCTAATGAGAGCTTGAATTGTTTGGCTATTTTCTCTTCTACAGAAAGATCTTCACTATAAGCTAAAAACATATTTACCAATGTTCTATTTGAAATAAACTCAGAATTTTCCAACTTAAAAGAATCATCAGTTAGACCCAGCTGAACGAAAATATTCCAGGCTTGGGAAAATCCTTTTCTTCTAAGAGTTCCTCTATAAAGTGTTGGGATATTTTTCAGCCCATATGCTTCTCTGTAACTTAAAGAATCTCTGTTGGCATAACCTTCAAATTCTCCGGCATCTAAAACCTCCATAGTATCGGTTCGCTCAAAAAGCTTGGTATAAGGCAAATACTTATAACGCCCTTTTTTAATATATTGTGCAGTTCCCTGGCCTGCTAAAACTACATTTCTAGGATTCCAAGTAAACTTGTAATTCCATGGGTTATTATCATAATCAGGATGGATCAAGCCACCACAAAAAGATTTAAAAGAAGTCAGCTCCCCTCCTCTGGCTTTTATATCATCAATAACGGCCATAGCAGACATGTGATCAATACCTGGATCCAAACCAATTTCATTCAATAATAAAACTCCTGCTTGCTTAGCAGATAAATCCAAATCAGCAATCTCCTTGGAAACATAAGAAGCGGTAACTAGATGCTTCTTTAATCTTATACAGTCCTTAGCCACTGTAATATGCATAGAGGCAGGCAACATAGAAATTACAATATCAGCATTTGAAATTTCAGAAACTCTTTGATTATCATCCGTAACATTAAAGAAAATAGCTGAACCATTAGGATGATTTTCAACTGCCTGTTTTGCTAAATCCTGGGAAAAATCAGCCACTGTAACTTGCCAATTATTTGCAGTTGAATGATTAAGTAAATACTGAATTAAAGTAACTGCCGATCGACCCGCTCCTATTACTAATATCTTTTTCATTTGTGATGTAAAATCAAAGTGCTAAAATATCCTTTATTTCATTACCTCAAAACTAAATAGGTATATAAAAAGTATGATGAATCTCATCCTGTTGTAAATTTTTATACTTATTTTTGCCCCCTTTATAATTTTAAAAAAATAATATGACCGAAACAGGAAAGCGAGCAAACAATGCTACCATATCTGATTTAGGAATAAAAAATGCTACTGCACACTGGAACTTATCTCCAGAAAAATTAGCAAATATCTCGATTGAAAAAGGACAGGCAAGCTTAACTTCAACTGGGGCAATAAACATTAATACAGGTGAATTTACAGGAAGATCGCCAAAGGACAGATTTATAGTTAGAGATGCCATTACTGAAAAATCAGTTTGGTGGGGATCTGTTAATTTATCCTTTGATGAAGATAAATTTGATGCCCTACAACAAAAAATAGTAAACTACTTAAGTGGCAAAGAGATTTATGTAAGAGATGCTTATGCTTGTGCTGATAAGAGTTACAGAATGAATATTAGAGTGGTGACTGAATATGCTTGGAGCAATATGTTTGCCTACAACATGTTTTTACGCCCTAGTGATAGTGAAATTGAAAGTTTTAATCCAGAATGGACTATATTAAATGCTCCAGGATTTATGGCAGATGCTAAAGTTGACGGAACTCGTCAGCATAATTTTGCCATACTTAATTTTACAAAAAAAATAATCCTAATTGGTGGTACTGGTTATACAGGAGAAATCAAAAAAGGAATTTTTTCGGCACTTAATTTTATCTTACCTCATCAAAAGAATGTGCTTCCTATGCACTGCTCGGCAAACATTGGAAAAAATGGAGATACGGCTATCTTTTTTGGTTTATCTGGAACAGGAAAAACAACCCTATCGGCCGATCCAAACAGAAACCTAATTGGAGATGATGAGCACGGTTGGAGTGGCGATACTGTTTTTAATTTTGAGGGTGGTTGTTACGCTAAATGTATTGATCTTACTGCAGAAAAAGAGCCCGATATTTTTGCCGCTGTTAAAAAAGGCGCCCTATTAGAAAATATCTCTTATTTTAAAGGCACTAATACAGTAAATTATGAGGATACTACTATTACTCAAAACACTAGAGTAAGTTATCCCCTTGAGCATATTGAAAATATTGCAACCCCATCACTTGGTAAAAACCCGAAAAATATATTCTTCTTAACTGCTGATGCTTTTGGGGTATTGCCTCCATTATCAAAACTTACAAGAGGGCAAGCAATGTATCATTTCATTTCTGGTTATACTGCAAAAGTAGCAGGTACTGAAGCGGGTGTAATTGAGCCACAAACTACTTTCTCGGCTTGTTTTGGAGCTCCTTTTATGCCCTTACACCCAACAAAATATGCGGAGATGTTAGGCAAAAAGATGGATGAAAGCAAGGTAAATGTATGGCTACTTAATACAGGCTGGTCAGGTGGATCATACGGTACTGGAGAAAGAATTTCTCTAAAATATACAAGAGCTATGATTACGGCTATTTTAAATGGAGAATTAGAAGGTGTTGATTACGCAAAACATGCCATTTTTGGATTGCAAATGCCAACTACTTGCCCTAATGTAGCCTCTGAAATCTTAAACCCAAGAAATACTTGGGAAAATAAGGCTGCTTATGATGCAAAAGCCAATGAATTGGCCAATTCATTTAATAAAAACTTTGAACAATTTGCTGAATATGCAAATGCTGAAATTTTAGCTGCAGCACCAAAGGCAACAGTTAAGAGTTAAGTAT
>JACKQG010002543.1_pt1 | contig 23673 bp, 17 predicted proteins | sample 8237621 | NCBI WGS metagenome assembly JACKQG01 (sample SAMN15677084, study PRJNA649215) | marine metagenome | biome: marine; feature: Black Sea; material: saline water; isolation source: suspended particulate matter (SPM) from the Black Sea western gyre | collected 2013-06-09/2013-06-10 | depth... | reverse complement strand
GGTTTTAGGAAATGGTAACCTTGTATTTGCGAAGAAAATCCACAGGGTTGTAGGAGAGTTTAGCTTTGCGCAGGCCTTTGTCATCCAGGTCCTGTTCGCGGTTTGCGATTGTAAATTCATGCGTTAAGTTTGCAAGAAACATTTGATTGATGGCTTGGTATACCCCTTTGTATTCCGGATTTCCTTTTTCAAAGTGAATTAAAAGTGTGTCTCTGTCCAGGCGTTCCGCCACCGTATAGGCCACCATCGAATCTTCCACCATAACAGCGCCGCCGACGAGACCTTTTAAGTTCCGCCAATTTTTGAGAATTTTTTCGATGGCACGATTTTCGGCTGCAAGCATATCTGATGACTCGCAGTCACGCCAGGTGCACCAATCGGTCTGCATGGCCAGAGCTTTGGCAATCATTTCATACTCCAGGTGAACATAGGTATAATCGTATTTTTTTCTAAACTGGTTCAAAAGGTTCTTTTTCTTGTGAAAACGCTTGCCTTTGAGCTCGACTAGATCAATTGTGTGGTATAGATAGTCCCAGTTGCCTCGTTCTTCTTCGATCGTCAGGTTGTTTCCAAGGTTGTTTTTCAAGCACCTAACTAATTCTTCGGGCATCCGGGTAAATATGGCCGGTTCGCTTATCGTTGCATTAAAAATTTCAATGAAGTTAATATCCTGCCATGGTCCGACCGGTGCCCAGTATAAAACTTGTGGTTTGGTTTGCTTGATCCAGACCAGATTGTCCTTCCAGGCCCAACTGAGGCCGTATTCTTGGGCCCACCCCCAAATGTTTGCAAAACTGTAGTCAGAGGTCTTCTGCGGGCATTCAGAGAGACGTTGTAAATACGCTGGTTGCTTTTCCAAATTGATTGATTCAAACTCTAACATCACTTTTCATCCCAACCCGGACAAGCCGGAAAAAAAATATTTGCCACAAAGGCACAAAGAATAGTTTTCTTATTACTCAAGTTTCGCACCCCACACTTTAACGATGCTCTTTACTCGTAAGGGTTGGATGGTGTTTTTTAAAAGGTAAAATATCTCGACAACTGCGCAAAAAGTTATGTTCTCACAATCCAACCCGGCCAGGCGCAACGGCAGCATTTGTCGAAGTTTTGCATTCTATTCAGTATGATACAATAATATTTTATTTGGTCCTGAAAAACCTGGTCCTCTGGGCCAGGTCAGAGGCTTATGGCTCTGCCGAAAACCTTAAAAGTGCCTAAAGTTTGAAGTGATCTAAAGTGATCTAAAGTTAAGGAATTCTGCCAAATATATAAAATCAGTTGAGCGAAGCGACTCCATAACTTTAGGCACTTTAGCTCACTTTAGTCACTTCGCACTTGTTCAATTTGCAGTAAAACATCCCCTTCCAGGGGTAACCCAAAGCCTGGTCCTCTGGGCCAGGATATTTACTCGTGCCTTGGTGTCTTGGTGGCAATGAAAAAAGTTTTGCCAAAACAAGCAGACCAAGTGCTGGTTATTTCACAAGTATAATTCTCAGATCCATCACATTCGTGTTGGTAGGACCTGTAACAAACAGATCTCCTAATTTTTGAAAAAAATGATACGAATCATTATTTGCAAGGAAATGGTGAGGATTTAACCCCATGGCAGCAGCCCTTTTCATAGTAGCAGTATCCGACAGCGCTCCGGCCGCATCCGTGGGGCCGTCTGTGCCGTCTGTGCCGCCGCTGAGAACGACAATATCTTCACTGCCGTCGATATCTATGGCTGCTGCCAATGCAAACTCCTGATTTCGTCCTCCCAGCCCCGTTCCTTTTAAGGTTACCGTGGTTTCACCGCCGGAAAGAATACAGGCCGGTGGGGCAAGGGGGTTGCCGGTTTTGATAATTTCTCTGGCGATGGCTCCGTGCACATAGGCTACCGGCCTTGTTTCACCTTCGATCATGGAAGAAAGAACTAGGACGTTGTATCCCAGATGCTTGGCTCTTTGCTCAGCGGCCATAATGGCATCCATATTGCTTCCGATAATCAGGTTGCGCGTTTTTTTAAATGCCGGATCTCCTTCCTTGGGGGTTTCAGGGACCTCCCCTTCAGCTCCGGCTTGAATGTGGGCCACAACGCTTTTAGGTAATGTGTTGATGATGTCGTATTTGTTAATAATTTCCATGCATTGGGCAAAAGTGCTTGAATCCGGGACAGTAGGGCCGGAGGCGATCACGTCGAGGTCGTCTCCAACAACATCTGAAAGTATCAGAGAAACAATTGCAGCCGGGTAGGCAGCTTGTGCAAGTCTGCCGCCCTTTAACATGGAAGTATGCTTTCTGATGGTGTTTATTTCGTGAATGGTGGCACTGCACGCCAGCAGCACCTTGATGGTGTCCTGTTTGTCCTGCAGGCTGAGTCCGGGGAAGGGGAGGGGCAGTAGAGCAGATCCCCCTCCGGAAATCAGACATATCACCAGGTCGTTGTTTTCTGCATTTTGAACAAGATCTAAAATTTCACCGGCACCGCGTTGTCCGTTATTATCAGGCAGGGGGTGCCCGGCTTCTATGAGTTTGACCCTCTTAAGGTCGGCAAGATGTTTATATTTTACATTGATAATACCGCTTGTGATCCTTTGGCCGAGAATTCGTTCCAAGGTTGCCGCCATTGGTGCAGCGGCTTTTCCTGCTCCGATCACATAGAGGTTGTTATATTCTTCCAGATCATAAATCCAATCCCCGATAATTAGCTGATCGTCATCAAGCCGGCAATAATTCTTTACGGCAGCGCCCGGTTCAACAGCCTGCAGCCCCTCATAGAATATATTGACAGCGTCTTTTCGCATCCCGGGAATTTTTTTTGATTCATGTTGCATACATTTGATGATCTCGTAAAAAGTAAGAAAAACGACTTTTTTACGAGAGTGTTTTGTATTTGGTCTTTAGTGTTTGGTGATCTAGCAAACTGGTATATAAGCATATATTTGAAAAAAACACAAAATACTAAACACCAAACACCTGATGAATTCGACTTTTTACGAATTCATCATAAGGCTTCAGAGTGCTTTGTGTCAAAATAAAAGTGTTTTTCTGATCAAGGTTGTATTCTTGACAATAGCAGGTGATCAAAGTAATTTGGTAACAGTATTTTACAGTGCTGCAATATTCCCATGGAGGAAAAAATGGAAAATCAATTCTCGGCTTCCTTTAAAGGCAACTTTTTGATGGCCATGCCAATTTTGGCTGACCAGAACTTTTACCACACTGTTACCTGTATTTGCGAGTATACGCCGTTCGGGGCGCTGGGTATCGTTGTTAATCGGGTTCATCCTACCCTGTCGGGAAAAGATATTTTTGATGAACTGGATTTGGAATATGTGCCAGGAGCAGAATCGATACCTATCCATATTGGAGGGCCGGTTCATATCGGCGAGATTTTTCTTCTGCATGGTCCTCCCTTTGACTGGGAGGGCTGTCTGATGATTACAACATCACTGGCTATGAGCAACACCAGAGACATTTTAGAGGAAGTTGCTATGGGCAGGGGACCGAAATCCTTTATTATCGCTTTAGGATGCGCCGGCTGGGGGCCGGGACAGCTTGAATCGGAGATAAAACAGAATGCCTGGCTGACATCTCCCGTTTTTGAAGATATTATCTTTGAGATACCGATTGAAACAAGATGGGAGGGGGCCTTGAAAAAAATCGGGGTAGAGCCTGCACTGCTTTTGGACACAGCCGGTCATGCCTGATATCCAGACTGAGACCTTTTAATGGCTATCTATTCCTTAGGCTTTTTCTTTGGTTTTGGCTTTTTCTTTTTAAGACAGACCTTATCCTTCCTTACAAAAGCACAAAGCTTGGGATTGTAGTACTCTTTGCAATTTAAGGGATTGTAAAGCGGGCACTCAGGATGCTTTTCAGACATAAATCAATTTCCCCTTTATAACTTAGTTTCCATCCTATAATTAGGTTGTTCACAAACAAATTCCGTTGATCTTATCATAAAGCCATGGATTTTACAAGATATTATGTCCTGAGTTGAGCAATTGCCGGGTTTGACGAAGATGCAAGGCGTTTCAATTCAACGATGCTCGTCTTCGAGTAAGGGGCAAGCTTGGAAATCGTTTTGACAATTAATTTTATACATTGTAATAAAATCGTGTCACGATTTTATGAAACTCCCGATTGAGTTTTACTCAATTTAGGGTTGGATAAACAGATCAGACTCTTCGAAATGGATACATATACATCCCTGAAAAAAGAACTTTTAGAAATAAATCAAAAAGTTAATTCGCTTTTTCCCAAAGCGCAATCAATTACGGGAATGGCGGATCACACCTTTGGCGACTGGCAAAAGACCTGTAGCGGCATCAACAAGCAGATAGCCGACGAGATTATTCGAATCGCGGTTGTCGGTCCTATAAAATCCGGCAAGAGTACATTTACCAATGCTCTTTTTAAGGGTGATTACTTTAAAAGGGGTGCCGGAGTTGTCACTTCTATTGTTACGCGTGCTCGCAGAGGAGAAACTCTTAAGGCAAAACTTCTGTTCAAGTCCTGGATCGAGATCAACTCCGATATACGGCAGGCTCTGGTCATGTTCCCGGCATTGAGCCGGCGCTCAGAGAATGACGGGTTTGACATCAGACGCAAAAAAGAAAGAACGGATCTTCAAAAGGCCATTGACGCTTTGAGTGCAGAGCAACTTATCACCAAAGGTGTTCTTAATGCCGGCAGCATGCAACTATCATCCTACCTTAAAGGATACGAGAGAATAAAAGAGATCGTTTCCGCAGATAACGTTGTGCAACAGTATCAAGATGACCGTTTTACAGAGTACAGGGCTTTTGTGGGCGATGAGACTCTGGCGGTCTATTTAAAAGATGTTCAACTTGAGATCAATTCCGGAGTATTTGACAAAGATATCGAAATCGCCGACTGTCAGGGAAGCGACGCTCCGAATCCGCTTCATATTGCCATGATTCAGGATTATCTGCTGCTGACACATTTTATAACCTATGTGATTAGCAGCAGAACAGGGCTTCGTGAAGCTGACATCAAGTTTTTATCCATGATCAAGAAAATGGGAATCATGGATAACATCATGTTTGTGGTGAACTGCGATTTCAGTGAACATGAGTCCATTGACGACTTTAACGCTCTGATAAAAAAGGTCGAAGAAGAGCTTTCATTGATTAAACCTGAGCCTGAGATTTATTCCTTTTCAGCGCTTTACAACCTTTTCAAAGAACAGCGCAGCAACCTGTCGCCTAAAGACAGCTCCAGGCTCGATCAGTGGGAGCGGGAAAGGGAGTTGGCAGCCTTTTCTGACAGGGAATCCTCGCGATTTAAAGAGTCTTTACATCATAAACTTACCCGGGAACGATACTCGCTGCTGCTAAAAAACCACCTTGAGCGTCTGGACGTAATTGCAACCGGGCTTGATAATTGGATTTCAATAAATCAAAACATTCTATCCAAAGATGCCGGGAGCGCAAATCAAATTATCGAAAAGTTGAAGCACCATCAGGGCAGCATGAATCAGATGAAATCAGTGATAAAAAATACCCTTGACGGTGCTAACCAAAAGATAGAGCAAAAGCTTAGGGCGGATATTGATCGGTTTTTTGATGTTAGGACCGGAAATATATTAAAAAATATCATCGAGTTTATCAGAGGCTATCAAATATCTTATCATGACCACGAAGAGAACCTAAAACAGTCCGGTTTTTCAAGTACTCTATATTTAATATTTCAGGAATTCAAGCATGCACTCGACTCGTATATGACCGAAAGTGTAAACCCTGAAATAGTCCGCTTCATCAGGCAGCAAGAGGCCTGGATCGGGGAACATCTTAACTCGATTGCCGGACCGTACGAACTGATGGTTCAGGATGCTTTGACTGAATATAGCAACCTGATGGACAGCTTCGGTGTCGGCTCTTTACAAAAGAGACCGCAAAAGATCAATTTGCCTGATATGGATTCGATAAAGAGTATGATCGGCCTGTCGCTTCCGCCTGCGGTGGCATCCCTGCGGTACACTGCAAGAATGCAAACAGAAGCTGTCGTACGCTTTGGGTTTTATACGGTGGTCAAAATTTTCAAGAGGTTAATCAGAAAGCCTGTTCAGAGCAAAAATGAAGGAGGCATACTTGCCCTGAAAGACGGTGTTTTGCAAATGAAGCGCGAAACCGAGCGGTCAATTGTATATCTTTTCAAGGATTATCAGGAGAATCTAAAGTTTCAATATATTTTCAAACTGGTTGAGGCGGTTTCAAACAAACTCTATGATGCCCTTCTGGATCGGTTTCAAGCATACGTTGCCGATCTTTCCAATATAGTCGATATAGTCAGCAATAAAAAAATAGATAAGCAGCGAACGTCCGAACTCCTGAAAGAAATGGAGCTGATTTCTCAGGAAATCAGCCAAAGGATAACCGCGGTCAGGGAGGAAATCGATACTACCGACCAATGACCTAACAGTTCAGCCACTAAGGCACAAAGGCACAAAGAAAGAGTATGGATTATAAAGCTTAATGATTCAGTTTTATTGGTTAAATTGGTTCCATTGGTTTGGTTGGTTAACAAATAAAACTAATTAAACCAATAAAACCAATCGGACAATTTAAATTAATATTATAATCTTAGAGTCTTGGTGTCTTGGTGGCTGAACTATTGCCGAATGACCAATTTCGAACAAGGGGGTAATTATGGGAAGTGAGCAGACTAGAATTATTGCGGTTGCAAATGAAAAAGGCGGCGTCGGTAAAACCGTAACAGTTATTAACCTTGCAGCCGCTCTGCGGCAGGAAGGCAAAACGGTTCTTGTTGTAGACATGGATCCTCAGTTTAATGCCACCAGAGGTCTTGGTGTTGAAGTGCAGGAGGGAATGCCGACGATTTATGATCTTATCATGGATAAACAAGCCGTTAAAGCCGCAGATGTAATTGTTCAGACCAGATGGGAGGGGCTTGATTTAATTCCGTCCCATACTGATCTTGCCGGAGCGGAGGTTGAGTTGATCGATGTGGCTGGAAGAGAAAACAGGTTAAAAGAAGCCCTTGAAAGTGTCCCGGCAAAGTATGATTTCATTCTCCTTGACACACCGCCAAGCCTTTCGCTGCTGACAGTCAACGTGTTTGCTTATGCCAAAGAAGTTATTGTGCCGTGCCAGACACATCCTTATGCTTATGAAGCTTTGGATGAGCTTTTTGATACCATTGCTTCCATAAAGGACGAAATCAATCCGGGTCTTGCTATAACGGGGGTTGTGGCGACATTATTTGACAGTCGGACCAGAATAAGCCACAGCATCATGGAAAAGCTTAAAACGGATAAAAGGTACAAGGACCTGCTTTTTGAGACGGTAATAAGAGTTAATACGACAATTGCGGAAAGCGCCGGTGTCGGCAAACCGGTGATTTTCTTCAGGCAGAGCAGCTACGGCTCAACAGACTATACCAGCCTTGCCAGGGAATTGCAGGAAAAGAGACCTGGCTGAGTCTAATCTCATAAACGGAAAAGCCAAAACCAAAATACTTTTATCACGAAAACACGAAAGAACGAAAACACGAAAAATTTTTGCATTTCGTGCTTTCCCACTTTCGTGTTTTCGTGATTATTCCCTAATTTTTTTCAGGAAAAGCACAGATTTTAAATTTTCACGAAAGTAGTTTTCCCAGATTGTCTTGGGCGAATTCTATTCCGGGATCAAGAGCCAAAGCCATTTCATAATATCGAACGGCTTTTTTTTTATCCCCCATCTCACGATAATTTGATCCAATGTTGGCATAATCAATGGCTGAACTGGGGTTAAGCTGAAGAACTTTCTTAAAACAGGCAATGGCCTTTTCATGCTCTTTGAGTTTGAAATGGCTGAATCCCATTAAATTGTAAATATCCGTCCTTTCTCTATCATAGCTTTCCGCTTTTTTTAACACCGCAAGCGCTTTACGGTATTTCCCCATATCTTTGAGACAGACCCCCATATAAGAGTAAATGCTGACAATGTCCTCTTGGGTCGGATGCATGTCTAACGCCCGGGTGAAATGCTCGAGAGCTGTTTCAGGATTATTCAATGCAAGATGGCAGTCACCTAAATAAAACCTGATATAATACTTACCGGGTATTATCTTTTCGATCTTTTCGAGCTCGCCAATAGCATCTGCGGGATTTTGGTTTTCAGTGATAAGCTTGGCCGAAAACATCCCCACACTGGTTCCCAAAGCCCGTTCTCTGAAATGGGCTCCTGGAATAATGGTGTAGAAGGCCGGTATCTCAAGCAAAGGATGCATGGTGTTTACTACAATAACTTCCATATTTTTATTTGCCAGAGCAGATAAACAGTTTTGAATTTCGACTTTAATATTATCGTCTGCAAGTTGTGGCAGGGACCCAATATCGACTTGTTTTCCCGGATTGATGATAAAATCGGCTTGATCTATGGACGAAAACTTGGGAAGACCGCTGGCTACATAGTTGGAACTGGTGTTAAAATCACCGGCCAGCTGTGCAACTTCTGTAAGAGCCCTGCTCAAAGCCTTTTCAGGATCAGGGGTTGTCCCCGCAGTCCAGACGATTTCGCTTTTTTCCGGAAAGTTCGCCGGATCGTAAGCCAAAACCCCTACCGAGGGAATACCCGTATCAAGGGAAAAATCCGAGAGATAGAGCTTTATACCGGCACGGCGATATTTTTTTATCATTTCTACAACCATTGGATCTGTGGCTGAATCGGGATTAACGGCAGGCACTTTCAGCTGGTTGTGGTTGACTACGGATGATACGTGTCGTTCCACAATTTCACAAATACCCTGAAGCAGCGCCTCCTCAATGCAGTTTCCGGCCGAAGGGCCGTTGAATTCGTTAATAGTGTAAAACCAGTTAAAAGGAATTAGAACCTCTTGATTAAGGGTCAAGTTAAACGCCTTGGTCCATTTTAAGGGAATGTTTTCAAAGACTTTTTTGCTGGCATCGAGATCTTCACTGTCATCGTGGACCGATTGGGCGATCATTTCAAAGGGGATGGCTCTGTTTTGCAGGTTGCGATAGGTATCAACAAAAAAATTATCAGAATTTTTGCAGAAACTAAAAAAACTGAACCTTTCGGCCAGCTCCATGACAGCGCTTGCTTCAGCCTGCAGGGGAGTGGCGCCTTTCCCCATCTGTTTTTTGGTGCCGATAACCGCAAGTGCATCTCGGCCGCAGCTGCTGAAATAGATAGGTATATCCAATCTGCCGTTGTCAATCCTGATGATTTCTTCTAAGATATCTAAGTCCACTTTTTTTAGTTTTTCTTTGAAACGCCTAATCGTTTCCTCGGGGGGCAGTATCTTGTCTTGATCCAGGGTAAAACGCTTAAACGCGTCATTTAATATAATCTTGTGTGTCATAAATCTCCTCCATCTAAAATCCTAACACGATATTATTTAAAGCACAAAAATACAAACCTTTTCAATAATCATTTTATAAATTGACCGAAGGTTTGCAATTTGATATATTAAAAAATTTGATGACCTCGTAATGGGACTTTTTACGGCGCCATCAACTTTGATGATCTCGTGGGGATGTAGCTCAGTTGGGAGAGCGCGGCGTTCGCAACGCCGAGGTCGAGGGTTCAAATCCCTTCATCTCCACCATAATCAAATTATTACTTAAGAATATCGATTCCAGCAACACCTTTCCCTTAAGACTAAAACAGCAACATGGAATAATTAAATTATGGAACGAACATCCGAGATTGAACGTAAGACGAAAGAAACCGGAATTCGTATTAAGCTGAATATAGACGGTAGTGGGCAAAATGAGATATCAACAGGAATCCCTTTTTTTGACCATATGCTGACCCTATTTGCAGTTCACGGTTTTTTTGACCTGTTTATCAGTGCCAGGGGTGATATTGAGGTTGATTTCCACCACACCGTTGAGGATGTTGGGATTGTGCTGGGGAATGTTTTTGATAAAGCTCTTGCCGAACGAAAGGGCATCAAGCGCTTCGGCCATGCGGTTACACCAATGGATGATGCCTTAACCTCGGTAGCCGTCGATCTGTCAAAACGCCCTTTTCTGGTTTACAATACCCCCCAGGCGGTTGATCCCGGAGGGAATAATTTTACGTCACTTTCCAAAGAATTTTTCAGGGCATTTGCTGCCAGGGGCGGAATGAACCTGCACGTTAATGTATTTTACGGTGAAAATGAACACCATATCGTAGAATCTATTTATAAAGCCGCCGGCCGAGCCTTAGATCAGGCCACTTCTTATGATCAGCGGATAAAGGGGATTCGCTCCTCTAAAGGTACTCTGTAAAAAAAGGATCATCTCCAAAAGAGTTGGAGTGATCCTAAGGATTCAAGGGGTCAAGGATTCAGCCGCCTACGTTAAAACTACGTCGTGCCAAGAGGGTTCGAGTTATATGCCTTAATATATCAATACCTTATAAGCTTTACAGAAGTTATAGAGCCTATATTTACATCTTTATAAAAAATAGATTGAAAAATGTATCCTCTGAAGAAGAAAGGTTATCTTTAACATTACAGAGAATAAGGTTTGTCACGGACATTCCTTCAAGTATAGCAGAAGTTGGAAGGATACTCAAAACGATGATAAAATCGTTTGAAAGCAAACACTTGACCCCTCGACCCCTTGAATCCTTGAACCCTTTTCTCCAGCTAAATTGGAGAAGAACCAAAAAAAATGCTCATGCGAAAACTTGATGCCAAGAAAATCAGACTGCATAAATACTTTTTTGTTGTGCTGTTGTTGTTAACAGCCTGCAAAACGAATGTAGTTGTCACGGAATCGTCTGATACTCCCTTCAGCGTGGAAAAACTCCTGATCCTACCTGTCAGAGACATGTCCGCAGTGTATGGAGCAAGTGAAAGTATCAGGTGTCCGGTGTGTGGCAGCGTAGTGATGACCGGAGAAGTGGCGGAAGGTGCCACTGAGTTCATGAGCGATAGTCTTTATTCCGCCTTAAAAAGCAAGGGCGATTTTGAACTGGTGTCGCCCGGTCAGGCTCGGGGGATTTTGTCAAAGTTGCTGTCCGGCGATGCAGGCACCTTGTCGGAACGTGCCCTTTTGGTTGAGGCCGGGCAAGCTTTAAATGCCGATGCTGTTTTGGCAGGATATATCTTCCGTTTCAGAGAGCGCATTGGAACCCGCTATGCGGCTAAATCTCCTGCTTCGGTGGCATTCGATATCCATTTGATCCGTGTAGCCGACGGCCGGGTGTTATGGTCCGGTCAATTTAATGAAACCCAAAAATCTCTATCAGAAAACTTTCTCCATCTTGAGACATTTTTAAAAAGAAAAGCAAGCTGGGTAACCGCTCGCGAAATGGCTCAAGCAGGCCTCGAAGATATCCTGCAATCGCTTGCAGGTTTCGGGGTTCGGAAGGAAAACCCTGAATAACTTTTCAATTACAGTTTTTATCATATCACCGCAAAGACGCTGAGAACGCAAAGATTTAATCTTATATTTGCTTTGTGCTTGTCGGCGTTCCTGTTCTCGTTAAATCTGAAAACTATTTAACGGAGGTCAACGGCAAAGAAAAAAATACATCTTTGCGCCTCAAGCGTAGCGAGCGGTGAATAAATATTCTACCAGCAACCCGCAACCCGTAACGAGCAACCATCAACATGCTTATCATACCCGCAGTCGATATCAAAAACGGTAAATGTGTGCGACTTTTTCAGGGACGCTTTGATTCAGAAACGGTTTTCTCCGATGATCCTGCCGCCATGGCAAAGCGCTGGGAAAATGAAGGGGCTGAAATTATTCATGTAATTGACCTTGACGGCGCTGTTGGGAAAAGCCCGCAAAACCTGAATTCTATCGAAAGAATTATTGAAAGTGTAGAGGCTTATATCCAAGTGGGTGGCGGAATCCGCACTGCAAAAACAGCTAAAATGTACCTGGATCTGGGCGTAAAAAGGGTCATTATCGGTACCGAGGCTATCAAGAACCCCAAATTTGTCAAGGATGCCTGCAAGGCTTTTCCCGATCAAATTGTTGTAGGTATTGATGCCCGGGACGGTTTGGTTGCAATCGAAGGATGGACCGAAACAACCCGGATTAAAGCCGTCGACCTTGCCAGGCGGTTTGAAGATTGCGGTGTTGCCGCTATTAATTTTACCGACATCCATAGGGATGGAATGGAGACCGGGCCGAATATTGAGGCGACCCGTCGTATCGCCGAAGCAGTGTCCATACCTGTGGTTGCCTCGGGCGGCGTTTCAACGATTGAGGATATCAAAAAGCTTATGCCGCTTGAGGCCGTCGGTGTCGTCGGCGTTATCACCGGAAGGGCTTTATACAGCGGCAGTTTAAGTCTAAAAGAGGCCATTGAAGTTGCAACCCTAACTGAGCGTAAACAAAACCGAGAACGATCATAATATATTTATTTCAAAGAGTTCAAATTAGCATTCAACCAAAATGAGTTTAGCCCATTTTTCAGTCCCGTTTCAAGCGGGACGTTTTATAAAATAGCGCAGCTATTTTATCTTGACAAAGCCAAATAAAATATTTATATTCAACGGTTAAAATATTATAAGGGTTGCCGGTTATTCAGTCTCTTTATGATAGTTTTCTTTCAAATAAAACCAGTTCTTAGTATTCGTCAACTTGAGTACATAAAGATCTGTACAAAGCTTCATTCCATTAATGATCCTCCAGTTGTTGTCAGTCTTTCCTATCCATAGTGATGGAGGTTTTGGCAATTTATATCCCAGAAGACAAAATATCGGAAATAAAGAACACCGCCGATATCGTCGATATCGTATCGGAACTGGTGATTTTGAAAAAGACGGGAAAGAATTATGTAGGACTTTGTCCGTTTCATGCTGAAAAAACCCCGTCTTTTACAGTTAGCACGGAAAAACAGATATTCCATTGTTTTGGATGCGGCACCGGAGGGAACGTTTTCAGCTTTTTAATGAAACAGGAGGGGCTGTCTTTTCCTGAAGTGGTCAGAGTGCTTGCCAGACGTTATGGTATCGAAATACCGGTACAAAAAATGTCGCCCGACCAAAAAAGACGGATAAGTGAGAAGGAAAGCCTGCTCGCCCTCAATCAGATGGCCATGGATTATTTCCGCCAGGTGTTATTGCACAGTGCTTCAGGCAAGACCGCCATGACATATCTAAGCGAGCGGGGGATGAGTAGGGAATCTGTTGATAATTTTCAGCTTGGATATGCGCCCGGAGGATGGGATAACCTAACGAACATTTTTTTTAAAAAAAAGATAGCACCGGCTCTGGCTGAAAAAGCCGGCCTGATAGTATCTAGAAAGAATAAAGGCGGTTTTTATGACCGCTTCAGAAACCGGATTATATTTCCGATATACAATGTGAACATGCAGCTGGTTGGTTTCGGAGGGCGGGTATTGGACGATGCGCTGCCCAAGTACCTGAATTCTCCGGAAACACCCTTATACAACAAGAGCCGCAGCCTTTACGGCATTCACAGAGCCAAGCAACCTTGCCGGCAACATGATACGGTTTATATCGTCGAAGGTTATTTTGATCTTTTGGCACTTCACCAGCACGGCATCGAAAACACTGTCGCCACTCTAGGTACGTCACTCACGCCGGAGCATGTCCGGCTTCTTAAAGGATATGCTACCAAAATGGTCATGGTATATGATTCTGACGAAGCCGGTATTAAGGCAGTGCTGCGTAGTATTGGAACTTTTAAAAGAGAAGAAGTGGATGCCCGTATTATCGTGCTGCCCAAAGGCTATGATCCCGACTCTTTCATTATGCAATTCGGGCATGAGTCTTTTATTAAAATCGCTTCCAAATCAAAAGGGATTATGTCTTTTCTAATAGACTCAGCCGTCAACAAACACGGGCTTTCGAACGAAGGGAAAATCCGTATCGTGCAAGACCTTAAAGAACCACTTTCCACCGTCTCCGACAAAGTGGCGAGGTCTTTATATATAAAAGAACTTGCTGAGCGTGTCGGCGTTGATGAAGCCGCTGTTCAGGAAGAGGTTCGAGTAATGCCGGCCGGTAAAAAGGACGCTTTGGGCGGATTTCACAAACAGACAGAGTTTAAAAAGTGGGACAGGCTTGAGCAACAGATTATAAAAATGATGCTTCAATATCCGCAAATATTGCCTGAAATCAGCAAACAGAACATACTGGATCTTTTTAGTGACGATGGTTTAAGGTCGATAGGAAAGATGGTGCTGGCATACAAGGATGACTCGCAAAGCCGGATATCCGATATCATGTCTGCGATTGCCGACGATGAGAAAAGAAATTTAATATCCCATATATCAATAGTAGAGGATTCTTGGGATCAAAAGAATTGCCTCAGCATCTTAACACGCTTTGTTTTAAGCCGCAGAAGGAATGAAAAGACTTTGCTTGATAAAATCACGGCGGCTGAAAAGGCCAACGATGTTGAGCTGGTTAAAAAGTTGTTGGAAGAAATGCAAAAAAGTGCGGAGTTGAGCGATAAACAAAAGATGGCACTGCAAAAATAAATGGTTTCGTAAAAAGTTTGAAAAACGACTTTTTCGAAAGTGTTTTGTATTTGGTATTTAGTGTTTGGTTATTTAACAAGCTGGTATATCAGTATATATTTAAAACAAAACACTAAAGACTAAACACCAAACACTCGATGCGTTTGCAGGAGGTTAAACTCTATGGCAAAAAAATCCGGTAAAGAACGGACAAGTACAAAGAGAATCACCAAGAAGACTATAAAGGATTTGATTTCGAAAGGGAGAGAGCAGGGATATTTAACTTATAATGAAATTAATGAAGCACTTCCTGATGACATGCTTTCCCTGGAGCAGATTGATGACACACTCATTATGTTTGATGATAACGACATAGAAATTATAGACGAAAAGAAAACCAACTTGATACCCAGCGCAAAAAAAGCTGCAAACAAAAAAATCGTTACTAGTGATACTTCCAGCGTTGAATTCGGCAAGGTAACCGATCCTGTTAAGATGTATCTGCGCGAGATGGGACTTGTAACTCTTTTGAGCAGGGAAGGCGAAGTTGAAATCGCCAAAAAAATCGAATCCGGAGAACAAGAAGTCTTAAGAGCACTGATAGATACGACAACTGGCGTTTTTTGTCTTTTAGAGTTAGGCGAACATATTCGGCACGGTGCTTTGCGTCCCAAGCATGTGTTAAGGGATATCAGGGATGTTGAAGACGCAGATAGCTATGTTGATGAAGCGCTCCAAATCGAAAGCTTTTTAAACACTGTTGGTAAAATTAAGGCGATTAATGAAGAAAACGATACCTATCGGAAAGAGCTTTTTTTATCTGATCTCGATCCGGATGAACGACGTCGGATTAGAAGGTGTATAACTCGCCGAAATAATAAGATATTTGATTCTTTGAAAGATTGGCGTCTTGAAATCGGAGTTATGGAGAACATTAACAAACTGATTAAGGAACAAATCGAATGGTTTGATTCCATGAACAAAATGATTTTAATGTGTGCTGATGTTGTTAATACCCCGGTTACGGAACTCCGCTCTAATTTAAGAAAGAAAAGCAGCTTTACAAAATGGGCCAAGGATCGTTGCAGCCTGACAAAAGAGGAAGTGGGTGTACTCTATCAAGACCTAAAAAAGATCCAGAAGCAGATCTTGGAGAGGGAGTTTGCCGTCAAAGCTAAAAGCCGAACGTTAAAAAGAGTTGTTTCAGCCGTTGAAGAAGGGCGATTTAAAGCCAAACTTGCCAAAAGTGAGTTGGTCAAGGCAAACTTACGCCTGGTTGTAAGTATTGCCAAAAAATATACTAACAGAGGTTTGCAGTTTCTGGATCTGATTCAGGAAGGTAATATAGGTCTTATGAAAGCGGTGGACAAGTTTGAATATCGCCGCGGTTATAAATTCAGTACGTATGCTACCTGGTGGATACGCCAGGCCATAACGCGGGCAATTGCTGATCAGGCAAGAACAATACGGATTCCTGTCCATATGATTGAAACCATCAACAAATTGATACGCACGTCCAGATATCTGGTGCAGGAGCTTGGTCGAGAACCTACCCCGGAAGAGATTGCCAAAAAAATGGAAATTCCGCTGATAAAGGTGCGCAAGGTTTTAAAAATTGCGCGCGAACCTATCTCACTGGAGACACCCATCGGTGAGGAAGAGGACAGTCATCTGGGGGATTTTATAGAAGATAAAAAGTTTATGCTGCCTTCGGACGCCGCCGTCAGCCTCAACCTTGCCGAACAGACAAGAAAAGTTCTTGCGACTTTGACGCCGCGTGAGGAAAAGGTATTGCGGATGCGTTTTGGTATCGGGGAAAAGGCGGACCATACCTTAGAGGAAGTCGGGCAGGATTTTGCTGTCACCCGTGAAAGGATCAGACAGATAGAAGCCAAAGCACTTAGAAAACTAAGGCACCCCACCAGAAGCCGGAAGCTGAAAAGTTTTATTGAACAGACGTAAAAATGATGAATTTGTAAAAAGGCAAATTCATCATGTGTTTGGTGTTTAGTATTTTGTGTTTTGTTTGAATTGCAAATGATGTTAAAAACTTGACAAAATAATATTCAGAAGTTAGTTATTCAATCTTTGTGTCGCAATTTCAACCGAATGACAAATGACAAGTGACAAATGACCAATTTCACGGGCCCATAGCTCAGCTGGCAGAGCCACCGGCTCATAACCGGTAGGTCCCTGGTTCGATCCCAGGTGGGCCCACTCATTATTCGCAATAAACCACCAGCCCTGTTAATGTGACAAAAGTTCAAATGAACAAAACAAATGAATCTAAGAGAACTAAAATTCGGTATAAAACGTTTTGAAGTTAAAAATTTCGTGCTTCGAATTTCCGGTTTATCCTGGTTGGGTGTAAATTGATAAAAAAGCAAAATATAATAATGCACTGGAAGCTTTATCTAAAAGTGCGAAACTCAAAGCGTGGTTGTTTTCAATAACCACGCTTTTTTATTTCTTGATGCTGGATACTGGATACTGGATACTGGATACTGGATACTGATGCAGGATAGCTGATCACCGACAACAGACAACTGACAACCAACAACTGACAACTGACAAATGACCAATGACAACCTCCAAACTACTATAGCAAGGCGAAATTATGGCAGCCACAGTAGCTGATATCATCAAGGTCATGGAAACAATGGCCCCGTTGCGACTTGCTGAAGAATGGGATAATGTTGGGCTGCAGGTCGGACAATTGGACTGGCCGGTCCGAAGTATCTGGGTTGCCCTGGATCCGCTTTACGATGTTGTCGATGGTGCCTGCCGGAATGGTGTTGATCTCTTGATCACCCATCATCCGCTGATATTTAATCCATTGAGATGTATCAACTTCGACACACCCGTGGGATCTGTTATTCAAGCTGCGGCCGGCCACAAACTGGCCATATTTGCCGCCCATACCAATTTTGACAGCGCCGCAGACGGTATCAACGATGTCCTTGCTTTCCGCATTGGCCTGGCGGATCTTAAAGTGCTTAAAAGGGGGGATCACCCTGGTGAGGACTCGGCAACTGATTATATGCAAAAGCAGGGACTGGGCCGGGTCGGAGAGTTGGAAGAAACCATGGAGCTTTTACCTTTTGCGTTATCGATTAAAGAAAAACTGGGGCTTAAATACATCAAAGTTGCTGGAAAACCGGATTTGCCGGTCAGGCGAGTTGCCGTATGCTCAGGGAGTGGTTCCAGCCTGATGAAAGATTTTTATTCATCCGGAGCTCAGGTTTTCATCAGCGGTGACTTGAGATATCACGATGCCAGGGAGGTCGAAGCTTTAAACCTGGGCCTTATCGATATGGGGCATTTCGCATCCGAGTATTTAATGGTCGAAGTACTTGCAAAGCGGCTTGATAAAGTTCTGGCAGCAGACCACAAGGATATAAAGGTCGAGGCCTGCAGACTTGAAAATGATCCGTTTTTGGTTTTATAATAACAGAATTATCACCGCCCATTCGCTTCGCTCATTAGGGTCGCAGAGAACGCAGAGAGTATTTATTCTAGGATCACCTCCAAAAGAGTTGGAGTGATCTTGAGGATTCAAGGGGCCGAGGATTCAGGGATTCGAGTGAAATACTTTAAAATATTTATGCCTTAATAGCAGAAGTTGAAAGGATACTCAAAACGATGATAAAATCTTTGAAAGCAGACACTTGACCCCTTGGCCCCTTGAACCCTCTTCTCCAACTAAATTAGAGAAGAACCAAATTTCAGGACGGTAACAAAGAGAAAAGAATATGAAAGAACAGCTTTATACACTGGTTAAAGTCCAAAAAATCGAAACAGAAACATCAAACATAAAAGCGGAGCTTGGTCAGGTTTCCAAAAAACTTGAAAAGCTCGATGATGAGCTCCATGCATTTGAACAAGCCTTGGCGGACGAAGAATCATCTTTTGATGAGTTGACAAAAAAATATAGGGACTTTGAATCTGATGCCCAGACGAACTTGTCCAGCGTAGATAAGACCAAGGTAAAGCTCAGGTCTGTTAAGACCAACAAAGAATATCAAGCGCTGTTAAAGGAAATTGAAGACCAAAAGGCTAAAAATTCTAAAATCGAAGATCAGATGTTAGAATGCCTGGAGCGCCTGGATGAACTCGAGAAGAGCATCGCAAAGAAAAAACAAGATCATGTAGAGCTTTCTGAGCAACTAAAAAGCGAAAAAGGGATTATTGCTCAGGACGTGGAGCAGAAAAAGAAGAGACTTGTCGAGCTTGATATGGCCCGTGAAGAGATGGTCGGCATGATTGAGCCCAAATTGCTGGAAAAGTACAATACAACCAAGTCGCAGCAGGCCGGGGGGCTTGCCGTTGCGTCGGTTAAGAATGCAGTATGTTATGGATGCAACATGAATATACCGCCGCAGATGTATAATGAACTTCATCGCCGCGATGCTTTGATGTTCTGCCCCCATTGTCATCGTATTCTCTACTGGGATGATTCGGGTTAGAATTAGCCACAAAGGCACAAAGAAGTGGTATGAATTATAAACCTTAATGGTTCAGTTTTATTGGTTAAATTGGTTCCAATATGCTTGAAGATCGCTGCGCTTTAGGATCGCTTCGCTTAAGGGGAAAAAGTCTTTTTATCAATACCCCTCAAGGCCGCCAGGCCGCTCCTCAAACAAAGTGCTCCTCAAGCGTAGCGCTCCAATGACCAAATTCTTTCGGTCAGAGCAGTCCAGACGATCGCTGGATCATTTAACGATCTGGAGGAAAGTCCGAACACCATAGGGCAGGGTGCTCCATAACGTGGAGTCGCGGCAACGTGAAGGAAAGTGCAACAGAAAGTATACCGCCCTGCACAACTGTGCAGGGTAAGGGTGAAAAGGTGCGGTAAGAGCGCACCAGTCCTCCGGGTGACCGGGGGAGCTTTGTAAACCCCACCCGGTGCAAGACCAAATAGAGAAGCGTTTGAGAACGGCCCGTTCGAGCTTCCGGGTAGGTCGCCAGAGGTACCGGGCAACCGGTATCCACAGATGAATGATCGTCAGTCGTTTCGGGGTAACCCGAAACGGATACGGAATTCGGCTTACGGGCTGCTCTGACCGTCTCTTCTGGTTACGAGTTACGTACATTTTAACTTTAGACAGGATTAAATGGATAGACTCGATCTTTTAATTTTATCATTCACCGCCCGCTCCGCTGCGCTCGCTCAAGTCGCAAAGTTCGCAGAGTGAATTTTTCTTTTCACTTTCTGATGAGCCCCGCTAATTAGAGCGGGATAAAAGGGCAGAAAGTGAAAAACAGCAGCCCTTTGGGTAAAACAGACATCATTTACTGTCGCCGAATATGTTTCTCGATAGCGCTTTGTCATATAGAGTCTCCGGTGGATTGATGCTTTATGTTTGCCGGCGTCCCTGTTCCGCTATAAGCGGGGTCAACGGCAAACATAAATTATCTTTCCTCTGCGCTCTTTGCGGCTCTGCGGTGAAAAATATTATTCGGCAGTAGCAAACTGTGGCTAAATAATTATTGCCGCATTAGTAAGAGTTGGTGAAGATGGAATTTCAAAAAACTGTATGCGACATCTCATTTGCCGAGAAGGTCCGCATATTTTCCAGCGATTATCTGAAATGTTGTGTCTACATAACACGTTTTGATTCACCCCGGCATCTCTTTACCAAGATGCTTTTTTCAAAGCTGATCGGTACCTCTCAGGTTCTGGAAGACTTTCTTGATTATCATGGTGCCAAAAACAGCAAGGAATGGTATTTCTACAGGGAGCTTTCAGCTGCTGTCAGACATTTAAGCCTTGCGGGTTACTCGCAAACCCATATTTTAAATCGTATTGTTTACTACGGCCTTCCGGATTCCGAGACTTTTGAAAAAGAAGGTACCGCCACCCTTTATTTTTTAAGAAAGACTCTTATGAAATTGGCCCCTGTTATTGTCGAAGAGGCCCGGCGGCTTAACATACCTATACCGGAAGATAGTTATGAAATGGAAGATTTCCCGGGTATTACAACCGGCGAAATGCTTGATTATGATATTGATGATACGGACAAGGACCTGCAGAAGAAAAATATTGTCAAAATAGCCAGCGAACTCTTAAGCATCGCAGCAAGTTTTGAACCGCTTAGATTCTACAAACCCTATGATTTTGAAGAGATATTAAGGATTGTGCCTGACAGAGCCAACGAGGTTGAAATGCGGCGGTTTGAAATGCTGGTGCACAATTTGCAATCATCCTTCGATACCTATGTCATTCACGGCGGGTTTCGTTTCGGCAACCGCAAACTCAAAGACCTGCGCGGCTATTTTTCGGTAGTATTTCACCTGCTGCAGATGATCGGTCGGCTTCTCCATTTTTATGAGCGGCATCTTCACGAGGCCGGATATAAGGACAGCTACAAAAAAGTTCAAGATCAATTATCCGTTTTAATCGATCCTGAAACCCTGCTTGACCGTACCGTTAATTTCGGCCTTTACTACGTCTGCCATTACTTTGAAACCGGGAAAGAGCTGGCACGCGAAATCCTGAATGAAAACATCGAGCGATCTTCCATTACCGTCAGTGTACCCGTGAAATTAGGTTTCCACAGTAGACCCAGCCTGCTGGTGGCAAAGATAGTTCAGCATTACGGGGGGCAGGTGGAGTTATGTGTGGGCAACGACCGCTTTGACGCCAGCAGCGTACTTGATATCCAGTGGGCCGGGGGTAAGATTCAGAAGGAAAAAATTACTGAAGTTATTTTTGAAGGCGACGTGCGGGCCTTAAAAGATATTCAAATCCTTGCCAGGGTTAATTACGGTGAAGACTCAATGGGCAAAGGCATTCCGCTGCCCACGGAGCTTAATTATCTCAGAAATTAGATATGATGAATTCGTAAAAGATCGAATTCATCAGGTGTTTGGTATTTGGTATTTTGTGTTTTGTTTAAAATATATACGGACATACCAGTTTGTTAGAGCGCCAAACACTAAACACTAAATACAAAAAACGATCGTAAAAAGTCTTTTTTGACTTTTTACGAGGTTGTTAAATTATGATTTCTGCTATAATAGTCGCTGCCGGCAAAGGCATCCGTATGAACCACAGCGTTCGCAAGCAGTATCTTTTAATTGCGGATCGTCCGGTTTTAGGCCACACTCTGCTGGTCTTTGATGCCTGTGAGCTTATCGATGAAGTCTTTGTGGTGATTTCAAAAGAGGATTTCGATTTTTGCCAAGACAATTTGATCCCCCCCCTTAATCTTAAAAAAAAGATCAATCTGGTCAGCGGCGGAACAGAGCGGCAGGATTCCGTCTATAACGGACTTCTGGCATTGAGTCCAAAAACAGATACGGTTGTTATCCACGACGGGGTGCGCCCCTTTGTGGGCCCCGAAGAACTGGCGGCATGTATTACCGGTGTTGAAGAAACCGGGGCCTGCATCCTCGGTATACCTGCCGGCGATACCTTGAAGCATGTGGGTAAAACAGGCCGGATTGAAAAAACGCTTGCCAGAGATAACATATGGCTGGCTCAGACTCCGCAGGTTTTCAAATATGAATTAATACTAAAAGCCCATGAAACGGCTCGCAGGGACGGCTTCAAAGGTACTGATGATGCCTTGTTATTGGAGCGACTGGGAATCGATGTCAAAATCATACCAGGCAGCAAAACCAATATAAAAATCACTACCCCGCAGGATCTCGACCTGGCAAAGGCAATCCTGATGGTGTCGTAAAAAGTGAAAATTTCAAATAACAAATCCCAAAAAACAAACAAATTACAATGACCGAAATTCAAAATTCCAAACCTTATAATCGTGAAGAAGGCCAACCGAATTGAAAAAGATATTTTAATCAATCCGGGAAAAATTAAAATAGTTTAGTTCTTATAGTATTTGGAATTTGGAGCTTGTAGTTTGGAATTTATTTGAAATTTGCCTGTCCGCCGTCTTTTTGGCGGGATGCTTGTGATTTGTTATTTCCGGTTTAACCGGGGTCAGCAATCCAGATCAAAGCTCTGTGTCCTCTGTTTTCTCTGTGAGAGATCAAAACACCCCGTCGCATTCAAGAAAAACTGACAATCTTATTGACAAAATGAGATGTTTTCATTAATAAATGTTTTTATTAATAAAAGTAGGAAAAGAGGCATGTGTCTGTGAGAATCAACACGGACTGAAATAACTCCCGTCCCGCTTTCAGCGGGACGGGAGTTTTATGAAATCGTAACACGATTTTATCGTAGGAGTCTTGCAATGAGGAAATGGTTGAGTTTTCTTGCGGTTGTTTTGTTGGTTTTACCTATATGCCTGCCTGTAAACGCTGAGGATTTGAATATTCTCGTCGCCCAGGAAGAGGCCGAGGAATCATTAAAGAATCAGGACGAGGAGTTGTCCGGTGTATTTATAAAAACAATTATCATTGAAGGCAATACGGTTATCGATATTGAAACCTTGAATAAAGTTATAGAGCCCTTCAAAGATAGAGAACTCACACTGGAAGAGATGAGCGAGCTGACGGACCTGCTTACCATGACTTACCAGGAAAAAGGCTACATCCTGGCAAGGGCCTATCTGCCGGAGCAGGAGATACAGGACGGTATTTTAAAGATTACCATTGCCGAAGGAAAAATCGGCAAAATCAAGGTTTCCGGATATACTCATTATAATGCCGATGTCATTAAACGTTATTTTGAGCAGCAGCAAAAGCATGGCATAATCAAAGAATCGCTGCTTGAAAAAGGACTTTTGCTGTCTACCGACCTACCAGACGTTAAAACCACGGTTATATTAAAAGAAGGCGAGAAACCGGGCGAAGTCGATGTTGTCTTGGATACCAAAGACACTTCGTCGGTAACGTTTGGTGTTGATATGAGCATTGATTACAATAACTTCGGGTCAGATACAGTCGGAGAAGACCGTTTCGGCCTCGCCCTTGGGTTCACGGACCACTACTGGGGGAGTAGGTTTGACTTGAGGACTGTTTCAGGCACCATCCTCAAGGATTCACTTTTGGGAAGCCTCAGGTGGACGGTGCCGATCAACAGCTACGGTTCAAAGATTCGACTCGGTTATCTTCATAGCAATTATATTGTCGGCCAGGGCTTTGCAGATTTAAATCTGCAGGGGCGCACGGAATTTTACAACGCCTCGTTTTCCCACCCGCTCCTGAAGAAAAAAAATAAGAATTTAAACTTCAACTTTGGTTGGACCGACAAGTTTACCAAAAACATTATCTTGCAGCAGCCCCGAATGTCGTAGTTCGCGTACTCTGGACCTCACGACTCACGTTCTCAGAGACACAAACC
>JACKQG010002542.1_pt1 | contig 23680 bp, 20 predicted proteins | sample 8237621 | NCBI WGS metagenome assembly JACKQG01 (sample SAMN15677084, study PRJNA649215) | marine metagenome | biome: marine; feature: Black Sea; material: saline water; isolation source: suspended particulate matter (SPM) from the Black Sea western gyre | collected 2013-06-09/2013-06-10 | depth... | reverse complement strand
GGGTGTTGTCTTTTATGCAGCTATTCTTAACAACTAGGCTTAACAACTCGCTAAGTGGACACCCACACAACATTTTCTCAAAGCGATAATGTTGTGTGGGTGTCACCGAAGCAAGGACGTTTAAACACCCAAAGCGTCTATCAAGGGATCGAGTAACTCACCAAATTGTTCGTGCCTTGCTATGGAGGAGACGTACATTGGCTTGCGAACTTGGTCTTGGCTGAGCGTGAGTACGGTACGACCCGTTTTCCAGAACTCCATGCATTTTGGGTCAAACTCAAGTCCGCAGAATTCGAGAATCTTTCTCGTCGTGGATTCTTGATTTTCTACAAGTTCTTCGTAGGAAACCTCAAGTATGTCGCTTCCAAGACACGCTTTCCAGTGTCGCATCATCCGCATGTATTCATTGTAAAAATGTCCAATCGAGTTCAGTTTGCTAGCCCAAGAGTTTGTATGCGGAGGCAGTTTTTGTGCAAAACAAGAAATGCCCATTGAAAGAGGATTTCTTGTGCAGTGAATTATTTTTGCGTTTGGAAAAAGTTTTTTAACAACGCCAACAAATTGATAATTGCCGAGTTGTTTATCAACAAAGATTTTTTCATTGGTTTTGCAAGATGATTTGAGCAAATATTCTGAAGCCATCACATCAAGTTGTGCAACCGAAAGGGCAGACCACTGAGCAGACAACGAATCCTCACCGAAAGTATTGCTGAGCAATCGCGGTAACGATTCAAGTTCACCAAGCCCGCGTCCAAGAGGGTGGGCGTCAATGATTTGCTCTGTTAACGTTGAGCCACTGCGAAGCATCCCCACGATGAAAACTCGTGAGGTGTCCTCGTTATTGGAGGTTGGCATCGACGCAAATGAATCAACAGGAAATGCCTTGATAATGTCGTCATGCCCTTTAACACATGCGTCTAGGTCAAAGCCAGAGGCAGACAATTTGTTACCTTCTTCGTATGCTTCAAAGGCACTTTTATATTCGCCCGCTTTTTCCATTGCTTTGCCAAGTGTAAAGTAGAGTGTTCTTCGTGTCTCAATAGGCTCCTGTGTTGCTGGTAATCTTGCAAGAAGAACATCTGCTGCACTTTCTGAGTCCCCATGTTCAATACGTGCTTTGGCGTAGACAATTGAAATTGTCAAATCTTCACCACCCTTTTTTACTAAGGGTTCAACAAGTTGTATTGCTTTTTGTGGTTTGTTCATCCTTAGCCACGTATTAGCCTTACCCGCAATAACTCCATGATGGTTTGGCTGGAGTTTCAGTGCCTTATCGTACGCACCAAGAGCACCTCGAAAATCACCTTGAGTCGTCAACATGTCTGCAAGAAGACCATGGTAGTCAGCGCGTTTGTTGTTCTTAGCGATTGCGCTCTTTATGAGTTGCATTGCTTCGTCGTACTTGCCAGAACTATTACACGCTTGAGCAAGCAATGCCATCGCAAGGTCATCACGTTTACGTTCAGTTAGGACTAGCCGGCACAATTCCTCCGCTTGTGTGGATTGTCCAGATGCAATTGCTTGCATGGCTTGCAACAATCGTGGGTCGGTTTGCTTTGCCATTATCCACCTACGAGTTGCTCGTTCGTTTCAAATCGTTCTAGGGCCGCGAGCAATTGTTTTATTTGAACGGGAGGTTTCATGTTGAGAAGTCGCCTTCGCAATGCAATGACGGTCTTGCACTCTTCTGGTGTCATGAGTAAATCTTCCTTACGGGTGCCTGAAGCAGCGAGATTGATTGCAGGAAATAACCTTTGCTCTGAAATGGAACGGTCAAGGATGAGTTCCATATTTCCGGTTCCCTTGAACTCTTCAAAAATGATTTGATCGGCTCGCGAACCAGTATCGACAAGGCAGCTTGCGATAATTGTTAACGAGCCCTCTTGCTCGACATTTCGGGCCGCGCCAAACAGTTGTTTAGGTAAATCGAGAGCCTTTGCGTCCAAACCGCCCGACATGGTTCTGCCACTGTTTGCATATTTCTTTGAGTTATTAAATGCTCTGCCAAGTCGAGTAAGAGAGTCAAGAAGTACAACGACATTTTTGCCTGCTTCAAGTTTTCTTTTCGCTCTCTCAATTGCCATGATGCCAAGTTCAATATGTTCGTCGACATCTTGGTCATTTGAAGAGGCAAGTACTTCAGCTGGGACTGTTCGTTTGAACTCAGTAACTTCTTCGGGTCGCTCATCGATAAGAAGCGCAACGACTTCTATTTCTGGATGATTGTGATGAATACCCTGAGCAATATTCTGAAGTAAAACTGTTTTACCCGCTTTAGGTGGGGCGACAATCAAGCCGCGAGTTCCATAGCCGATTGGGCAGAATAAATCGATGAGACGACAAGCGGGGGGGCAACCCTTGTGTTCAAGAGTGATGCGAGGTTGAGGGTCGATGACGGTCATTTCTTCAAATGGACAGTGTTTGGCGTACACCGATGGATTGATGCCCTCGATAGCAGTTATGTGCGAAACGACGGGACGAACGTTTCTTGGCTTACCCTTCTTCTTATTTTTAGATTTTTTTTGTATAACAGTTGCTGTTAGCATTTGACCTGCACGAAGCGGGTACTCTTCTTTTAGAACTGCAGGAAGGTACGGATCTGTTTCAGCAGAAATAGGACCGTTTTCCCACTGGCGCAAACGTCCCTCATGTGGAGTTTCCCAATCAAGGAAACCAGTAATAGTTTCTGTCTGTGGTTCAGTCATGTTGTAGATCCATTCCCCCTAAACCCGTGTTAGTAATTATACCTGAATGCTAGGCGAGAGTCACTTTGTTAGTGCGATGGCGATCTCAGAAGCAGCTCCCGCATTGTTACAGAGCAGAGCTAGGTTTGCCACAAGCGATTTGCCACCAGTGATTTTAGCCATTTTGTCCAGAAGGAACGGGGTTCTTGTAGGAGATGGTTGGTTTAACCCTGCCCAGTCATTTTCAGCGTGTACAAGCGCTTCTTGTAACTCGCCTTCTTCCAGAGCAACATCTGGCGGTGCCTGGAGTGTTGCGAAGATAGCCGATGGCAAATGAAGATTATGCCAGTGATGTTTGCAAAGCGTTGCAACATCATCTGGAGAATCGACTTGGTGAACGTATGGATCGCCATCTGTATTTTTTTCGATAAAACGTGGGAACAATGAATTTCCAAGACCTAGAACAGGAACACCAATTGTTTCAAGAGCTTCTACAGTTGAAGGAATATCAAGAATTGATTTTGCCCCACTTGCAACAACGCAGGTTTGGGTTGTTGCTAAGGCAGTTAAGTCAGCCGAAACATCAAGACGATTCGCCCAGTTCTGATGGATACCGCCTATACCGCCAGTAGCAAAAACGCGTATCGGGTTTTCTTTCGACGCAAGTCTACATGCAACTAACGTTGCTGCTACGGTTGTTCCAGCAGAACCAGTACGTTGTATTGTTTGTGCAAAGGTGGCTAGCGAAACTTTCCCAGCATTTGGATTGGTTCCAAGTTCAACTATTTCTTCAGGAGACAACCCAATCCTCAGTGTTCCATCAACCACAGCAATCCATGCTGGTGTCGCTCCGCCAGATTGCACAGTATGGGTCATTGCTTGTGCCAGAGCAATATTGATGGGTAACTCAGCATCAATAATATTTGGACGTTCCCCATACTCTTCAATCCATGACGTTTTAGGTAGACCAGCAGTTAGGACTGCGGTTTCTAAAGCAACAACTGGCTCACCGTTGGCAAGGGCATTTCGAACATCATCTGAAATAAAGATACTCATCTTCTTCGAGTGCGAACACGTCCGCCCATGCGTTTATTTGGTAGTCCCTTTGGTACAACACCGCCTGGAAAACTGCTATCGTCTTTGCCTTCTTGTTCGCTTGGGATGTCGACTTTCGTACGGCTTTTTCCTTCCCTAGATTTCTCGATGCGTTCTTCTTCTTTCTGACGTTCCTCCCGAACCCTTTTTGGTTCGGGTCCTGGAACAAAATCAGGATATTCTTTTATGGGTACTTCTACATTAGTGAGCGTTTCAATTTGGGTAAGAAGTTGCCCTTGCTCTGGCGTGACGAACATCCACGCAATGCCACCGCGGCCTGCACGAGCTGTACGACCGATTCGGTGAACATAAATTTCAGGATCTTCAGGAACGTCATAGTTTATTACGTGGGTTATGTTTTCAACATCAATACCTCTGGAGGCAAGGTCAGAAGCAATCAATACACTAAGTTTTCCATCTCGCAATTGCTGCATTACGCTGTTGCGTTTGGACTGCTGTAAGTCACCATGAATGGCAGCTGCATCGATATCTTTTTTTGTAAGGAACTTCGTCAGTTTGTCGACGGTTGCTTTTGTTTTACAAAAGATGAGTGTCATCGCTGCTTCTTCATGAGTTAGTAAGTGGAAAAGCAAACGTTGTTTGTCCCATGGTTCTACTGGTAAATATTCTTGGCTAACTTGCGCTACTGTTAGGGAGCCAGACGATGAGGTGACGTCAAGCAACTTAGCGTTGTTCGTGTACTTTTTAGAGAGCCGGTTAATTTCATCTGAAATCGTTGCCGAAACAAAAATTGTCTGATGTTTTTGTTTTAAGCCACCAAGAATTTTACGAATATCATCACGGAATCCGATGTCAAGCATGCGGTCAACTTCGTCAAGAATCGCAATCTTGATACGGTCGTATGGAAGATGTCCGCGTTGGTGTAAGTCCATGACTCTACCTGGAGTTCCGACAATAATTTGTGGACGTTTCTCTAGTTTTGTTATCTGTGTATTAATTTTCTGTCCGCCATAAATCGGCACGGCTTTGAGATTTGTAAACTGACCGAGTTCTTCAAGTTCGGTAGCTACTTGGATAGCAAGTTCCCGTGTTGGAACTAGGATTAATGCCCCGTATGCGTCTTCTTCTTTTAGGATACTTAAAGCAGGTAGTCCAAAGGCAGCGGTTTTTCCAGAACCCGTTCTGGATTGTCCAAGGACATCGATTCCGGTGATGGCAAGTGGGATGAGTTTCGATTGAATAATAGTGGGGTGCTTGAAGCCCGCTTTGTCAACAGCTTTTTGCAGATTCTCGTTTAGGCCTATGTCTGCAAACGTTTGCTTTGTGTCAAAGATTTCAAGGTCAATTTTTGGTGTAGTCATCGGTGTTCTATTGTTTTGGTGGTAGAATCGCTACGTGGACGATAGTACCTTGGAAGGTTTTTGTTCTTGAATACATAGGTAGAAAGTTTTGTAAGAATTGCACGGATGCACACGTTTCAAACAATACAACACAGTGCTGTAAATATTAATCTTGGAGCAATAAACCGTAATTGTAGCGTGATTCGCAAGCATATTGGTCAACAATGTCAACTCTGTGCGGTTGTTAAAGCTGATGGATATGGTTTGGGAGCAGTCAAGGTTTCCTCAGAACTCTCAAAACATGCTGATTTACTCGCTGTATACAGCGCGGATGAGGCGGGAGAACTCCTTGTCTCTGGTGTAAGCACTCCTATCCTAGTTTTTGCACCAGTACATACTTTTGACCGCTTTCATCCAATTTATAGAGGGTTGAGCCAAGGTATCGTGCATCTTGTAGTGCACGGCGAAGATCACATGCGAGCACTTGAATCTATTGGAAGTAGGTATGGAATAACCCTTAACGTTCAAGTAAAAATTGACACTGGGCTTCACCGAGGTGGCTGTGTCCTGGCAGAAGCAAAAAAATTAATCGATACAATTAGATCAAATCGCCATTTTAATTTAACTGGACTACTAACACACTTTATCTCGGCAACTCACGATGAAGAGCTGACTCGAATTCAGCACGATAGATTCGACAAAGTACTTGATTCACTTCATTCTCCTTTGTCTCCAGAATGCTTTTTGCACGAAGCAAATACTGCTGCGACTGTTCAATGGAAATGGTCTCACCGCAACATGGTTCGCGTTGGTCTAGCCTGGACAGGTGCTGCCCCCACTGGCGTAAAACTACTGCAAGGTATTTCCCCAGTTGTTACTTGGCGATCACGACTAGCGCATGTTCGACAAGTTCAAGCTGGGGAACATGTTGGATACTCTGGTAAATGGACATCAAAACGAAACTCGAACATAGGAATTGTTCCTGTTGGATATGCAGCTGGATATCCAATTGGTGTTGGCGAAGAGGGAAACCGTGAAGGAGCATTTGTTCGGGTCTACGATGAACATTTTAAAATTCCACTTGGAGACGCACCGGTAGTTGGCAGTGTTTGTATGGATCAAATTGCTGTGGATCTAACAAATATTACTCAACTAGGAGTAGGGTGCGGGATTGAATTACTATCGGTTGACAGGGAAAGCAAAGCGACGTTGGCGAATTTAGCTGAGGTTGCAGGTGTTGTACCACACGCAATCATCAGTCGTATTTCACCAAAAGTGCATCGGTCGTACATCGAACCATCAGTTGAAATTGTGACACCAGTGCTGAGCCACAAACACGCGTAGGCAATAAATACCCGAGCATAAAAAAAAACGGTTCCCGTCACTAGTGACGGGAACAAACGTTTTTAGAGAGAAGAGAAGAGAGTTTATGACTTGTGTCGTCGAGCCCAAGTAACGCTAAGAGCGAAGTGGGTCGGCCCGTGGGCGGTCCCTTATATTGCCTCTCGTTGCTTGGGCTCGAGAACACATGTATATGTCCACCTATGTATCGGTAACTCACAGGTGGAAGTTCACGAAAGAAAGAAAATATCTTCTATGACCGATAACGATCATTAATTTGGTTTTTTCGACAGTAAGGGGCTATGATGTGTAGATGACAGCAGTTATGACCAAGAATATTCGTATTGGTGTTGTAAATTTTTTGAACGCAGCCCCCATGGTTGATGGTATTTCTGACGTAGATGGGATCCAAGTAATAGAAAAGGTCCCAAGTGATTTGATTGGCAGTTTAGAACGTAATGAGGTAGACGTAGCACTTGCTTCATCAATTGATTATCAACAAACCTCAATGGAATTGGGAATTTTACCCGTTGGTGTGTTGAGTAGTGATGGAGAATCACTCACAGTGCAGTTGTGTAGTCGAGTGCCTTTAAATAATATTACCAAGGTTCATTGTGATTCGGATAGCCATACTTCAGTTGCATTGTTACAAATAATGTTACAAGAGTTGTATGCAATACATCCAGAAGTTGTTTCCACCGATATTCGATCAATGAACACATGCGATTCACTCTGGCCGGAAACAGTTTTAATCATTGGGGACAAAGTTGTTACTAGTGAGTGTGAATCAGAATTCGAGTACACATTAGATTTAGGCCAAGCGTGGAAGCAACAAACCGGATTACCCTTTGTGTTTGCTGCATGGTTTTGCCAAATGGATTTATCGGAAACGCTTGTGCAAAAGATTTCGATGCTACTTCAACGCCAACTTGCATTTAATACACAGAAAATAGAGCAGATCGTTTCAAAGCATGCTACTGGTCGTGGATGGGATGCACCTTTGGCAATTCAATATCTAACAAAGCACATGCAATATGAATTTATAGATGCTCATGTGGATTCACTTCAATTGTTTTATTCACTTGCTAAGTCTTGCGGAATCCTGAAAGAGGTTCGTCAACTTCACTTATTTGGCATTTGATTATATGCCAATTGCACCGCGATTTTTTATCAGACATATGCGAAACTTCGCTTTAGAAATTGCTAGAGCGCCAGAGAAAATTCGTGTTCAGCAAATGGAAGCCGCCGAACAATTACTTCAAGAGTTGGAAGAAAATAGGCTGTATCCATATGATTACATTGTCTTCAGGATTACAGGATATCGTGGAGATGAAGTGAACCAACCAACACTATTAGGTAGCGCATTGCTTGGGGACATTGTTGCTTTGATAGCAATTGTTAGTAGAACGTTAGATTTATCGCCAGATGGGATGATGGATGTAAAGCAAGCAGCAAAAAAATTACATGTATCACTACGAACCCTAAGTAGATTACGGCGCGAGGGGCTTGTTTTTCATTGGGTTCTTGAGAGTAATGGTCGAAGGAGACTCGGAAGTTCTTCTGCAATGCTTGAGCAGTTTGCAAATCAGAATGAAGAGAGAATGAAAAGAGCATCAAATTTTTCAAGACTTTCTGATGAAGAAAAAAAAGAAATAGTTTCGTTTGCAATGAGTTTAAAGGGAGAGATGAGGTCGTTGAGTGAAGCGGCGGTAGATATATCAAAACAATCTGGTAGAGATCATGAAACTATTCGACTATTACTTCAACAACAGAAAGAGGTAGCACAATTATTCCGTCAAACAAGGTCGTTATCCAGAACTGATGTTAAAGAGATAGAACAAGAATTACGTGTCGGGACTTCTTGGAAAGAACTGGAAGGAAGATATCAACGAACCGCGGGGTCCATGCAAAAAACATTGGCTCGTATGAGATCCACTCGTTTGAAAAAACTAGATGTTTCACATGTTGAATTGGATATCTTTTCAAGAAAGGATTCCGAAGAAGTAATTCTTGGTGCTCAAGTTTCGCAGAACGTTACTCCTGCAATTCTCTTACTCGATTCATTGGATTTTCCTTATGAAAGTTCAATCCTACACAATGAAACGGCGGTTGTTTCCGCTATGCACTTGCTCAGAAGGAGAGCAAAGTTACTCATTAAAGATATAGGGTATTCTCCATCGTTAAGAGTTCTCGATCGTATAGAGACAGATTTACGGTGGTCTTTTTTACTTCAGCAACAACTCGTTGTTGGAGCAATGCACTCTTCGCTTGCAGTGGCGGTGCAACATGCAGGTCGTCCTTTGCAAGAATTACCAGCTGATCGTTTGGATTCCCTATTGAAACACATGATTCAAGTTATTGGAGAAACCTGCTCGAAGTTGGACCCCTCCAAGGGACAAATGGTACACAAAACTCCAGCATCTGTGCTTGATAGGAGTCTGTCTTTATTTGATCAACACTCTAAACCACAAAGAGCTGCTGCGAAATATATAAAAATCCAATTACATTGCCCTTTCCATCAAATTGTTCCGTGGTCATTTTTACTCCCCACTGAGAATTTACCTGTTCTTGCAAAGAAGACTTCAGATGAACTAGTTCAAATTTTATCACTTCGGTACGGATGGTCTAAAAGTCCCAAAACGGTTGAAGAGATAGCATCTCTAATGGGAAGATCACCAATTTGGATTGCACGTCAGTTACGCGCTTGGCACTAAGAATAAACGATCCCGCGGATTGTTTTTGATTTTCCTCCCAGTAAACTGTAAAAAACCCATTGAACCAAAATTGGTCCAATGGGTTTGTTGTTTGGGTAGTAAATGGTTTAACGCTTTGAGAACTGGAAACGTTTACGTGCTCCAGGTTGACCAGGTTTCTTTCGTTCAACACGTCGAGGGTCACGTGAAAGATACCCATTGGAACGAAGCGTTGAATCAAGCGATGGGTCAAACTTTGCAAGAGCACGACCAAGACCAAGAATAATGGCACCTGCTTGTCCCGTATAGCCACCACCGTTTGTGTTCACAAACACATCGAGGGATCCTTTTGTATTTGTCTTTTCAAGAACACTCAAGACATCTTTGTGGTCGCGAATCTCAGAAAAATACTCGGTGAGGTCCTTCTTGTTTACATTAAATACGCCTGTGCCTGGCTTGATGCGGACACGTGCAACAGCAGCTTTTCGGCGCCCAGTTCCCCACCACCAGTGCCCATCTTTTGGTGGGTTTGCAGCAGGGGTTGGTTTTGTTTCGGTTGCAACTTTCTGGGTTGCTTCGTTTGTTTGTTGATCTTCTGTCATTTGTTCGTAAGCTCTTGGAGCTCCTCTTGAGAACTTGTTGGATTGCTACCGAACGCCGGTAACATTATTGCTTCAGCACGCGAGTGCTTCTGGTTTTTGATTTGTATGCGGATGAGTGTCTCCGCTGTAAACTTTTAGGCGACGGAACATATCTCTGCCCAGTTTAGTTTTTGGCAACATCCTACGAACAGCTTGTTCAATAATTCGCTCTGGATGTGCTTCAATCATGTCGCTGTACTTGTGAGCTTTGAGACCACCGGGATAACCACTGTACACGAGTTGCGTTTTTTGCTCTATTTTCTTGCCGGTCATTTGGACCTTTTCAGCATTCGTAACAACAACGAAATCTCCGGTGAGAACGTGTGGTGTCCATTCGGGTCGGTGTTTTCCCATTAGGTGAGTTGCGATTGTAGTCGCCATGCGGCCAAGAGTCTGTCCTTGAGCATCGACGTGTCGCCATTGAGGTTCTACTTCACCTTGTTTTGCAAATGTTGTTTGGCGTGGCATAATCTTATTTCCTTCTGAGCCCTTGATATAAAAGGGCGAACATGGAAATGTACCGAAAAAGGCACATTTTGTCAACTCTACGATGGTATTATTGAGATATGAAAGACCATCGACCTCCATTTGTTAAAGTTGCTTGGGGGCTTATAATTGTGTTTGTTCTTGGGTTAGCCATCCTTCAAGCGATCCCAGATAGGGCAAAAGAGAGTAATTCGGAAGATTCTGATCCCATTGGGCTAGTATTGGTTCAACTACAGGCAGAATATTTACTTGGAATTGCCCAAGTACTTGGCGCAGAACAGGAAATTGCGACGCAAGCAGAGTTTCTTGATGCTGGCTCCATTGGGCAAAGACAGCGGTATATGGCCTTTATGATTGCTATGGGGGACCCCGAGGCAGCGAAACAATCAGCACTTCGAATGCGTGTTGAACTTGAGAAAGCACAACGGTCCCTCACAGAAACGCAATGGAAAACGCAAGAATATCTTGACCAACGAGCAAATGGGGAAACGATTCCTGATTCGGTATCTCTTGAAACTCAACTTGGTTGGTTTGGAATTTTGGTAGAGGCGGATCAAGAGAAACGCCGTGAGATGGGGAAAGTTGCGAGTATAAAAGTATTCACAGCAGGGGCAATAATGGCATTCATACTATTTGCAGCAGTTGTTGGGTTTATTGGACTAATCATTATGCTTGTCAGAACACTCAACCATCAGGTTCAATCAGGTCTTAATCCTGAAAAACCTCGTCATGGAATATATGCAGAAGTCTTTGCATTGTGGCTTTTTCTCTTTATGGCATTGATAACCAGCGCACAATGGATTGGCCAGCAATTTGTGGAAGATAACCCGTCACTAGAAATGTCATTTTCTCTTCTGGCTTTTTTTGGGAGTCTTTGTGCTCTCTTTTGGGCGAGGTTTCGTGGTGTTTCATGGAGACAAATTCGATTGGATATTGGATGGACTCGAGGTGCTGGACTTTTCAAAGAAATATTTTGGGGAGTTTCTGGATACGCAATGATGCTTCCGTTTCTTGGCATAGGCATAATTATCACGATGATATTATTATTCTTCCAAGGAACTTTGGCAGGTGGAACAGGTGGCGATCCATTTGGTGGTACAAGTGGAGGGTCTCACCCAATAGTTTTGGAAATTGCAAATGGCGATCTGCATTTGAGAATATTACTTATTGTGTTAGCAACTATTGCTGCGCCAGTGGTTGAGGAAACAATGTTTCGCGGTGTGTTATATCGCCAACTTCGCTCATCATCAAAAAATGTCACATTTGCATTGAGCGTGAGTGGAAGTGTACTTGTCACTTCGTTTATTTTTGCAGCAATTCATCCCCAGGGCTGGGCTGTTATTCCAGCTTTAATGGGAATTGCAATCGGTATGAATCTCTTGCGTGAGTGGAGAGGGACGTTACTTCCACCCATGATTGTGCATGGGGTGAGTAATGGACTTGTGACTTCAATGATGCTAATATTTCTCAGTTAATTTTGGGGACTGTCCCCCGGGGACAGTCCCCGGAAAAAGATACTAAAAACCCTGATATCATGCTGTAAATGCGTTTTTGTTGGGGACTGTCCCCTGGGGACTGTCCCCGTTTTGACCCCTGGGGACTGTCCCCGTTTTGACATCGTTTATTTTTTAGCTGATGGATAGGGTTGGGGGGTCTAGGGTTGTAGATTCAGCGGATGAAATAAAATTGCTGCACATGTTGTCAAATGCTTTTGACATTGTGTCGTTGATTTTCCAGTTTTTAAGTGGTTCGCCAGTGTCAGCACTAACTCTCATGTCTGGGTGAATTGGAATCCCACCAAGGAAGTCAACATTCATTGCCGCAGCCATTTGTTCACCACCCCCACGACCGAAGATGTCATATTCCTTGCCATCGTCAGCCACGAAGTAGGACATATTCTCAACGAGTCCCAATATTGGAATGCCGAGTTCTTGGAACATTCTAACTGCACGTCTTGCATCATCTTGTGCAACGACCTGCGGGGTACATACAATTACTGACCCGGATAGAGGGAGCAACTGTGCGAGAGATAGTGGAACATCCCCGGTTCCTGGTGGTAGATCAATAATCAAGTAATCCAGTTCTCCCCATTTGGTTTGTAAAGCAAGTTGACTAAATGCGCTATGTGCTCTTGGGCCTCTCCAAATCAACGCCTTGTCTGGTTCAACAAGTTTTCCAATTGTCATTGCTTTAATTCCATGGACTTCAAATGGTAGTAGGAAGTTGTCTTGCGCTATTGTTTCTTCACGTTGCAAACCGAGCATTGTTGTCATCGAAGGGCCATAAATATCCCCATCAAGCAACCCAACTTTTGCGCCCTGCCTCGAAAGACCTACTGCAAGTATTGTGGAGACGGTTGACTTTCCTACGCCTCCTTTGCCTGCGCCAACCGCAATAATCTTTTTAACTCCTGGTAGAGGATTAGTTTCTTCCCGAATGCGTTCATTTGCACTGCGAGTATCCGCGGTAAAACTGATTTGAATTGAACCTACAACTTCCTTGCACTCGAGGCTTGTTGCTCTGATTGCAGATTCAATTTGCTCACGCAATCTTTCTTGAAGTGGAGATTCAGGTGAAGAAAGTTCAATTTCCAACGATATATTGTCGCCATCGGCTTGAACATCTTTTACCATCCCAGCGGTCACGATGTCCTTTCCGGAGTCATGATCGATGATTGACGCAAGAGCATTGCGAAGATTTGAGGGTTGTAGGGCCATTTTTACCTTTCATTTTTTAAAAATGGCATTATATAACGTGATGTATTCGTTGTACCCTTACGAACAAAAAGGAACCCTCTCATGAACATTCACTCAACACTCGTTATTACAACAACCATGTTTTTTGGAAGTCTGGCAATAGCTTCGCCACCGGCAGATGATTTGCTTGCTGGACCAGCAATAGATAGAGAAGTAGTTACCGATAGCGATTTGCTTTCTCGAAGATTGGATGAAACTGGCAAAAAACAAAAGATGAATGATCGGGTTCATATGAAAATCTGGATGTCGTCACTACAATCCATCGAACTTTCTTCTACACAACAAGAAGAAATCGATTTGGTTACAAAAGAGCTTCAAGAAGAACAGAAAATGTTTCAGAAGACGCACGGAAAAGAACTTGCTTCGATGCGTAAAAATCATAATGCTACAAAGAAAAACGATGAAGTTCCTTCTAAGGAATCTCGAGCGAGAATGATTGAATTGATGGAGTTATCCCCAGACATCACTAGCTATCAAGATCGTGCATGGAAATTACTCACAACAGATCAACAAAAAGATTTTCAGATAACGTACCAGCTGAAAATCGATGAAGAAATTAAACGGCGTGAAGAACGTAAAGCTAAAAGCACGCAAGAAATGGATGAGATGAGTGAAGGCGATTTGGGTCCAGAGAACTTGAAGGATAAAATTCGCGACAAAGACAGTGTCAATCGTCAGCTAAACATAGGTGAAAACACTGCAATGCGACGGATAAAATTTTTAAGGCGCTTGCAGCAATTACAAAAAGATTAAGCAGAAAGAATTTTTTCTATCTCTCTTGTCTCGTACCCATGTCTTTGCATCTCATCTTTTAAAATTGGAAAACATCGACGCAAAACGTCTTTGTCTAGGCGTTTCCACTTGTCTTGGCGGCCAGGGTCAACCATCTCGCTGATTTGTGATTCAATTTTCTCAGTTAAATCAATCTCAAAAAAATTAGCTACTTCACGGTATATCTCGACAGGGTTTTCAACAAAATCTTCATATCGAATTCGCATAACTTTAGAAGAATCCATTTTTGAAAGGTCTTCTTCTGCCTGTTTAGAACATTCGACCCATTGCTTGCAAATGAGTTCCTCAAGCGTGAGGTCCTTTTGCTTCAGCTCTTCGTAGATGCCCCTGTATCGAACTCCCCATATTGAAAAGTGTTTTTTTCGAAGAATATTCCTGCGAATATTGTCAATGAGGAATCTACCAATGTAATAATGAAGTTGGGTTTTTGGACACTCCATTAACCGTACCCACAAATGGTGCCAATTGTTACTTCGAGTTTGCCAACGTAATTCGGCAGAACTTAGATTAGCAAATGGCTCACGAATAATGTACAACATTTTTGATTCTGGAAAAATTGCTTCAACGTAAGGAACTCTCATTGTGTTGGATGGAGTTTTCTCCATAATGCGTCGATTGCCATGCTTCTTTTGAAATTGCATGAATCGTTTTCGTATATATTTTTTAACTTTGTTTGTTGCATCATTAGCAGTGAACTCGTCGTAAGTTCTCCCTGGGTCGGCATACATCCAAATTGTTCGTGGTTCAAACCAGCTTTCTATGTCGTCGTGTAAGTTAAAAAGGTGGTGGAACATAGTTGTGCCAGATCGGACACTTCCAATGAGAAAAATAGGTGGTTTGAGTTCGTTGTTATTTTGCATTTACTCTATTCTCGCCCATCTTCGCGAATCCTTCCACTTGGGATACGGTGACTATCTATAGAATCTTCTCGAATTCTGTCTGAATGTATTTGATTATTTTGTCCACCGAGAGGTTTATCGTAAATGGCTGCATCGCTGTTTGCTGGTTCTGGCAATCCAAATTTACATCCTGATGAAACCAATGGGCCAGTTTCTACATTTTTACCAACCATTGATTTCCCCCAAGCTTCTGATAAAGCGTGGAGTAACTCAAAATAATATTTATGTTTTCGATCTAGCTCTTCCCAGTTTTCTTCGGGGCTGAACCCGTATGCATCCCACAAAATGATACCTCTAACTCTGTGCTGCGCTCCATTTTCATCTACCCATGTTGCTTTCAATGCTGCGTTGACTTGTCGGAGAAATATTTCATCTGGAACAAATTCAGAATGATCAACTTCAGGTCCGCAATATCTCACTGAAGCAAAAACATAAACAGGAATTCTACCAGCTGCTTGTTCAAGAACTTTTGAAATATGTTTTTGGGCAAGTTCAGTTTTATCTTTGCCGGGAGTGCAGTTATACACATCAGGGTATAGAGCGTTGCATTGGTTGATAAGTGGTTCAAGCGACAATCCTTGCTCTATCCATCTAGAGCTCGTATTTCTCAGAGCAGGCAACCCCCAATAACCCCACTGGGCAGATGGTTGAACATTCTTGGCGACCTGCATTCCTTCAATGTACACAGATAGAATCATCTGTAGCCGCTCTGGTGATATATCCTTGGCTAATAACTCTTTCCACCAAGGTTGCTCGTAGTCCATAACAACCGGACCACAGTAATCCCGAGGCAGGTATGTATGTACCCACCGAGTGAACTTCTCAATATTATGGTCAGTTATCTCACCAGAAGCATTTGTATCGACTCCTCCGTGGTATGCCATGGGAACCCGAGTAATTCCATTTTGAGTCGTAAATTCAATGGTCTGAACACCCTGGTTGGGCTCAGTCCACTTTATTGCATTATAGATTTGAGGAGTCCAATCACCAACAGTAGTTCGTGCACAGAATACCCACACTGCTGAATTAACAAATAACAAAATAATGGAACAATTCACAGTTGATACTTTACCAAATATGCTGAACAAAAGAGAGCGAGTCGTTTTGCTCAATTATCCGATACCATTCTGAGAAGTTCATGGAACGAACAGACATTTATCTACAGATTATTATGACACAGCCCTGGCTTCTTACGCCAATGGCCTTGCTTGTACTTCTCTTTTTTATGGTGCCTGCTAAAAACAGGTTGTTTTTAGCATTAATGCTCGTTACACCTTGGCTTTCAATGGGGCGTGCTCAAGATTTGAGCTTGATTGCCGCTGGCGCGAAACTAACTTCTGGGCTTGCTTTTTTACTTGTTGCTTATGCTGCGATTACGCATCCATTCCCAAAAAGGCGACTTCCATTCATTGTGTATCTGTATCCGACAATGGCGTTCATCTGGATTTTTCTAATTCTAGGAGTCGAAGAACGCAGTGTTGGGATTGTGCTACGAATTCAATGGCTTTGTATTACGATTGCTGGGGTTTCACTTGCAAGAACTGTTGTAACGTATGCAGATTTCAAACGCATCATTAACGGATTTACAGTTGGCTGTATGATTGCTCTCTTGATACCGATTTCAGCGTTGGTGTTGTACCCTGGTGAATCATTTCTAAGAGGGATTGGCCGGTTTCAGCCATACGGTTCAAATTCTAATCAAGTTGGGATGTTGTTTGCATTGTCGGCACCTTTGTTAGGATATGCAATGTTGACATGGCCTAAAAAATTTCGCCCACTGATTATTTTTTATCTCTCATTGACATTGGGAATGGCATTACTGACCGCAAGTAGACAGACTGCTGTAGCGATTCTAATGACATCGTTTCCAATTATTTTTGTTCTTTCAAAGCGCCCAATTGTCACAGTCATTGGACTTTCTGTTGCAGCAATTGGAATCGGTTGGATTATGTCAATCGGTGCAGAGATAGCACCTATGGAACGGCTGGGTACTCTGGAAACCGGAAGACCGCAACTTTGGTATCGATATATAACAGAGGTATACACTGAAAGCCCTCTGTATGGGCTTTTAGGCTCGAAAGGGGAGTCATACTTTAGGTCAAATATTATTGGGCAACACCCGCATAGTGCATGGATGAACATGATGTATCACGGTGGCTTTCTATTGTTTATCCCGCAAGCAACATTAGTGATTTATTCCTGTTATTCAGCATTTAGAGTTTGGATGAAAAGAAAATATTTGAACGGGGACCCACTGCTCTTTAGTCTAGTGTTGCTTTTGTTACTTGCGATGTATGTGCAAGGAAGTTTCAATCAAGTTGTATATTGGCCAACATATTCTTGGTCGTTCCTTCATGTCACATTTGCTAGCATGTTTATTGCACTTTGGAACGCTATTCGAGATGAGGGAATTGACTATGCGTTACCACTCGGATACGACAATGAAGATGAAGTAATGGAAGAAGAGCCAGAACTTGAAGATTTTACGGATTATCGCCAATGGGTCTAGTTAAGCATGTTGCAATATCATTTTGCTAACTAACCGTTGTGCCCCTTTTCGTTCCTGTTTTGTTAGCATGAATTGCCAACTTGCAATTCCATATACTAATCCATAGCAACAAACCCCAGCAATCACACCCGTCCAATCAAGAAGTTCTGTTTCAGAAAAAATAGGTGCAACTAATAATGCAGGGGAAACTGCAATCGCAATGATAAGAGGTCGAAATGAAGGTCGAATAATGGTTGAAAAAGTAAGCCCAACGCTTTCTCCAGTAACAACAGGCATGACAATAATATGCACAATAATATAGACAAAGGAGTAGGCAATTGCTGCTCCTGTGTAACTAGCACTCTTGGGTAATAGAAGGATTAATATGATGGATAGTATCGGATTGAATAATCCACCAGCGAAAACGTATGGGGCATATTTTCTAATGTGTCCAGCCCCATAAAATAATTTCATCCAACCATCGGAAACGGCTCTGCAGGTAAGACCAAGCACCATGATTTTGACAAGTATTTCTGATGCAGGAAGAACTTCTGTTGGGTTTTCAATACTTCGCCCAACCCACATGCGAAGTAAGGGTTCTGATAGCACGAACACAACAACCATCGATGGGAATGAAACAAATCCGAGCATCCTTGTGCTATGTCTAAACATAGATTGAAGAGAGGAATTGTCTTTTGTTGAGCTAATTCTCGCGCTGACAGAATCTAAACCGAAGGTGAGACCAAGAGACGCCATTCTGATATAGCTGACAAGTCTGAGGGAGAGTGAGAACACCGCATTTCCCCAGAGCCCAAAGAAATAGTTCATGATGAAGTTTGCGAATCGTTCATGAAGATTCATAGCAAGAACGACACCGCTATTCCATCCGAATGTTCCTGATACTTTTTTCATGGCTTCGGGAGTGGATCCACGGAATGTGGGTAGCATTCTTTTGTCATAGAGAATGAACCCGATTACTAAGGCCAATGTAACCACAACATTTACAACGAGTCCAATATTCCCAAATACGACAAGACCTTTTGGAATATTAGTTATTCCGAGAATTAGAAACGGAATTATCGTTGCAATTAGATAAGAACTTCGTCTGGCAACAGTCCATGCATTATGCCAAAAAAATTGTTCTCGAACTACGAGCATGTTGATAGTGGGTGCAATCAACACAATCAGGCAAGTAGATAGACCAGCGCAACCAGTAATCCACTGTGCGGATTCAACCCATTCGTCATGAATTTTCATATAAGGAAGGATTAAAATAATTGCAGTAAAAACAAGTGCAGTTAGTAGAGTAACGTACCAGCACACTTTAAAAGCGGCTGCGTAACTTTGTCGAAACTTTTTATCATCACCCTCGTGCCAAGCGGCACCAAGTTCGCGAACCATTGAACTTCTCATCATGTCTTGAAGCATTCCACCGATTCCAACGGATGATCCAACTAGTCCAAGAAGCCCGAAGCCATCCATTCCAAGCCAACTAATCTGCAGTGGAACAATTGCAATTCCCATCCCCATTGTTGCAATTAGGCGTCCATAATTTGTCGCAATTCGATATAACCCCTTTTTTCCCTCAGAATGCGAAGAATTCTCTCTCACGTTCATTATTGGACCTTGGTACTTAGGATTATTCGGATTACGTTGTTTTTTATTAGCAAGGTTTTATGGTATCTTCTTTGAGTTGGTGTAGTCTTGCACTACAATGGAGCACGAAATGATACGACTAAACATACGGGTAAGGTTCGCTCTAACGATTACTTTAATCGGTTTTTCTACTCTTGTGCAATCAGTTAGAGCAGATGAGTGCGGGTTGCCTTTCTCCACTGTAGTGTTCTATGAGGGCGTTGGGGCAGCTACTTCTGGAATATGCACTGCCGACTTCACTGGGGATGGGTTGCTTGATGTTGCTGTAGCAAATCGAGGTTTGGACAACGTTATTATTTTTAAGAACGATGGTGATGCTCTATTTTCTTTGCATTCGGTTACTCCAATAGGATTTGAAAGCACACCGCGATATGTGGTGTCTGCTGATTTTGATGGTGATGGTGATATGGATGCTGCAACATCAAATTGGAACGCACACGAAGATGATCCACCTGGATATAACGGCGGGTCTGCTGCGGTATTATTGAACGATGGAAAGGGGAATTTGGTTGTATCAGAAGAACACATTTTTCTTCGCACGAGTTGCATTGATCTTGCTGATTTAAACGGAGATGGTCATGTGGATATTATCGCTCCTCACTGGGACCCCGAAGTTGGCAGTAGTGGACCAGGCATAGCGAGCGTCTTAAAGAACAATGGTGATGGGACATTTGTTGAAGTTGCAGAGGTTCCTGTAGGCAACCTTCCACGAGGTATAGATGTTGGCGATCTAGACAATGACGGGGATATAGATTTTGCAGTTTCAAACATGGGCAGTGATGATAGCGTTACCGTTGTCGAGAACCTAGGAAATTTCAATTTTGAAGTGAAAACTCCACTTATCGATGGAACCACACCTCGATATTTAGCGATTGGAGACCTGACAGGTGACGGTTTGAATGATATCTTGGTTGTACACAAAACCGTAGACACTCTATTGGTATACGAGAATCAAGGGAATTTTAATTTCTCCTTGATTGGTATTTATCCAACAGCAGAAAACCCACATTCTGTAGAAGTTGAGGACATCAATGGTGATTGTTCACTTGATGTTCTAGTATCTCATGTCGGTGAAAATTATGTCTATATCTACGAGAATGATGGTACTGGTGTACTAGATGTGACAGTAATTGAGTCACTCCACGGACCATCACATGTCATCAGTGACGACGTTAATGAAGACGGAAGAACAGACGTTTTGGTGGCATGCGTAAATGGTGGTTACTTTAATGTTCATATAAGTGAGGTGGAACAGGTTGGATGTACCAATGCATGCCGAGCAGATTTAGACCAAAGCGGTACCGTTGATGTGCTGGACATCATTGTGTTAATCACAAATTGGGGAGAAACATGCGTTCCAAGCGATGTGGATGGAAACGGTGTAGTTGGTGCTACTGATATTGTTTTATTGATATCTGTTTGGAGAGAACCTTGTCAATAACTCTTTAGTTAACGGACATCTGTTATATTTCCTAAGATGAGTTTACCGTCGCCCTCTGTAATTACATTTTTTATGGTTGGCTGTCAGCGTTGCGGTACAACGTGGACGGCTGCTGCCCTTAGAGATCATCCAGAGGTGTATCAACCAGTAAAAAAGCAATCGTATTTTTTTGATAGATATTATGACAAGGGGATTGACTGGTACCTTAACTTCTTTAAAGATGTTGAACCTCAGCATAAAGCGGTAGGTGAAATTGCAACCGGGTATTGTTTGCCAGGTTCGGTTCCGCTTATGGCAAAACATTTCCCAGATGTAAAATTGATGATGGTGATGCGCAACCCTATTGATCGAGCGTACAGTAATTATCAAACGAGAAAAGTTGAAGAGGGGTGGTCAAGTTTTGAAGATGCCATTGAAGAAGATGCAGAATTTCTTGAGCGTGGACAATATATCGATCAAGTAGAAGCTCTTCTTGAACATTACGACCGCGACAACATTTTGTTCCTGTTATATGATGATTTGAACAAAGACGACCGAGCGTACTTGACCAAGATTCTCGATTTCATTGGTGTGGATTCCGAAAGGGAATCAAAATTATTTGGTCAGAGAAAAAATGCTGCCATCTTTCCAAGGTTACGGAAGTGGTTACATCTGATTGGACTAGATTCTTTTGTGCATATGATTCGAAAATCTGTGATAGGTGACTGGCTTCGACGAAATCGGAAAAATAAAGGTAGCGCGTATCAACCCATGAACCCCGAAACAAAAAAGAAATTGATAGAGCACTTTCTCCCATATAACGATCGATTGGCAAGTTTACTCGAGCGTGATTTGTCACACTGGAATAGTGAATAATCAATGAAAATAGGTGTATTTGTTTCAGTTGTTGCCGGACAGAAAGGGTTTGAGAGCAATGTGTCTGGACATATTCAGGTTCCTTTGCAATCCATCGATGAATTGAGAGCAGAAGGACATGATGTGCATCTCATCACTAATGAGTTTAGTGAAAACCGATCACTGCCTTTTTGCTTGGCAGAAGATTTAGAAATTCATTTTGTAACAGACTCAAGAAATCGCGGTGGAGTGCTTGAACGTACAGGGAAGCCAGGGCAGGGGTTGAGTTTCATGCGATTACTCAGACAAGTTTCTGAGATTAAACGAATCTGCAAAGAGCAAAAGTTTGACGTCCTTCATTTGTATGGGTACAACCGAACAGCACATCTTGCAGGTGGGTTGCGTTTGTTTGGATTGAAAATTCCTGTAGTGGTGACTATTTTTGGAACCTTTTTCCCTGAACGACTTTCGTTTTTAACCAAACGATTATGGAAAAGAATAGACTCAATTGTCACCGCAACTTCATTTGTAAAACGAAATTTGGAAAAAGAGGGGATTCCAACTACTCAGATTACTCATGGAGTGATTAGACACATTAATGATGAGTACGAAGGACCAGAACTTGGGGCTCCGCATCGAGTACTTTTTTGGAGAGACTTAACCATTGATAATGGTGCGGATGTTGTGATTGAAGCATACGAAAAGTTAGCACCTAAGTATCCAGAGATTAACTTTGATTTTGCTGTTCGACAGCATTGGGAACCAATCAAGGGCATCGATAAGATTGCCGAGAATCACAACAACATACATCTCTATCATTTTCCATACGAAGAAGGTATTACGTTACCGAAACTTCTCTTAGAATCGATTTGTGTTGTGATGCCGATTCGGAAGATGAGTATTGATCCACAACTTGTAATTGCAGAGACCCTTGCTGCAGGTATTCCTGTGATTGCTTCAAATCAACGGTCTAACCCAGAGTTCATTGTTGAAGGAAAAACTGGAGCGTTAGTTCCTTTGGGAGATGTAGAAGCGACGACAACTGCTCTTGATGAGATTCTATCTGACTTGGAAAAAGCAGCTGAAATGGGTCGTGCTGCTAAAGAGGATATTGCCGCACGCTGGAACTGGGATAACTACGCTGAAGAGTTGATTGAGGTATACGAAAAAGTTACCCGTTAATAGCAGTTCTGTATAGACCAATGTATTGATTGGTTACCGAGTCTCCAGAAAATGTTGAATCAACCCACGTTCTTGCTGCTTCTCCCATGTTTTTGCATGTGTCTTCGTTAGTGAGGAGTTGGTTAATTGCAGTTGCTATTGATTTTGGGTCTTCTGAGATAATTATTGCACCACCGGATTCTTCTAACTCTGGCCAAATGTCCACGCCTCTGGTTGTGATAACAGGTAATCCGCAAGCCATTGCTTCAGGAAATACCAACCCGAAATTCTCTTGGCTTGTTGGAAGTACGAACAAGTCAGCTGCTCGTAATAATGCAACTTTACGATCTCCATCGACAAAACCTACAAATTCAATTTGTGAATCAATATTTAAATCAACCGCAAGTTTTTGTAACAGCCTTTCGTACGATGGTTCTCCGCTTCCTGCAATGATGAATCTAACATTACTTTTTTTGAGAACATCAGCAGCGGCTTGTAGTAACCGATCAACACCTTTTTTGGGATGAACTCGAGATAAAAACAAGACTATTGGTTTTTTTGATTCACGTTGTGGCCAATATTTGTCAGGATCAGAAGTTGGTGGCGGAGTAAGATAAAGACTTGGGTCAAATACAAGAGGAACTACAACGATGTTAGATTTTGGAATCCATCTCCTTGCTTGATCTGCTTCTGCACGGGCTGTGCAGTGTACACAAGCTGCTTTATGAAACATCTTTCGACCACCAAGGCGAAGGAATACTCGTTTTTTTAGAGTGCTTGTTTTCATCACCCAGTCATCGAGCATTCCGTGCACTGAAATAACGTATGGTGTTCCAACATCGCGTGCGATTTTGGCAAGCTGAATATTTGCCGGTTCCCACGGTGTATGAAGGTGGAGGACGTCTGCATCGGCAATATATTGTTTCAAAGATGCTAGCCGAGCCGTTGAAAAGCGGATAGGGGGTCGATCAAAGTCACCCGTTCTCATTGTTTGGACACCAGAATCTGCTCCTGGAAAGTCATCACCCTCTGTCACCATCAAAGTTACTGTTTTACCACACTGAGAAAGTGAAGAAGTTAAGTCCAAAACTGCACGCACAACACCCCCATCTATGAGGCGTAAACGGGCACAATAATGGAGTATTTTCATAGTTTTCAAGTGTTCTTCTGAATTATCGATAAAGGTCTTGATTTAGGGTCGCAGAGCGAGTACTATCGGTCGTTTCGATACATTTTATGTCAAATCTGCCATTGTCGGCCGAAACAGAATCGTACCCTTTTTCCATCTTTTCCCCACTAGAACGGAGTTTACTCACAATGTCAACAGGAAACCTCATCGCCCCTCACGGCGGAACCTTGGTTAACAGATTTGCAACTACTAATCTTTCCGAAGAAGCAGCAAATCTTCCATC
>JACKQG010000595.1_pt1 | contig 23686 bp, 18 predicted proteins | sample 8237621 | NCBI WGS metagenome assembly JACKQG01 (sample SAMN15677084, study PRJNA649215) | marine metagenome | biome: marine; feature: Black Sea; material: saline water; isolation source: suspended particulate matter (SPM) from the Black Sea western gyre | collected 2013-06-09/2013-06-10 | depth... | reverse complement strand
CCAATAATTCTTAAATTTATCATTACTCAATAAGTTGATAACAGAAAAAGGATTAAATACATTAATATCCCTATCGGAAAATCGATACCCATTGTACCATTCTTTAATTTTATTATATACAGCCGATTTATCGATGTTTAGGGCAGTTGCTAATTTATTTACATATCCGTCAAAATATTTCTTCAATTCACCTTCAGTATATCCTGAAAGATCAGCATAAGAATCCTTCATTGACAGATCATCCAAATTATTCAAATCAGAAAAAATACTCACCCCGGAAAATTTGGAAATTCCGGTGATAAATACTAAACGCAATGCTGCCGATACATCTATCCCTTTTAATACGCCAAAAAACTGTTTTAAAATATCCCGGTTCAATTCGGCAATCTTTAGATGTTTTTCTCCTCTGCCAATATGCTCGATTATCGGTTTATCATATTCATCGACAAGTATGATGATTTTATCGCCTGATTTCAGTTTTAAATTAACTACAAGTTCTTTGAATTTCTCTTTTAGTAGTTCGTGTTTTAATTTGATACCGTGCAATTGCCCGAAATCATTCAATGCAACACGAAGCCCTGTTTTTAAGTTTTCAGGAGTATCGCTGCTGATTTGATTGAAGTCAAAAACAATTACTAACTTTTTTTCCCAATTCCAATCGGTTTGATTTATCCATAAATCCTTAAATAGTTCTCTTTTGCCTTCGAATAACGACTTTAAAGTAGAAACTAACAATGACTTTCCAAATCGTCGCGGACGAGAGAGAAAATAAAAAGCCTGGGGAATTCTGACCATTTCATAAATATATTGGGTCTTATCGACATAAACAAAATTACCCCGGATCATTTCTTTGAAATTACTAATTCCAATTGGGAGAAATTTTTGCATAACTGTTTTACCCCAGTTGATGATAGCAGTCGGGAAATAAGCATTTATTCTAAATATACCAAACAATTTTTTATAAAACAAGCATAAAAAAGGTTGACCATGGTTTCCTGGCTAACTTCAATCATCACCACCGAAACAACGCCACAATCAAATAAACAAAATATGTAAGTATCAGCCACAAAACACTAATAAAAATCGCCAGGTAAAGAATAGGCACAAATACAAAAATATACTTTGACATTGCCTGAATAATAGCCTGCGGATCATTAATTATCGGATAAACAATCAGGCTCAATAAAATAATTGTCACCAGCAGCATTGTCACCGGTTGCCAGAAGTTTTCAAAATCTGATCCTGACGGTGAAATATGATTTGCAATGCCAAACATCAAAAATAAAAACAGGTACAATTTCCAACTACTCAACATTTCCAAAGAGAATATTTTTTCAAATAAATAACCAAAAAATTTTAAATGCGAACTGATAAATTGAGTGTAAGTATTCCATTCATTTAAATTATCTAAATTCAGATAATAGAGTTTGGGCACTTTCGCTGCAAACAGTGAAAAATCCGGAAAAATAATTGTGCTGAAAAAATAGATCACAGCAGCGCCGCCAAAAAAGGGGGCAATGGCAATGATCGTGTTGCCAAATACAGTCTGGTACAGATCATCTTCTTTATAAGTGTGGGCCAAATACCCCATCGAACCGGTTCGTTTGTCCGGTTTGAATAGTTTTAAATCAACAATTTTGTGGTTGGCGATCACGGCTGCCAGGTAGTGGCTCAATTCATGGATCGGCGTCCCAATCCAGGCAGAAACCAATAATGCCTTCCAGCCACCAATATAGAGCAGTCGTTTGTTTTGTTCGCGGGATAATAAATTAAGAATTATACAGGCAAATATTATGGGAAAAAACAGGCTGAAGATTATTTTCAGAGTTAGTATGATTGATTGTAAAATATAAACCAAAATTGATAGTATAGTATTTTTTAATTCGGACATTATTTTTGTTTGAGATTCTATGAAAAATTATGTTCCAAAAGATAGAAACAACCCAACAGATATTATCTATTTACTTTCATTGAGTTACTAGTAGTTCGATTCCTAAATAACGTGGCAATAAGCTGTCATTGCGAGCGGCAGCGAAGCAATCTCTAACTATTGCAAAATCAATGAGATTGCTTCGTCGCTTCGCTCCTCGCAATGACGGAAAAACAAGAATGTTAATTTGGAATCGCTCTACTAGGGACTCACCCATCGACTCTGCCCAGGGTGAAGATGAAATGTCTTCCGGTTGATCCAAATCGAAGTCGAGAAATATTTGGATATGCTTTTTATTTTCGACAAAAACCAATACAATCCTTACGGATTAATTCCTAACATAACGACATTGATATTTTATTAAAGATTTTCATCTGTTGGGTTGTTTCTATCTGTTGGGTTTTTTTTCGATCATTTCCTTAAATTCAGTTTCAGAAAGAATAGTAACGCCCAACTCTTTTGCCTTGACTGCTTTGGATCCGGCATCCTTCCCCACGATCACAAAATTAGTTTTTTTACTGACCGATGAGGATGCTCTTCCTCCCCGCGATGTAACCAATTCTTCTGCCTCGTGCCTGGTAAATAATTCCAACGCGCCGGTAAACACAAAAGTTTTTCCGGACAGAACTTGGTCAGCCTCTGTTTTAACTTTTTCAAATTGAATGCCAGCTTGAATCAACCGATCTATCGTTTTTATGTTTTTAGGTTCATCAAAGAATTGTACCAGGCTCTGTGCGCTCTGCGGACCAATTTCGTGAATAGACAACAACTCATCATAAGATGCTTTTTTCAAATTATTCATATTTTTAAAATAATTTGCCAATAAACGAGCAGCATGTTCTCCCACGAAACGAATTCCCAGCGCAAAAACAAACCTGCCCAAATTGATATGTTTGCTCTTTTCCAAGGCATCAATAATATTTTTGGCTGATTTGTCCGCCATTCTTTCTAATCCACTCCATTGTTCTGTGGTGAGATAATAGAGATCAGCTGAACTTTTTACTAATCCGCTATCCACTAACTGCTCCACCAATTTATCTCCCAATCCCTCGATGTCCATGGCGGTCCGGCTGGCAAAATGTTTGATCTGCTGTTTCACTTGCGCGGGACAGGATAGATTTTGGCAGCGAACCGCGGCTTCTCCCTCGATACGAATTGCATGAGCGCCGCAAACAGGGCAGGTATTTGGAATTTGAAATTTCTTTTCGTTCCCGGTGCGGCGGCTTTCTATCACTTTTACAACTTCGGGAATGACATCGCCGGCGCGCTGAACCACCACCCAATCTCCGATACGAACATCCTTTTTGTCTATTTCATCCTGGTTGTGCAGCGTTGCCCGGCTTACCTCCACACCGCCGATGTTAACAGGTTTCATCACTGCGACGGGCGTCAAAGTCCCGGTTCTGCCAACCTGGGTTAAAATGTCTATTATTTGCGTTGTTTCCTGCCTGGCGGGAAATTTGTAAGCAATTGCCCAGCGGGGACTCCGTGTCTTGATGCCAATTCTCGACTGCTGATCCAAATTATTGACTTTGATCACCATGCCGTCAATCTCATAAGGCAGTGATTCACGTTGTTCAACTAATTCATCATAAAAGGAGAATACCTCTTTCAAAGACGTGCATTTTCTTCGCAGCGGTGAAACCTTTAATCCCCATTTGGTAATTGTTTCCAAAAATTGCCAATGACTGTCAAATTCATAACCAATTATTTGCCCGGTGCTATGGAAAAAAATATCCAGCGGTCGGGAAGCAGTGATTTTTGGATCAAGCTGTCGCAAGGAACCAGCCGCAGCATTTCTCGGGTTGGCAAACAACGGTTCGCCTGCTTGTTCCCGCTGTTGGTTTAGTTTTTTAAAATCTTTATTGCTGAAAACAACTTCACCCCTGACTTCCAACTTTTCCGGGATTGAGACCTCTTTATCGAACAACCTGAGCGGAATTGTTTTGATGGTTTTTAAATTTTGGGTGATGTTCTCTCCAACCTGACCATCGCCGCGAGTAGAGCCCACTGAAAAAATCCCATTTTCGTAAACTAATTCAACCGCCAAGCCATCAAATTTCGGCTCACAAACATATTCAACAACATCCAGAGGAAGCAGCAGCTTGTTTAACCGCGTCTCGAATTCCCGGATTTCAGACTGATCAAACCCGTTGTCAAGGCTTAACATGGGAACGGTGTGTTCGATTGATTCAAACGCTGCCAATGGTTTGGCGCCCACGCGCTGGGTTGGGGAATCGGAAGTAATTAATTCAGGAAACCGGTTTTCCAGGTTTTGTAATTCACGCATCAAACGATCATATTCAGCATCCGATACCTGGGGATCGTCGAGAATATAATAGCGGTAGTTGTGGTTGTTTATTTTTTCCCGGAGGTCATTTATTTTATTGTTTATCTCTTTATCATGCATTAAAGTCATCCCAAAATAATTTCAATTCAAATCACAAATCAATGTTATTACGTTAAATAAATAATGAATATCGAATAACAAATCCCGAATATCGAACGTAAAAAAAAATCGGTTTATTATTCATAATTCGATGTTCGCCATTCTTTATTTCTTTTTTGAATTGTAACTGTTCAGCTACTCGTAGCATCAATGTCATTCTGAACGGGGGAGGTGGGGTTGTGATGTTAGGAAGTGAAGAATCTCGTATTATTTTGACAAGAGTGTGAAAATTGGAGAGATTCCTGTATAGTCACATTTAAAAATAAGGAATTACAGACTATGCTTCGGTCGCAAGCTCCCTCAGAATGACATTGGTGGCCACGCTGAATAGTTACTTTGAATTTTAATAACTATCCTTTAATTCCACCGAGCGGTCTTAGTTTGGCCACCTTTTTAGAAATCCCCGCCCCAACAACTGCCTCCACCACATCAGAAACATCTTTGTACGCTTCGGGCATTTCTTCTGCCAAAGTCGCTCTACTTGATGCCATTACAAAAACACCCAAATCTTCTAACTCTTTATTGATGGACCTACCCAGTGCAACTTTCTTTGCTTTCTTACGGCTCAAAAGTCTTCCGGCGCCATGACAGGTTGAACCAAAAGTTTGTTCCATCGCGCCTTCAGTTCCCACCAGCACGTAAGAGGCGCGTCCCATATCCCCGGGGATTAAAACCGGCTGACCAATGTCCCGGTATATTTCAGGGAGTTCTTTTCTGCCGGGCCCAAATGCGCGGGTTGCTCCTTTGCGATGAACACAGCATTTTACTTTTTTTCCATCAACAATGTGTGTTTCCATTTTGGCGATGTTGTGTGCAACTTCATAAACAGTGCTCAGTTGCATGTCTTTTGGACTGATATGCAGCGCTCTCATCAATGCTTCCTGAACCCAAAAAGAAATGATTTGCCTGTTAGCAAAGGCAAAATTGACCGCGCATACCATGGCAGAAAAATATTGCTGTCCTTCCGGCGAACTGATTGGCGCGCAACACAATTGGCGGTCGGGCAAATTAATTCCATACTTGGCTGACGCCTGGATCATGTTTCGAATATAATCGTCACAAACCTGGTGACCGAATCCCCTTGAACCTGTGTGAATGGTTATCACGATTTGATCTTCAAATAAGCCCAACCGCCCGGCTAACGTATCATCAAAAATTTCTTTAATATATTGAACTTCAACAAAATGGTTGCCGGAGCCAAGCGTTCCCAGTTGCGGGCGTCCTCTTTTTATTGCCCTGTCGCTCACAGCTGCCGGGTCAGCTCCTGCCATTTCCCCGCACTCTTCGATTTTTTCAAGATCACTTTTTTCACCGTAGCCATTTTCCACAGCCCAGCGAGCTCCCTTTTTCATCACCTGTTTCAATTCATGATCGGATACTTTTAATTTCCCGGTTGAGCCGACACCGGATGGAATAAATTTAAAAAGTTGGTGGATTATATTTTTAATTTTATCCTGAATATCGTTTTTAGCAAGACCGGTTTTAAGCAATCGAACACCGCAATTTATGTCGTAGCCAACTCCACCCGGTGAAATTACGCCATTGTTGACATCAAACGCAGCTACGCCTCCAATGGGAAAACCATACCCCCAATGAATATCCGGCATTGCCAATGAATGATTAATAATACCCGGCAGCTGTGCCACATTTTTAACCTGTTCGGCTACATTGTCTTCCCGGATGTTATTAAGCATTTTTTCCGTTGTATAAATTTTACCCGGCACATTCATTGGTTTTTCTTTGGGAATTTCCCAGGTAAAATCACTGATTTTTTTTAATTTTATTTCACTCATATTTACTCCTTTTTGGTTAGTGGTGAGTGGTGAATGGTGAGTTGTGAATGGTAATGTCGAACAAAATTTGTAAAATAGTTTCAGTAACCACTAACAACTCACCACTAAATATCAAACACAATCTTAGTTTCCAACTTTTTTTTCTTTTCAGTAATTTCCAGGTCATGAAATGTAACGGCTTTAATTTCATTTTTGATTTCATGAAAATGGGGATTGAATTTTTCCCCGAGAACAGTTGCCCTCAATTCCGTATCAGTGAGCTGTTCTATTTCAAACCTGTTAAAAATTTTTGATTCGGTTATAAAAAGGTAATTCAATTCTGCCAACCAGTTAACGATCAATTCCTCCCGGTCGATACCGCTAACCACCACAGTTTCTGCAAATTCATTTTTTATTTTTTCACCTGTAACCATTATATCGAATAGAGCAAAACCTGCATTGATGAATAAGCCTTCAATCGTATCACCAAAGACTTTGATCCTGATGTCTCCAACATGCTCTAATTGTTCGTATCTTTTAGAAGCAGTTGCGGGGCACATAAAATTTTCCTTTCCTTTTTTGTTTGTTTGAATGTTTTGTTGGTAAAAGATATTGCTGCCGGAAACTTTTTCTTTTGCCACTGATTTGCACCGATCGGCACGGATTTTAGAGTCTGTCCGAAATTTGCTTAATATTTTATTTTTAAAAGATTAATAGTGGTTAGTTCTTGTAAGTATCGAACTCACCCCCCGGCCCCTTCTCTTTTTAAGAGAAGGTTGAAAATGCCCGCCAGCTGGCGGGTAGGGCCGGGGGGATGAGTTAAATAATGATAATTTATAACACCATTAACTTATTATAATTCAAATGATTACTAACTGCTCGGACAGACACTATTTAGCATAAAAAATTCTTAAAATCATAGAAAAAATCAGTGAAAATCCGAGTTAATCCGTGGCAAAAGAAAAAGTGTTCGGTAGTGAGTAAAAGATAAATAAAATATTGAAGAATTGCAATAAATATCCTGAATAATTCCAAAAAATTTTACTTGACTTTCTGGTACCTAAACAGTCAATTTCTTGCCAAAAAAGCAAAATTTTTTTTGGTCCGGTTTATTCAGGTTTGGTTAATACAATCCCCAGAAATAGCAATTTGTGGTTAATGGAGTAACCAGAATGGAATTTTGTTGGCTAAAAATACGCTTGCACTATCATCCGATAGGGATGTTTTGGCATTACCGGCGGTTTATTTTTTGTTTATGTTGAAATAAAACCGGTTATTCTTGTTGGTTAAAAAAAACGCTCCCCGATTGAAAATATCCTAAAAATCAAGGAGCGTTTGGTTGGACGGAGAAATCACTCCGAATTATTTGAGAAGTGACATTTTGCGGATTTGTGTCGAGCCGGATGAGATTAAGCTGTAAAAATAAATTCCTGACGGAACAGGTTTTCCAAACTCATTTGTACCATTCCACTTTAATTTGAAAATTCCCGGCTGATGACTCTGATCGACCAGTGTTTTAATTTTTTGTCCCAATAAATTAAAAATCTCTATTTTAATCCGACTTTTTTGTGGAACCTGGCATTCGATTGTTGTTTCCGGGTTAAAGGGATTGGGGTAGTTTTGTTTCAACTGAAATTCATTTGGTATCGATAATCCATTTAATTTATGTTCCACAACAGAAGGTACTTCTTGAGTCAGCCAGTTAATAATATTGTTCAGCAATTTCCAGGCTGAATCTTCATGAGGTCCAGAAATACCTTCAAATCCAAATGGCATGTAAACCAACCGCGCTCCTGTCTCGCTGTTTTCATATTTTAGTCCTGCACAGGTCATACTTGGTATGTATTTCAAAATCATTTCCGCTGGGGCGATGGCTTCGATTTCGTCAGGGGATGTTTGATTTCCTGCGCCGCCATAAGTACCAGTGAAATTAGCGAACAAACCGCCTGTTATCGGATCACCTGAAACGCCAATGATCATTGTTGTATTGGCTGTGTCAGTTAGAAATTTTGCATGCAGATAATTTGCAAAAAAAGAACTGTCGCTCAAACTACCATTGCCCACTAAATCATGTCCAATATCCTGTCCACTAAGTAGCAACTTTCCACCATCATCCAGAAAAGCTGAAATGACAGACTGCTCTTCTACTGTTAGCGTATTGTCTCGATCGTTTCCTGTGAACCAGATTGCAGCATCATACTTATGCAATGCATCGTATTGCTTTAACGCATCCAGTGTTGGACAGTCTTTTAAATTCACATCCCAAACTCCAGGACAATACAGTTTGGTATATTGATTCTCATAAGGAGCACCGCCATCATCATCAATTAACAGAATGTTGGGTGTTCCGATAGCAATCTTGAAACTATCGATATGGGCATATCCGCCATCTGCTGTTACATTCAAATAAAAAATGCCATAGTGATTTACAGCATCAGATGAGACAGAAAAAATAAATGGATTATTTTGGTTAGAATTACTTTGATCCCGATTGAGATCGCCATAATTGGCTGAAACCTGAGTTAACTGAACATCGGGATCACTGGTCGTTAGTGTTGCTGATAGATTCTTTGCATCATAGGACATGTTGGTCAATGTCACAATTATGCTCACCACCTCACCGGCATCTGGTCTCTCATTGTTGTTGCCCTGACTGTCATCTACGACATGATCAAAATAAGTAACATAAATTGGTAATGATGTTGCATAACCAATTCTGGCATTGAAATCATCACTTGAAGAAATGTATTTACCACTTGAATACCATGCATGATATTTATTATCTTTGAGAACAGTTGTAAAGTATAATCCCTCACCCCAGCTTGGTAATGTTGATATGATCGGATTTTGCGGCCATTTTATCCAATTAAAACCATCTTTGGAAACAGCATACCCGATGAGGTCGTCAAGTACTCGTGAAGAGCGAATACCACTATACCACATTTCGTAGCCGTTTTCCGTTTTTAATACACAGGGATTCCAGGCCCTTTGAGTATCCCACTCTCCCGACGTGCCAACCTTCAATACCGGATCACTTCCCGCAAATGGTGCAGGTGTAGTTGGATCATCATATTTTTCCCAGAGAATGCCATCCGAAGATGTTGCATACCCTATTGGGAATGTAACAAAAGCCGGAAATCCCTCATTTGATCCCTGGAACCACATTTTATAAGTTTCATTTTCTTTTACTACTGTTGCATTAGAAATCCTGCCTCCATCCCAATCACCATCAGGACCTGTTAATAAGACCGGTTCAGGATGTTTTTCCCAGTGAAATCCATCGTTTGAGTAGGCATAACCAATTTTTTTCGGAGATAAGAATGATCCACCAGTGTACCACATTTTTAACGTATCACCATCTTTAATTACGGCAGCATTATTTACAATAAACTTATCCCATGAGCCGGGCGCGCCGTAATCCAGAACCGGTTGATCAGAAACATCGGTCCATTCTATTTGTGCAAAAAGCCCGGAAAAGAATAAAAAAATGATAATAAGAGTAAAACTACAAACTGCAAAAAAACCGGTAATTCTTTTCATGATTTTTCCTCCTGTTTGTGTAAGTGTTATTTGTTTGAGAATCAACTTGATTTCTCGTTTTTTTAAATATTGATTTAAAACATTTAATAGAATTAATGCAACGGACATGCCGAAAATGAACTTGTTAACAAAAGTAAAATTTTGATGTGAATTAACTAACAAATAATTAATAGATTGGAACAGTCATTTTTTTGTGGAAGATTCATAAAAAAAAACCAGGGCGCAAACAAATGTATGCGGTTGAGATTATTTGCCGTGTACAATTGTTGATGGTTGTGGGGGAATTAAATTTAGATGAGGGTTGAATTTTTTTTGTAGTATTCTTATTAATTTTTGGTGGGTTTGGCAAGTCAGAATTTTCATACTCAATATTTGTATCTTTTCAATAATAGACGGTAATTAAGATGCGACGCACTTTCGTTAAACTGATTACATTAAATTTTCCAGTTCCTTACAAGTTTTGAGATTAAGTGCGTCGCATCTTTCCCTTGCATTATTGAGAAGATACCAATATTTGTATCCGCTCAATAAGTGAGGGTAATGTCATTGCGAGTGTAACGGAGTGGAACGAAGCAATCTCATTATTATCAAGGGATTGCTTCGGCAAAAAACGCCTCGCAATGACAGCTTTCCCCTTAGTTATTGAAGGGATACCAATATTTTATGGTAATTTGTAAAATTTTCAGTAGTTTGCAACAAAAAACGATTGCTGATTTATTTACTATATATTATGATACCTTTTCTCTAATTCCCAGTTGGTTGAGTAACCTGAAAAAATACTCCCGGCTAATTTTCAGATTTCTGGCAACTTCTGCTTTATTATTTCCTGACTTATTTAACGCCTTCAAAATTAAGCCGGTTTTAAAATGTTTAATAGCTTCTTCGAACGATAAATCATCAATAAGCAGAGAACAAGTTTCGTTTTTAAGGTCTAGCGGAAGATGTTCAATATTTATTATTGAACTCTTTGTTAATATAACTGCCCGTTCAACAATATTAGCTAATTCCCGCACATTGCCTGGCCAATCATAATTGTAAAGGATTTCAAAAGCATCAGAAGAAAAACCGTTAACAACCTTTCCCATTCGTTCGCCATGTTTTCGGACGAAGTGTTCTAATAATAGAGCAATGTCATCCCTTCTTTCCCGTAAAGGAGGCAGATCAATTTCAAATACGCTGAGCCGATAATACAAATCATCCCGGAAAGCACCATTTTTTATTTCATCTTTCAAATTTTTATTGGTTGCCGCGATAAGCCTGATATCAATTTTAATATTTTGATTACTCCCAACGCGCCGAAATTGTTTCTCCTCCAAAACCCGCAGAATTTTTGCCTGGGTGGCTAAGCTCATATCACCAATTTCATCAATAAAAATTGTACCCTCATTTGCCTGTTCAAATAAACCGACTCGCTTCTTTACACCGGTTGCAACACCTTCTTCAATCCCGAAAAGCTCGCTTTCAACCAGGTTCTCCGGTATGGCTGCCGAATTGATATCAACAAAAGGCAGGTCTTTTCGACCACTGTTGTAGTGGATAATTTTCGCAACTAACTCTTTTCCGGTACCGGTTTCTCCTAAAATTAAAACACTGGCTGGGCTATTGGCAATAGATTTGAGTTCTTCTTTTATTTTTTCAATTATTCGGCTTTTGCCAATAAAATCATCAAAACCATATTGAGCGCCAACTTCTTTTTGTAACCGGTTGCTTCTTTGCAGTAAAACATCTTTAGTATTCTTTACTTGCTCAAAATATTTTGCATTGATTAAAAATGAGCCCACATGGGTGGCGATTATGCAAACAAGTTTTTGATCATCTTCTGTAAACAGATTTTTCTCTTTTTTATTAAAAAGATTGATCACACCAATTAATTGTCCGCGTAGAATCATGGGAACACTCAAAATTGAACGAATCTCACTGCTGTCAATTTCTAATCCATTAAGTCTTACATCTTTCAGTGTATCGTTAACAAGAAACGGTTTTTGATTGTTTATCATCCATCCGACAAGATGGGAGCCAAGTTTATATATTTTACCCTGACTCTCTTCATTAACACCGCGAATGATAGTACGCATCGGCACGTTAGAATTTTTTTCAACTAACATAATCGTTCCCTGTTCAGCGCCGATTGTTTTGATGGTTTTGGTAATTATTTTTGCCATTATTTCCTGAACTTCCATTGTTGAACTCATAGCAATCGAAAGGTCATTCAGGATGGTCATTTCACTAACGATATTTTTTAAGTGTTTGTTTTCTTCATTTAGATCCTGCAAACTTGTTTGATAGTCTTCCATAAAATTGCCTTGTTTGATGTTATAATTGTAATATGTTTCTTGTTACCGGACATTTTTTAAAAATAAAATTTATTGCCACGGATTAACACAGATCGACACGGATTTTAAAATATTTAGTAACTATCTAACGAAGCTTCGTACCACGGGCATTTTACCACGGGCACTTCCTTTGGTCACCCCAAACCAACGAGTTATTTGAGATAAAATATCCAACGGATTTAAGAACCCAACGGATTAAATCAGTTGGAAAAAAAGTTGCGCTGTTTGTAAAGATTTTCGCTATTCAAATATATCAGCGGTCACCTAATTTTATAATACCTTTAATATGATTAATACCTGGATGAATATTTTATAATAATTAATCATCTACGAGGATTTTGATTTTTGGGACTTCCCCACTTTTACAATAATATTACCTCTACGAGGTAAGTAATTATTTATATCCTTAATTCTGGATATACAATAGTCAAATCCCGATATTCCTTAAGTTAAACAGTATTGAATACAACCTGATAGATTGAATTGCACTGACCTTAACTTTTAGAAAAATGAATCTAATCAACTATAATGAAAAAATCGGGGTACAAAATAAAACATGGATGAATTTTGCATAAATTGTATTGACATTATGATGGATTTATAATCCATATTAGTTTAATAAAAAACATCGTAGCTGTTTTATTATTGTAAAATAAATCATTGCGAAAGTTTAACATCCTCGTAGAGGATGAATAAAATGACTCCTCAAATCATAGAAAAAATCAGTGAAAATCCGTGTTAATCCGTGGCAAAAGAAAAAGTGCCCGGTAGTGAAATATGTTTTTATCCTTTTGGTTTCAAAAGCTTTCTAAATTCGGGATATTCCCATAATGGCTCTAAATCTATCTCATTATGAAACCACAAAATAAATGCGCCCTGGCTGAGGGCTTCTCTCAGTAGGTTCACCGCCTTCTTCTTTTCACCCAAATGAGCAGCAATACAAGCTTGCCAATAGGTATGATATCCGAAAAGATACGGTTGTTCCATATCCTCAAACATTTGGCTGATCCGCCTTGCTTCATCTTTGTCTCCTCTCCTTGCCGCAAGAATTCCAAAATGACCAAGATAATAAATATTGTCAGGATATTTGCGCTTAAGAGTGACGAAAATTGCATGGGCTTCTTCCCACCGTCAGGTTGCACAGAGTGAGGATGCTAAACCAGGCTGACGTTCCTCTATTGGACGTGAAAAGTACCAATCAATTGCGCGTTTAAGCACTTTTTGTGCAGCGTTGTTAAAACCAAAAGCAAGCAATTCTTCAGCTGTGGAGCGCATCAGCCTTCCATGTGTCCATCCATGTTGAGAAGGTAGTTCCAGGCTTTCATCAAGAAGAGCGTGGACATCGTCAACCTTTCCTAATGCAGCCAATGCTCGCAACTCGTAATAGTACGTTCCAAGATAATCGGGAAATTTCTCGCGACACTTGCGCGCCAAATCCAATTCCTTCTGATGATCGCCGATCATGTTATAGGAAAATCCCCAAAATGTCCAGTAGAACAAAAGATCTCCAAACTGCCCCAGTGGGTCTATTTTTTTAAAATTCTTAATCGCCTCATGTGGACGATTGCACCATAATGCATCAAATGCAATTTGCAAATAATTTCCCTGGGTTGGCAATACACTTGCCTGTTTTCGGGACGCTTTCAGTGCGCTGGAAAAATCACCCTTAAGCCTCGCAGAAAGACATTCCAGACTGTACCGGTTACTTGAACCCAAAGGATTTTCGATAGAACGAATCCTTTGTACCAATGAATCAGCCTTGGCATATTTTCCACTATTATAGTAAGCCCAGGCAGACGCAAGTAACGGCACTACAAAACCGGGCTCTAGTTCAACAGCTTTGTTGAAATGTTTGATTGCATCGTCCCAATCAAGACTAATAAAAAAATCCATTCCTATCGCATACTCACGAAGCGCTTCATACTTGGGCGTTTCAAACAATGTGCCTGTGAATGATTTAAATCTTGGATCAATAGCGCTAACAAGTCCACCCATGGTACGTTGTTGAACCAGACCAATCATCTCGCTCGGATTTTCTGAAGAGCTGGTTACAGGACCAATTGCTTTTAACACGTCTCGTTTTTTAGCATCATATATCTGGGCGTGAAACTGGAGTTGTTCATCCTGTTGATAGTAATATCCGGAGATAATAAACTGGGCTTGCGTCTCTAACGCTAATGTTTGAATCTGACTACCAGCTATAACAGAATCAATAACAGGCACTACCGAAACAAGTTCTGTCTCCACTAAACCTTGCACAATCCAATCAGCAGTTATGCGCCCCATGTTATTGAGAGCCGGATCGCCGGTTCGATTCTCAAAGGTTGTAACGGCAATGCGGTTCTCGTACAATTCCGGCGCCCTGTTTGGAAGAATATTTTGCAACAAAACAACCACGGTAACAACACAAAGTACTAAAGCAACGGGAATAGCGGTTTTTCTTTTTTTCTTTAAATCTCGAATTGAGGCAGCGCTTAAGGTTTTCTTTTGTAAACCGCATTTTCCTTCCCGAGCCTTGATCAATTCCCTGCGCTTGTTCCGGAGACATGTATGCCACAGTGCCAATGGTTGTGCCGGTTTTGGTTACTGTAGCCATACCTTTGAGTTTTGCCAGACCAAAATCCATCACCTTGACTTGTCCTTTTAGCGTCACCATAATATTTTCTGATTTGATATCCCGATGGACAATGTTGTGTTCGTGGGCTTCTTGTAATGCTCCTGCGAGTTGTTCCGCTATATTCAACACTTCGTCAAAAGTGAGTTGGGCAGATTTCACTTTTTCTCGTATTGTTTTACCTTCCACAAACTCCATTGAAATAAAGTCCCGTCCATGCCATTCATCCACTTCGTAAATAGTTGTAATATTGGGATGATTCAGCGCACTGGCAGCTTTGGCTTCCCGGATAAACCGCTTCTTCGCATCAGGATCACCGATTGTTTCCGGGCGCAGTAATTTGAGAGCAACTGTGCGTTCCAGCTTGGTGTCGAAGGCTTTGTAAACGATGCCCATGCCACCTTCGCCTAATTTTTCGAGGATTTTGTAGTGGGAGATGTTTTTTCCAATCAACATATTCGCCTCCCGCGTTGGTCGATTTGTTTCAATAGCGCGCGGAGCCTTTCGAGGATTTTGTAGTGAAAATTGATCTTACATAGCATAAATTATACCTCCGAAGATCATTAAGACTTACATTCAAAATTTTATGGTGCAGTTTCGAAAGGGAGTCAAATCAGAATAGGATTTAAATATAGGATCGGCATGTTTAGGGGGTGGGATTAAATTATTTGAACATTTCAACTTACATCAATATTGGAAAATAGAGATTTAGGAGAATAAAACGTGCAACTTATTTTATCCCACCCCTAAAGAATTAACAACCTTATCTATATATTATAAAAATATTGCTAAAAGTCAAGGGAATTATTTAATTAGAAGGAATACTTCAGATGTTGGTTTTTTATCAAAAAAATTTGATATGTCTGGTCAAGAATTCAATTAGGTTCGTAACTATAACATTTTTGCTCACCGGGTAAGTTTCCGAATTGGGGACAATAATAAAATTGTTTTCCGTTTTTAAATCATTTATGGCAATCTGAAATCCTTTGGTTAATTTTGGCGCGCCGGTGTATTTTATTTCAATACAACCACAAAGCTGGTTGCCTCGCACTAATACTAAATCGCTTTCAGAGCCATTGTGTGTACGGTAATAAAACATTTGTATTTCACTGGGTAATAACGGTTTTATCTGTTCAATTACATAACCTTCCCATGAATTGCCAATTAACACATTCCCCTGCAGATTTTCAAAACCTGTGATACCTGTGAGAAAATGAAGAATACCCGTATCTCTAATATAAATCTTTGGCGATTTAACCAATCTTTTTTTCAAATTCATAAAATATGGTTGCAACCGGTTTATAATAAATGCAGCTTCCAAAAATTCGAGGTAGCGATTAACCGTTGGTATGGTTAAACCAAGCGATTTCGCAAAATTGCTTGCATTCCAGATGCCACCGTGAAAGTGCGCCAGCATTGCCCAGAATCTGCGCATCAGAATTGGTGTTACGGACAAACCTAATAGAGGCAGGTCCCTTTCTAAATAGGTCTGGATAAAGCTTTTCATCCAATTACGGTAAAAATCTTCATCTGCCGTTAAAAACGGTTCGGGAAATCCGCCGCGGAACCAATGTTGAGTCATTTCAAAATTTTCAGTAATTTCGGTTAGATTAAATAACGTTAATTCTTTATAAAAGATTCTACCGGCTAACGTTTCAGAACTCTGTTTCAATAGATCGGGGAAAGCTGAACCTAAAATAATAAATCTGCCTGGGATTCTGTGTTTGTCAATGAGTCCCCGAAGTATGGCAAATAGACCCGGAATTTGCTGAATCTCATCCAAAATAACACATTTCTCTGAATGCTGCTCCAGGTAAAGCTGTGGCTCAAACAGTTTGCTTTGATCTTCCGGAAGCTCAAGGTCTAAATAAATGCAGTCCTTCTTGATGTGCTTCATCAGTTGTTTGGCAAGCGTGGTTTTTCCGACCTGCCGAGGACCGATTATACCAACAACGGGAAACTGGCTGACGAGTTTTATCAACTCATTTGTGATTTGTCTTTGAATGTACACGATAGCTTATCCATGAAAATGTTAAATTGTATTTTAGATTTTCATGGTAAAATATAAGAATAAAAGTTTTAAAAAGCAAGAGATTTTGTAGAAGTTTACCAGATGTCAGTGAAGATAAGATTGAAAAATACCAACGAACAAAAAACCAACGGATAGAAACAATCTTTAAAAAATAACAAATGTAATTTTTATTTTCCCATCAGAACTATCCGTTGGGTTGTTTCTATCCGTTGGATTTACTTATTCGTTTTCAACTGCTCGACCCCACCCACTCTTTATTTGTCAAGTGAGCGGCTACGAAAATTTAAAAAATATACCTGTGAAGTTATTCCAACAATAACATCTTCTTCACCTCAGAAAACCCGTTTGCCTCCATTTTATAAAAATATGCTCCGGAAGTTACTTTTTCTGATTTGGTATTTTTTCCATCCCAGGTTATACTGAAATTCCCGGGTGTGTGTTGTTTGTTTGTCAATAGTTTTATTTCTCTGCCTAACAGGTCATAAACGGTGATTTTAACCTGCCCAGAAACCGGGACAAAATATTCAATGGTGGTTTCCGGGTTGAACGGATTGGGATAATTTTGTTTTAATTTATAATCTCCAACAACATTCGTACCTTCATCTACTGCAACACCTGCCGGGATTTCTGTCAGGTAATGAAGGTCATCGATATAAATTGTGCCTGATGTTGAACTGCCAGGATTGTAGGTCAGTTGGATGCTGTCAAATCGCAATGTCCCATCCAAATTGCCATCTCCGATCCATGAGCCACTGCTGCCACTTGCCATGTCCCAGGAAACAAGTTTCCAACCTATCCAGTTTATTTCGTACCAGGGGCTGACTTCATGATTTGCAGCTGCATAATTTGGGACTTTATCATCCAGGCAAAATCTGAACAAATTCCCGCTGCCATCGCCAAACAGGTAAACCTGCAAAAGATTATTTTTATTAAAACGTTTGTTTTTCGGACTGCTTTCGTTCAAATAAAGGCGAATCAACCAGGAGTCGGTTCCCATATTCCAGCCATAATTTATCTGCAACGATGAACTGCTTTTTGTCAACAGGTTAGTATAGTTACTGTTTGCAGCTCTTGATGTTGAGTCGGGCAAAATGCCCGAAGTACTGCCGCTCATGTTTGGATCCCACCAATGACCGGTAAAATCATTTTCAAATGCTTCAATAACTGTTTTACTATAATTTGTGGTTGTAGTTGTAAAACTGACTCTCTTTAATCTTGTGGTTTTGTTTCCGAAAACATCTTCAACACCAGGGTAAAGTAATCCATAATATTTTTCTCCCTGGGCGAGCGTTTCGGTTGGGAAAAAGCATAAAACACTCTGATCCTTCACAACATTGTGTTGGAAATCCCAGGGCACAATTGTTCCTGTTGAATATTGTTCGAGCTTAAAAATATCTTCTGTAATAGATGCCGGGTTTATCTCTTCATCAAATATGTAACGGATTAGTGGTGAACTTTCCGTATCAATTGCATTATACTCCGGGTAAAAGCCAACAACTTTTGGTGCTTGTTGATCTTCTGTTCCGGTGGTAAAAGTCAAAACAAAATCATCTCCGCCAGCCCCATCGCCATTTCCATCAAAAAAATGACCGTGTTTATCCACAACTGTTCCGGGAATTGTGATGGTATATTCTGTAGTATATTGCAGCGTGTCTGTCTGTATTGCAAATTTTGAATCGTTGTTCACCCAGTAAAAAGTTTTTTGGGCTTCCGGTGAAATTGTCAGGTTCGTTTCGACCGATTCTTTATCCATTTTTTTATTGAATTCAAAAACGAGAAAAGCCCAGGCTGCTACATTGGTGTCTCCCTGTGCCGGGTTTGTTTTAATAATAGTTGGCAAAACCTTACTGACCAACCGGACATCCTGAAACGTAAAGAATGTGTCCGACGGTGTTACCTGCAAAGTATCGCTGTAATATCCTTCTGCTTCAACAATCAGCTGTACATCCTCATTCGGCACATCTTCAATATAATAAAAACCGTTATGCAGCTGCTCCGGATTGTTGGAATATTTATGAAATAAGGATTCGTAACTATCAGTTGTGTCACTGCCAGCGCCGATAGTTATAAATGCGCCATTGATCGGCACGCTATTATCATCATCTTTTATGATCCCGGTTACTGCGCCAACAAAGGGTCGCTCAATGCCAAAAAATTTCAAAATTGACCAGTAAAAAATTTTCGCTTCCAAAATTTTCCAGCGATCACTCATAAATAATTGGTTTTGCCTTGGGTTGGTGTGGTAGCCGGATTCGCTTAATTCCGAAGGCATAGTTGATACTCGATTTACATGCAGGTAAGGACCGCCCGATGTTTTACACCAGTCACTCCATGTATAAAAGCTGCAATCTCCCCATGAGCCGGCAGTTGTTGTCCTCATTCCCCGCGTTAATATATCAACCATAATCGCGCTCATCGCTTTTCCGCCATTGGGCACTTTTTCGTTACCATTATAATATTGTCCCCATAGCATCAATGTTTCATTCCTATTCGAAACGCCGGCATTGCTGTGTATCGAGTGAAACCAGGCGGCTCCTAGCGTGTTTGCATAACTGGTTCGCTGACTTAATGAAACCTGCTGTACATCATTTGTTCGGGAAATGAACACCGTGTCAATATCCGTGGTTTCCAACAACATCTCTCGTAATCTCAAGGCAACCCTCAAATTTCTTTCTGCTTCGGAATAGCCATAAATACCCATATTCTCTTTTTGGCTGTGTCCCGGATCGAGAAAAACATTCCAACCACTAAGCCCGGTTACCTGGGCTGATAACTCAGTAACCAAAATAAAAAATATAATATAAAATTTAAAAAGCCTTCTCATTTTATTTCTCCAGTTTGATTATCTTTCTCTTCTCTGCTATTTCAATCACGTAAATTTTGCCGCTATTCAATTCATCAAAAGCGATCTTTTTTCCATCGGGAGACCATGATGGATTTTGTTCGAGCAGATCACTTGTGTTTGTTAGATTTGTTTTTCCGGCTCCGTTGATATTAATAACGTAAACATCCGACTTGGTAAAATTATGGCCATCATCTTCGGTGATCATGTACACAAGTTTCCGGTTATCCGGTGACCATTGTGGATTATACCCAATGCCAAGATCTTTGGTTCGCCTCTTATTTAAATCAAGAACATACATGTTCCCGCCAAGAATTTCAAACGCTATTTTGTCGCCGTCGGGTGAGATTACAGCATTCAGATATTGTCCTTCGACAGGTTTTTGGGTGGAAACCAATTTATTATCTTTTTGGATGTTGATCCCTTTTTCATTTACGTAGTAATTTTTTTGTTTGCTTGTTGGTTTTTTAAAACTGGTTAATTGACTCCTGTTTTCAACTTGAAAAAATTCCAAACCTTTGTTTGAAGCTAAATAAACTTCCCGGTCGTTTTTTGTCCAGTGAGGTAATGCGGTCATCAACGACCGATAGTCTGTTAGTTGCTGGATTACATCTGTTTCAATATTAAATATTTTAACCGCGTGATACCTGCGGTAACCCTCTTGCTTTGATACCCGGCAGAGAATTTCTTTTGAATCCATGGACCACTGAAATCCGAATCCAGCGCCGGGCTCATCAGTAACCTGAATAAAATTTTTGTTTCGTAATTCCAGAACCCAGATTCCGTTGTATTTGGTTTCGGTAAACGCCAGCTTTTTACCATCAGGCGACCAGCGCGGACTCATAAAATAGAGTGAACCGTCGGTTATTGCTGTTGCTTTTTTTATCACTTTAATGCCTGATGCTTCAGCGCCAGAATTAATCCATAATAATAAAAAAACAAACGAAAAAGTAAATAAATTTTTGATTTTCATTTTGCCTCCAATTTGATCTGTTATTTGTTTTATACTCGCTAATTTTAAAATGGAACCGTCTCTGTTTTTTCAATTCTACAGCAAAATTATTGCATGGCGCAGGGAGCATGGCGCTTGGCGGTGAATCTTAGTCTTCGCGTCATGCACCATGCGCCTTGCTAAAATTGGCATTTATTGTAAGATTGAAAATAATGCTATTGTGTTACAAACAAAACCTTAAAAGCACATCAAAAGTACCCCATCGATTTCAATATAAAAATTCCTGACGAAATTGTAATTACAGATCCCAGGGTTGAAAGCAGGATAATGTTACCTGCTAATTCAGCATTACAGTCCATTGCTTTTGCCATGACAAAACTGGCGATTGCAGTTGGCGTTGCAAATAAAATAAACATTGCTCCCAGGTTTTCACCCCTGAAACCGAATTTTATTGCTAAACTGGTGAGTACCAGTGGGATCAAAACAATCTTAATCGCTGTAGCAATAACCGCCAACCTGGAGTCCTTTTTTATACTTTCAAAATTTAAAGAGCCGCCAATACCAATCAACGCCAGCGGCAATGTCATTGCGGCTAAATATTCGATTGATTTGGATAAAACGAGTGGCAGAACAATTTTGTACAATGAAAAAGGAATTGCTAGAACTGCTGCTAAAAGGAGTGGATTTGTGGAGATTTCCCAAATTGTTTTTTTGAAGCCAACCTGTTTCTCTTTGTGCAAAGGCACAGTCAGCGCAACGATTGCCAAAACATTATATAAAGGCATAATAAAAGCCATCATAATTGCCGCTTTGCTCAAACCGCTGTTGCCAAACATATTGAAAATAATAGCAAACCCAACTATAACAAAATTACTTCTCACGCTGCCCTGAATAAATGAACCCTGGTCCCTGCCATCTTTAGAAATGACCAATGCTAAAATCCAGGCAAGAATAAAAAAAACAAATGTCCCCACATTAATAAAAGCTAATAATTTAACATTAAACGAAGCATCAAAATCGGCAGTTGATAATTCTACAAATACCAACGCCGGCATGGAAACATTAAAAACGATTTTGGATGAGATGCTGATAAAATTCTCGTTTATCTGTTTGGTTGATTTTAACACGACACCAAGAATAATTATCAGAAAAACCGGGGCAACGACATTTAGGGAGAAAACTAAATTTTGCATGTTTTATATTAATTGAAACTTTTATTCGCATGAGATGATTATTAAAATTGACATCAAATATAATTCCAATTTTATTAAATAGCAAGGGAAACTTTAATCCAACGGATAGAAACAACCCAACGAATGGTTTTTAATTTAAAAAATATATTACATAATGAGACTATTAAAAACTTGACAAATTTGCCCAAAAAGAAATTAGCAGCCGACAAAGGCAGTGTAAAATTAAATTCATATCAACTTTTCTTTTTTATCCGTTGGGTTGTTTCTATCCGTTGGGGCATTATATTTTTATCCTCACTGCTGCCTGGTGGACGTTATCAACTTTTTAAAAATTTTACTTGACTTTTTGAAACTTTTTTAGTATATAGACGTTGGATATATTGAGTCTCGATATATACAAGCTCTATATAACTGAAATCGACATAAACTTTATTTAGATTAATTATGAACTTACCAGACTTTGGCATACCAAATTTAACTAAAAATTGTAATGAGATATTGATACTTACAATTCTTTTCAAAGAAAAAAAGCATGGTTACCAGCTGGCATTGGAAATTGAAGAGAGAAGTAATGGCAGCTTTAAATTCAATCATGGTACACTTTATCCTATTTTGCATAAACTGGAAAAGGAAGGATTGATAAAAGGAACCTGGAAACAGGAAGGGCCTAAGCGGAAAAGAAAATATTACTCTATTACTGCGAAGGGCAAAAAATATGCAAAAAAACAATTAGAAGAATGGCAGAAATTTTTTAAAAACTTTTTTAATATTACCGGAGAAATTGAGAAATGAAACAATTCACTCCTATTTTAAAAAGAATAAACAAAAGGCTAAATCTCCCCCAGCCGACAAAATCAAGAATTATTTTAGAAATTGCTTGTGACTTGGAAGATGCTTATAATTTTTATCTTGAAAAAGGAATGAGTGAAGAAGATGCTATCAAAAAATCCGGAGAAAAATTTGATTTAACAGGTGAGGCATTAGATGAATTAGTAATCGTTCACCAAACACTCTTTCGCAAATTTTTAGACAAAATAGCCGGTCAGACACAATCTTTATGGGAAAGAATAATACTGTGTTTTGTGTTTTTAATTATAGTTGTGTTAAGTGCACAAACATTCATTTTTACACCTTTTTTCCTTCATGCGAGTAAGTTTGTCTGGCCGAGTCTCGGAATATTTTTTAGTGTAATAATATTATCACTGCCAAAGTTTTTTTATCTCTACATTAAAAAAGATCATCAACTGGCAAAATTGTATAAAGGGCTCCATTCAATTCTATTTTTGGGAGTGATCAATTTGTCAATCGGCGTGTTCGGGTATTTAAAAGAACTCTATTCAGCCGGAGTCAGCGGATTGTTTTTTATTTCCTACCTTGGATTTTTGGTTAACTGGCACGTCCCTGGCTCCGACAATAACCTGGTGAACATTACTCAGTGGATGATAAAAAGTTCTTCATTGGTGATGTTTTGTATTTTGGTTACTATTTTTACATCTGCAATTTGGTTTTTTTTATTAAACAAAATTACAAAAATCGAACAAGCAGAATCAATGTATTTATTACAATAATTTTGTAAAAGGAGTTTATCATGATAGAATTTTTCTTTAGAGGTGGTTATATGATGTGGTTGTTATTGTTGACAGCTATTGTCATTTTAATTTTAACAGTAAAAAAAGTTATAGACCTTTTTGTAAATCAAAATCTTCCATCAAATAAGCTGGAAAACGGCATTAATGCCATACTCTTTTGGGGAGCAACATCAGCCTTGTTGGGTACTTTTGCTCATTTTCAAGGCATGTATTATGCGATGTTGGCGATCTCGCAGGCAAATGATATTTCGCCCGCAATTGTCGCGATGGGATATGGTGTATCTTTAATTACTATTTTAACAGGTCTATTTATATTTATTATTTCCGCAATCATTTGGTTCATTTTCCGCTGGCAATACAAAAAGTTATCAGAATAATTTTTTGTATTATTGAATTTAAGTTGAATCTGAAAAGGCTGGAAAAATTGCAGACATCAAATT
>JACKQG010000240.1_pt1 | contig 23688 bp, 21 predicted proteins | sample 8237621 | NCBI WGS metagenome assembly JACKQG01 (sample SAMN15677084, study PRJNA649215) | marine metagenome | biome: marine; feature: Black Sea; material: saline water; isolation source: suspended particulate matter (SPM) from the Black Sea western gyre | collected 2013-06-09/2013-06-10 | depth... | reverse complement strand
TGAATACCCTATTGGTATGAGAACTATTATTTTTGCTCAGGTACCAATAGTTTCTTATCAAGTTTTGATGGAGTGAAAATGCCTATTACACCATATAGTCCAACACTCATGACTATATTGTAGAAGAAAGCAAGAAATGCCAGTAATAGAAATGACCCACTAATGCCTGCTAATATCATGTAAAGATCAAATTCGCCGTTAAAATAAATCGTACGTCTGAGCATTCCTTCTAATCCTGCCATGCCCATAAAAGCACCCATTCCTATTCCACCGAAAAGGTGTGCCCAGAAATGGAAGTTAGCAAGCTTCTGACTATAAAGTTTAGCACCATTTGTTACTATGGGGAATAGTAAGTATATAGCAGAATATAATGTCATTGTTAATCCCACTAGTATTGCAACATGAACATGAGGGCCAATAATCCACTGTGTGTTATGCAATATGCGGTTTAATCCAATGTCGGCCTGCATTATACCAGCTGGAACGGCAAGTGCAAATCCTAGAAGTCCGCCAAGTAAAAACTTAAGCTCATTTGTCATTTTTAACGGACGGGCACTCCATAATGTTACAAGGACAACAAAGAATGCCAGACCCTGAGTAATCAACTCAAAGGCTGTTACCAGCTCACCCGACACTATTTTAAGTATTGCAGGTTGTGCTTGATCAGACAATAAATGATGTGACCAAACTGTCCATGAAACAATAAGTTCAACTAGTAGTGCGGCTCTTGCAATGTTACCCATGAATATTTTCTTGCCTGTGATCATCATTGTAATGAGATACCAGGTACCGGCAACAAAAATGAGTACCAATCCATCAGCTACAAGGTCGAGTCCCCACCAGAACCAATTTTTGTAAAGTAGAGCATCAATGGCAGTTTCTTTAAGGCTGAATCCCATCAAATGGGCAACCATATAAACAAGTATCAATACACCTGTAAAGAGTATAATTCCTGCATTTAAGGCAACGTCAACAGTACCACGAGCCACAGCAGCTACAGGCAAAGGAACAAGATGCTCTTTTTGTTTTTCTTTCTTTTTGAATAAATTCCTAAGACCACTGTATCCAAGTGCCGAGGCCATTAGTGCTCCTGATGGTTGTTTTTCTGATCCTTCAGGAGTATATCCGATGGTCATGAAAATGTTAATTACAAAAAATACTGCACCCAACATTACTAGTGCAATCCCTATAATGAAGAATGTGCCACCAAGTGGACTAAATTGACTAAAGTCGACAGGAAGTGGCCAGTATAATGTATATAAGGGAGCATAGTGAGAAATGAAGCCTGCTAACCAGAATGTTAATGTACCGATGGTAATCAGCCAAAAAGTCCAGCAGCCCAGTTTATAACTCCACAATGGCTTTTTCATCATAAATGGAACAATAAAAAGAAAAGCACCAAATACTATTGAGTAAGTTGATCCAAATATTCCCACAAGGGGATGTGCTGTTAATATTGCAAAATACTGATAATCGGCAATGGCAGCAATAGGTTCAATTTGATATATTCGCATTATCATACCTTCAATAACGGCGAATCCGTAATATATCAATCCTACTACAACAAACTTTAGGAGAAGCTTTTGCATGGATGTTAAACTTGCCGGTTTAAACAAACCCTGCTCTCCGTTTAAAAATGTATCTTTAAAATTCATATCATGAATATTTTAATGTTTAATAATTTTGAAATATTTGAATGATTACTTTGTTACTTCCACAACATCATTCAAAATCATTTGTGCACCCTTAGGCCCGGAATACTCTGTTGACCTAATAGTATAAATTCCAGGAAATAAAAACTCCCACATAATATCGTTTCTATGTCCGGGAACAACCTGCATTTGGAATAGCATGGAGTTGTCTTGTCTAAATAAGCCAAAACCATAAGTTAAATCATTTGATGTAACATCAAAAAGTACCTTTTCACCTACTTTAATGTGTAACTTATCCGAAGGAAGAGTAAACTCATGATTCTCAACAGTGATGTTAAAAACCTTATCTGCTTGAATATTATCACGATTAAGATCAATCGCTGTCCATGGAATTGTATTATAGGTTACGATATGTAGCGATACACCCAAAATAGTAAGAAATCCTACAAAAGTATAGAAGATAGCAGGCTTTACTAAGCCTCCTTTACCCGGTTTACTTACATTGTAACCAAACCATCCCATTAAAAGTAAAATAACAATTGCGTACGATGTGTATGCAATTGTTTGTCCGTATAGGACAAGTTGTGAGTCAACCATAATTAATTGATTTTAGTTAATAATAAATTACTATTTGCATGACCATGTGGCCCATTACTTTTTAATTCGGCAAGGTTTGTTGTAGACAAGACCATGTTTATTTCAGTCCTTACTTTCTCCCATTTATTATGAAATGAACACTTTTCCTGAAATGCACACTCGTTAAAACCAAAAAAGCAATTGTTTGAAAGTTGCTTGTCACCACTGGCTACTATAATATCAAGAAGGGATATATCTTCAAGTTTTTTCGAAAGTTTGTATCCTCCAAATTTTCCCTGTATACTTTTTATTAAGTCACTCTTGGATAAAATGGTTAACTGTTTTCTAAGATAACGGTAAGGAATTTTTAGTTCTTTGAATATTTCTTCTGCACTATATAGTTTATTATAATCCAATGCCATATAACTTAGGATTTTAAGCGCATATTCAGTTGTTTTACTAAAGTTCATTAAATGATACCGTAATGTATTATTTAAAAACAAAAATAATATTTATTTATAATTTAGAAGCTAAAAATCAAAAAAATTTGTGATTTAAATAGAATAAAAACAATACCACTATTTATGTTGGTATCAGAAGCTTAGATTGAGAACTCCGGTTTAAGTTTAACCGATTCTGACACTGTGAACTACACTTTTCCTTTATGGAATGCTGCGCTGATGTCCGTATCACACATTCCCTGATCAAAGGCTCCGATTGCCCCAGGTATATTAGCATGTGAGTCGGTTGTAACTGCCGTTGAACCATGCCATGCAAGTCCTTCACTAATCAAAGTATGTGTACCAATACCTACATCAATGTCGAACACCTTGTTGCTCTTTTTACGTGCAAATGTACACACAATTTGCTGACTAACAGCGTATTTCTGATCACTGCCGGTTGGGTTAGTATCAAATGTAAAAAAAACGTTTCAAGGTGTTGTCGATGCCAAGACTGTCATCCTCAAAATTTTTAACAATATTTGGCCCACCAAAATTACTGGTAACACGGGCGTCAATAGTAATTTCAACTGTTTTTAATGAACCCTAAACTCGAATCGCTAATTCAAAACTAATCATCCAACAAGATAAACATCCAATAACCCATCAGGTGTTTTAACAATTATCGTGTTTAGTTTTCTGTCAACATCGATTATAATTTCATCGTTAATAGGGATTAACACTTCTTTATTTTTATGGTATACCTGCAGTACGGCCTGATTAGGATATTCAAGAACACTACTAACCATCCCCAACTCACCAAAATTTTCATCAACAACCAGCATATCTTTAACCTCGTGATAATAAAACTTATTTCCGGTTAGTTCAGGCAACATCGATATCGGTAAATATATTTCCTTATTAACCAAAGTTTCTGCTTTCTCGTCATCATCAACATCCATAAAGCTAATTATTGCCTTGTTGAGATTCAGATTGATTTCATTAATAAAATATGGAACAAGATTTCCATCTATGTCCAAATATACTATATCCATTTCAGCGTATTCCTGAGGTTCGTCAGTATCTAAATAAACAGATACTTTGCCACCGTAACCGTGTAGTTTTACTACTTTTCCAAGGTAGAAATAATCATTAAAATCGCTCATAATGCTCAACTATTTTTGTGCAAAATTACTTTATTTAGTTTAAAAAAATAAGATTAATATTAAGTTTAAGTGGACTTCGTTTAACATCTAAGTGCAATATTTCAACATCAACCTTAATCTCAATATAAACTCCCTGTAGCCTTAATTAACTACTTTTGCATTTTACCAGATATTAAGATATAATTAAAAAATTATCCATTAAATGAACTATTTATCAGCAGAAAACATTTCAAAAAGCTATGGGGAGAAAATACTTTTTACCAATATTAGTTTTGGACTAAATAAAGGGGATAAGGCGGCATTGGTTGCCAATAACGCTTCAGGAAAATCAACATTGCTAAGAATACTAACTGGTGAAGATTTAGGAGATACAGGAACAGTAACTATAAGGTCGGGAATAAAAATTTCAATGCTTCCACAAGACCCGTTTTTTGAAAATGGATTAACAGTTGATGAGATAATTAAAAATGCTGATTCAGAGTTAGTGGAAATGGTTATGGATTATGAAACTGCAATCCATCAAAACTCTGATAAGTTTTCAAATGAAACCCAAAAAGCACTTGAACTCGCTACTGCTCAAATGGATATCAATGAGGCCTGGGATTTTGAAAGACGATTGAAGCTATTACTAGAGAAATTTAATATTGACCTTAATCAGAAGGTTGAAACAATGTCGGGTGGCCAGGTCAAAAGGTTGTCGCTTGCTCTTACTTTGCTTGATGATCCTGATGTTCTTTTACTGGATGAGCCAACTAATCATCTGGATATTGAAATGATTGAGTGGCTTGAAAAATATCTACAAAGTTCATCGGTCACACTTTTAATGGTTACCCACGACCGTTATTTTTTAGATAGAATTTGTAATCGCATCGTTGAAATTACTGATGGTGAGCTATATCACCATAAAGGTAATTACAGCTATTTTCTGGAGAAGAAATCACAAAGAGAAGAAGTAACTCGTGTTGATGTGGACAAAGCTCGTAGGCTGATGAAAAAAGAGCTTGAATGGATGCGAAGGAGTCCAAAGGCAAGAACAACCAAATCGAAAGCGAGGATTGATAGTTTCTACAATATTCAAGATAAGGCAACAAGCATCAAGCCATCGGAAGAGCTAAAATTAGGCGTTCATATGTCGCGTGTGGGAAATAAAATTCTGGAAATGGAAAACGTGAGTAAAACGTATGGAGAAATTGTGATACTTGATGGGTTTGATTATATTTTTAAGAAAGGTGAACGTATTGGTTTTGTTGGGAAAAATGGTGTAGGAAAATCCAGCTTTCTTAACTTAATTATGCAGGAAGAAAAACCTGATTCAGGCAAAATTATTTCAGGAGAGACAATTGTTTACGGCCATTACAAGCAAGAAGGAATAAAAATAAAGGAAACACAAACTGTGCTTGAAGTCGTTAAAGATATTGCTGAAATAATTCCAACAGGTAAAGGTAGCAGTTTAACAGCTTCTCAGTTTTTACAACATTTCATGTTTCCTCCAAAGGTACAAAACGACTATGTTTCGAAATTAAGCGGTGGTGAACGCCGCCGACTATACCTGCTTACCGTACTCGTTAAAAACCCAAATTTTCTAATCCTCGATGAGCCAACAAATGATCTTGATTTACTCACATTAAACAAATTAGAAGAATTTCTGGAAGGTTTTAAAGGCTGTTTAATTTTGGTTTCTCACGACAGGTATTTTTTGGATAAGCTTGTTGATCACTTATTTGTATTTGAAGGTGAGGGACGCATAAAGGACTACCACAGTAATTATACTGAATACAAGTTGATGGTGGAAGATAAAGACAGACAATTAAAATCTGAACTTGTCTCTGAAAAGAAAGAAAACAAGAAAAATATTAAACGCTCTGCTGAAAAGAAGAAACTATCTTACAAAGAAAAATTAGAATACGAATCGCTGATTATTGATATCGAGGCTCTCGAAAATGAGAAGGAATCCATTGAAAAAATAATTGGCTCAGGAGAAACTGCTTATGAGGAATTGGAAAAATTGTCGGTAAGAATTGGAGAAATAATCGATTCTATCGATCAAAAAACCCTGAGATGGATGGAGTTGGACGAGTTTGTAAGTTAGTAAAAATATCATAATCTCAAAACTCTGTCTTTTCGAGACCCAACTCCCCCGGAAAAAGGGGCGCACATAGTGTGATGACAAAAATTCCAAATATCAATTTTGAGTCCACTCCGAAAAATCAAACAGGACGTCATTGCGAGGGCGAAGCCCGAAGCAATCTGTTGATTTTCACCACCAAAAGATTGCTTCGCTTTGCTAGCAATGACGATCTATCACTTTTCAGAGTGGACTCAATTATCAAACCTCAAACCTGTCTGCCGCAGGCAGGTAAATCTCAATCGCCAATAATTAGATTTCAAACGACAACTATAACTTTTTGAAATTTGTGTTTTATAATTTACCTGTCTGCCGCAGGCTGGTTTGTTATTTGTGTTTTGATTATTGTTATTTCATATAAAAGCAAATTGCATAAAAACTGTATATCATTAATATACTTTGGTTTACAAAACGTTGTCATTAGCAGCCTGATAAAATCGTATATTTGCAGGGTGTACTTTTAAAGAACAACCAAAATTTAATTTGATGAGATCGTTAATTATCGCCTTAGCATTGTTATTTTCAACCATAGTGATGGCTCAAAAAGAAGCAAATTTTTGGTTCTTTGGTGAGTTTGCAGGTCTTGATTTTACAAATGGGATGCCGGTTGCAGTAACCGATGGCTCACTAAGTACAATGGAGGGTTGTTCATCAATTTCATCAGTTGCCGGTATACTTCAGTTTTATACTGATGGAACCGACGTATGGAATAGAGATAATATTAGAATGCCTAATGGATTTAATCTCTTGGGTGATGCTTCCAGTACACAATCGGCAATTATCGTACCCAGGCCGGGCAGCACTAATCTGTACTATATTTTCACAGTAGATGAAGTTGCAAACGGGAATGGCGGCGCTAATGGGTTAAGATATTCATTGGTTGATATGACCCTCGCTGCGTGGAAGGGTGATGTTGTTGCTTCTGTAAAAAACGTTCTGTTAACATCACCACTGTGCGAAAAAGTAACCGCAGTTGGTCATAGCAATGGCATCGACACATGGGTTATAGCGCATAAATGGGGTACAAATTCATTTTACGCATACCTTATTACCACTGACGGAGTTAATGAAACTCCAATAATTAGCAGCGTTGGCGATGTGATATCGGGTGCGATTAATAATGCAAAGGGATATATGAAAGTTTCGCCAATCGGTGATAAAATAGCCAAAGCGAATGCCGGTATGCGCACACTTGAAATATTCGATTTCGACAATTCTACAGGTATAGTAAGTAATGTGCTTAAAGATAATATTGCAGGAACCGACCCATATGGCGTTGAATTTTCGCCAAACAGCAGTTTACTTTATGTTGGCTCGTGGTATATAGGTGATAAGTACTTGTATCAGTATAACCTGGAGGCCGGTTCTCCGCAGGGAATATTGGATTCCCGGGTTTTAATTGCTAACGGCACAGAAGGAGCTTTGCAAATCGGACCCGATAACAGGTTATATGTTGCTCAAAATATGAGTAGCTCACTATCAGTTATTAATGAGCCAAACGAAATTGGCGCAGCATGCAACTTTCAATGGGCTGCAGTTTCACTTGGTGGCAAAACTTCCCGATGGGGTCTGCCTCCGTTTATTCAGTCGTTTTTTAGCTTTAATGCCGGATTTTATAATACTAATGCATGTTTTGGAACACCCACACAATTTTACGAGAATAGTTCACAAACTCCTGATTCGGTATTTTGGGATTTTGGAAATCCCTCATCGGGAGCTGCCAATACATCAACTGTATTCGACCCGGTTCACCTGTTTACCTCACCGGGCTTTTATTCGGTAACACTTAGGGTTTGGATTACCGGCATTGAGGATATAGTTACGCACATTGTAATTGTTCATGGTTTACCTGATGTAGAGCTGCCAAATGATACAGCCATGTGCAACGGTAATTATTTTACCATTGATGCAGGAGTAGGTTTTCATACGTATTTGTGGCAAACAGGGGAAACTACACAATCAATTACGGTAAATTCAAGCGGAACATACTGGGTTGAAGTTGCAACCACGGCAGGTTGTACCGATAGCGATACGATAGTTGTTGAATTTTACCCAAACCCCATAGCTTATGCCGGTCAAAATCAAACTATTGTACAAGGTGCAACAACTATTCTAGATGGAGAAGCAAGCAGCGGATCCGGAAATTATGCATATGAATGGCAACCAACGGAATTGCTTATGCAGAATAATATTTCTAATCCTGAAACACTTCCTTTAATCGCCCCTGCAATATTTACATTGTTTGTTGAGGACGACAGAGGTTGTGTTGCTGAACCCGACTATGTGCTTATAAATGTTGAAGGAGAATTTTTGTCGGTATTTCCATTTGCCGAACCGTCTGATTTGTGTTATGGATTTTCCACTACAGTTACCGCAAACGCGAATGGTGGAGGTGGTAATTTTACGTATTCGTGGACATCAGATCCTCCGGGATTTGAGTCGGGGGAGCCTGAGTTTATAATAACACCGTATGTTGGCAATACTAAGTTTTATCTTACCGTAACCGACCAATATTCTAATACAGCATCAGGGATGGCTGAGGTGGTTGTTAATCCACTTCCTCTGATCAATCTAATCCCTGATGGAATTATTCCTGTTGCCGAAGATACTATAGTTGTATGTGTTAGAGACTCAGTTGGACTTGATGCAGGTTATAATACCGATCCCGAAGGAACAACTTATTTCTGGGAAAATCAAAATTTACTTAACAGATATTATAATGCATCAACCAATGGCAACTGGATTGATTTTCAAACTTATGAGGTGATTGTAACCCACGGTGGCACCGGCTGTCAGGCTTCAGGAGGAATTACAATAATTTTTGATTTTAATGAATGTTATATTGGAATGCCGGACTTGCCCGAAAAGCAGATCCAATTTGTTGATCTTTTTCCCAATCCAAATCAAGGTAGTTTTACTTTAAAACTTAACAGCGAATCGAATAATGTAGTTGTTAAAGTGTACGATATTAGCGGACGATTGATATTTGAAAAAGGATGGCCTGGCAGTTTTAGAAATGACGATAAAATAGAACTACCACTAAGAATTGACAGTAAAGGACTTTATGTTGTCCATGTTAATTCTCGTGAGTTTATTTCGGTACTAAAAGTTATTGTAAAGTAAATAATCATTATACATGACCTTCCTGCTCGCGATCCTGCCCAACTATTGCAAGTCTGTCGGGTAAGCTAGCGTGGAGGGACTTGTGACCAACTTATTATTAAAGAATTAAAGCATAAGTCCTAACCCGTTATCTTGCGCTTAAGACTTGCTAGTTTTGGTCAATTACCCAAACTCGTAATTCTTTTCTTCGAAATCTCATCAATATACTCATAGTAATCACTTTCATAAAGATTACAAGCTTTTTTGAAATAGAGAAGTGCTTTTTCAGAATCTGTTTTTTCGTAAATGAATCCAAGATACATCGCTGCTTCAGATGCAAAATAATAGTCTTCATTTTCGCCATCAGCAATTACCTTATTAAATTCCAAAATCGCTTGTTCATTATTGCCAACAATGTATTCGCATCTTCCTTTAAGTAAATAATATTCAAGGTTATATGGAGAATTTGAGCCTTTGTCATTTTGAGTGGAGCGAAAATTCTCAAGCCATTTGCTTGCATTAATGAGATAACCTCCATCTAACAAAAGTTTTGCTTTTACCAGATTTACATCAGGTAAATAATCCAGATTACAGTCGTACATTGCTTCCCTGTCGCGTTCGGTTATATTGTCTCCAAGTTCACAAGCATTTTGTTTGTGTTTTATAAAAGCGTTTTTATTTCCATTGATTAGATATGCTAATGCCAGTTGGTAATGCATCTCTTTCAGATAATCCTTTTCCTGAGTAATTGTTAGATACTTTTTAAAATACTTAATAGCTGTTGAATCAAGCTTTCTAAGCATTATTTTACCAAAAAGGTAGTTATAAGGGTTGAATTTAATTTCAAGCTCTTCGGGATTAAAAGATGAAAATATTTTTAGGGCTTCTTCATTTTTGCCCGACCTATACGCTACGTTTGCATAAAAGTACTTCAGTAAATTGAAAGCAAAATAGGATGAGTCTAAAGATTTTATAAAACTGTAGGCACCAAAAGGATCTTTGTTGAGTTTATGTGCCAGAATTATATATAGGGCAGCTTCTTGTTTAAGTCCGGGAGTTTTAGCATAAAATTTAAAATAGTTTTTTAGGATTAACAGACTTGTTTCAGCACTGCCCGAAACTCCAAATAAAGCTGCAGCCCAGCTTACAAATGGAGGCAGGTTGGATATTGACATGTTAAACATTCCATCAAGCTTGCGGTTGGGTTGAAAATCAGGGTACCTTTCAATATTTTTATACGTCTTATTATAGGCACTATATGCACGTCTAAGTCCCGTAAATAAGTCGCCGTAAATAATGTTAAATATTCCCATTTGAAGCTGCATTTCCGATTCACAAGCAAGATAATAGGGTGAATCAACATCCATGTCATCCATAATTTCTCTGCGGTTTTCATAATTGTCTTTAAATGCTTCATAACCCTCAGAGGTAGTACTTATCATTAATTCAAATGCATCGCAATTTTGATCAAGATAATAGGCATAATAATTGTCAGGGTTTTCACCTATCTCTCTTTCAACTATCTCTTTAGCAGTATTAATTCTAAGATCAAGAAGTGCTTCCCATGCCTGAGAGCAGTTATCATTGATCTCGTATTGAGCAGATGCACGCTGGTTTAATAACCCAAGAATCAGAATTGTAATGAGTAGCTTGGTAGGCATTTTTTGTTTTCAAAATTAAGGTTTATTTTGATTGAGCTTCCGGTGTGCATAGCTCCCGCAAGAGGGCTAAAATTGAAATATTAATCGGTAGCTTTACTGCCATGATAGTTGCATTATATTTATAGTGTTGTATGCAGTTTTGTGGTAGTGGTTTGCGTGGCTAATGTATTAGTAGGAGTTAATTATTATTAATTTTCACCATCAATCTCTCTTTTAACTTACCTTTGCTGTAATTAATAAATACGTGTAAAATGAAGAAAGTAATGATTTTCTCAGGTTTAATTATGCTCGCTGTTAGTTTTTACGGACAGGGAAATAAATCTTATCGACAATTAATAGAAACTAATAATGTACCAAAAGAAGTAAGAAATAATTTTAATTTACGCTATCCTAAATCCTTTGTTAAAATGTGGTATATCACTAATATCACATATTGGTATGAAGATTATGGTCCATCATATTATAATGGCTGGTATCAACCAAGGACAGTTGTGGTTTATAAATTCAATGAACCATCAAATTATGAAGTAGAATTTTTGTATAATGATGAAAACAGTCGGGCAATATTTAACCGGTATGGCCATTGGTATGAAACCAGAACACATATTGTTAGGCTACCCGAAGCAATATTATCAGCTCTCAAAAAATCATCTTTTGCTAGCTGGAAAATATCAGATTATAAAGAACGGATCGAAGCTCCTGGAATGATTGGCTCTGTTTATAGAATGCAAGTCTCGAAAAATCAATTATCCAGTATAATCAGAATAAATGATGACGGAGATATAGTTCAGATAAAAACTGAATAATGATTTGAAAACTCAATATTATATCCCACAAACCAGGCTGTTCTAACCAGTACCTTGTTTGTTATTAGAAATTACATAATCACAACACTAAATAATTACTTATGAAAAAACTTATTTTAATTATTACTGGATTATTTGCAGGATTATTTGTTTTTGCTCAATCAAACACTGAAGAAATTGACCTTATCCAATCGATGTATGGTATTGAAAAAAAGGCAATTGTTAAAGAATTTGTTCAGCCAAAAGCAATTAACAAAGATGCTTTTTGGAATGTTTACGAAAAATACGAAGCAGATCGTAAAATTCTTGGTAAAGAGCGCATTAATTTGCTCGAACAGTTTGCAACACAGTATGAAAAAATGACAAATGATGAATCTACTTTATGGATGAAAAAAGTCATTGCACTTGATGATAAGCAAGATAAATTAATTGTTAGTTACTATAAAAAAGTTAGTAAAGTTACCACCCCTATAGTTGCTATGAGATTCTATCAACTAGAAATATATTTGATTACGGCCATTAGGTTTGAAATACTGAATGAAATGCCGTTTGTTGAAGATAAATAACTTAGTTATAGTTTTATTTAAATCTATTATCAATACAATTCAAAAGTTTCGTTCAATTTAGGAATTGTAACATCCCAGTGAAAAGTATGAGTTATTTTTACTCTTAATGCATTGGCAGCTTGCGATTCGCCATGTACAATAAATACTGTCGATGGCTTAGAGCTAAGTCCTGATAGCCAGTTAATGAGTCCATCCTGATCTGCATGCGACGACATGTTTGCCATTTCCTCAATATGACAATCTACTTTGTAGAAATTACCATGTATTTTGATTTCTTTGATACCATTGTGAATTAATCTTCCCCTTGTACCTTCGGCCTGATATCCTGCTATCATCACTGTTGAGTTGGGATTTTGAAGATGATCCTGAAGGTAGAGTAACACCCTACCGCCATTCATCATCCCGCTTCCGGCAATAACAATTTTTGGTGTTTTGTCGCTTGAAATTTTAAAGGTGTCCTTTACAGATGCTACAGTTTTTACATGATTCCATGCTTCATCAAAAACATCAGTTCCAAGTTTATGAAAATCATCAAAATCAGCATAAATGCGACTAACATTTACTCCCATCGGACTATCAAGATAAACAGGGATGTTGGGTATTTTTTTCTGTTTTTTCAGTTGCCATATCATCCAGATAAAATCCTGGGCTCTGTCGACAGTGAAGCTCGGAATTATAAGGGTGCCACCTCTGTTGAATGTGCTATTTATTATTTCACTCAGTCTCTTTTTTGAATCCTCATGTTTATGATTCCTGTCGCCGTATGTCGACTCCATAATAATGTAATCCGCATGCTTGGGGCGATGTGGCTCTTCAAGCATTGGATCATCAAATCTTCCAATATCACCTGAGAAAACAAGTCGTTTTTTGTCCACTTCAATCTCAACAAATGTCGCTCCTATAATATGGGCAATCAGAGTTAACCTAAAACGGATATTGCTCTCTATCTCAATCCATTGATTACAGCTCACATCGTAAAGTTGACTTATTGCCTTTTTGGCATCCTCCACCGTATACAATGGTTTGGCAGGTTTATGTTTAGAGTACCCAATGCTATTTGCCATTTCAGCATCTTCCTCTTGAATTTTTGCACTGTCGAGCATAATTACTTCTGCAATTGCGCCAGTTGGTGCCGAACAATATACTTTTCCTTTAAATCCTTGGGCAACTAATCGTGGTAAATAACCAACATGGTCGAGGTGGGCATGAGTAAGTATAACAAAATCGATTGTTGAAGGATCAACAGAAAGTGGTTCCCAATTTAATAAACGCAATTCTTTCAATCCCTGGAATAAACCGCAATCTATTAAAATTTTTTTGTCATTAGTTGTTATTAAATGTTTTGATCCGGTTACAGTGCCTGCAGCCCCTAAAAACGTGATATTTAAACCGTTATTCATAATAATATAGTAAAAGATTGCAAATTATTGTGTGTAAGAAAGCCTATCTGTAAAATTACAACAGTTTTTGTGTTTATTATACTTTGATGTAATAAAATGAATTTCTCATTATTAGAGGGTAATTTTAATATACCCCATATCGCAAGCCTATCGGGTTAGCCAGCGCGGAGGGACTTGTGCCTAACATATTATTGTTGAATTGAAGCACAAGACCCAACCCACTATCCTACGCTTCTGACTTGCGATAGTTTTAGTCTCGAATAAGACCCCTTAAGACTGCAATATTTGATATATTTTGGTAGGGTTAAAAAGAAAAAACCGCTAGGATTCAACATCTTAGCGGTTTTTGTTGCTGATTAACAGCGTTTTAGTAGTCCGTACGGGATTCGAACCCGTGTTACCAGGATGAAAACCTGGGGGCCTGACCTGGCTAGCCGAACGGACCATTTTGTTTGGAGGCGCAAAAATAATAAAATATTTTATTGCACAAGTTTTTTTGAAAAAAATTAATGGAAGCATTAGTTCTTGTTAGTTCGATTTCCTGCCCAGCTCAATCACAAAACCACAAACTATTTCCCACCATCATCAGCCTGGAATTTATATCCAATACGTTTTCCTGTTTTAATGGAAATGGAATCCAAAGTGTTTTTAATTTCGTTTACCGTTACAAATTTTACCTGATCGTAATGCGGGGTAAGAAGGTCGAAATTGATTGTGTATTTGATAGCCGCTTTAATAATTTCTTCAACAGAATCGGGAGTTAGTTCGTTTTTTCCAAAGTTGTTATAAAGAAAACCCAACTCGCGCTTGCCTTCGATAAAATAATGATTTTCTTTATTTATAAAGATACGGCCAATTAAATAACCAACATCGTTTACTCGGTTGTACTTAAACGAATCGGCAATAAAGTTATATATATTAATCACACCGCAGTATGATCGGGTAGTATCTTCCTTAACATATGAAGTTCGCATAACCTCATGATTCCGTGAAAATTCAAATACATTAGTGTGCATCAGGAACAGAAGTATGTCACCACCAAATTTCAGATCCACCTCAAATTTACCTACAGGTTTTGCTTCAAATGTTGTTGGCAATTCATTCTTGTGCTTTACCTGATACTTTTTAAATTGTGTACTTAAATCTTTAATAACATCTTTAATTAAATTAAAGGCAACCAACGTGTTATTATATACATGAGTTTTAAGTGACGATTTTTCAGTTATCAGCCTGAACAATTCTTCAGTATATGATTTTGGTGCCATACTAATAAATTTTATTCAAATGTAAATGAAAGCAGGAAAATTTTAGAGTTAAGATTATCAATACTCCCTGAATAAAGATTATCTTCTCTCAAAACTAAATTTCGAAGCCCGTATCCCATTTTAGCCTCTGTTCCAAACTTAAAATAAGTTGTGTAAAACTCGAATCCTACACCAACTTCAACAGAAAAATCGTTTCGGTAAAGTTTTACAGTTGTATTACTTTCATTTCCTGCAGCTTTTTTTTGCGATGCCAGATCCAGTGAATATTTTGCACCGCCTAATACATAAGCACTTATGTTATTCATCCTCTTCGATTTATACCTGAATTCCAACGGTATTTCAACAATTGTAGATGTAATGCTTTTTTCTATTTCAACAAATAACGGTTCACCGTTTCTATATCTTAATATGTTGTAATTCAACAACCTTTCGCCAAACGAAAGTGCTGGTATGAATCGCAAATCAGTATATTTGCCCAGTCTTAAATTTGCTAGTATTCCTACCGAAAACCCGGGAGTTGGAGTTGATGTAACACTGTAAACAAAAAGCGAGTCGCCAAAAACATCGGGCGATTGTGCCGTGCTCCACTTTATATACGGAAGATTATCAACCGTATTAATTGAAAAAAGCATATGATTTATACCCAGAATAAATCCAAAATGATATGGGTTCTCATCGTAAGTTGGCAGGTTCAGTACCTTTCTTCTCTGTGCGCTGGTATTAATTGCTACAGATAGCATCAACACAAGTAAGGTTGAAAATATGATTGATTTTTTAGTCAAGGTAATTTTTTATTGTTAAACGAAGTAATTAAGATGTTAGTATTGATCTACTTTAAATAATCGTTTGGTGTTAATTTGAGAATGGAAGCAAAAATAGTAAAATTAAGTAATTAGATCAATTAGAAATTTGTTTACTTCTTAGCATAATACAACGTAGCTATACCCATTGTAAACCTTTTTTGTTTAGTATCTCGAAATCCGGCTTTTTCAAGTTCCAATAGGAAGGCCTTATCTTCGGCAAAACCGTGTACCGAGTCAGGAAGGTAGGTATAAGCAGTGCTACTTTTAGACACTATTTTCCCCAACCCAGGGAGCATATACCTGAAATAGAAATTATAAATTTGTTTAACAGGAAATACTTTAGGTTTTGAGAACTCAAGAACAGCTACTACTCCTCCAGGCACAAGAATCCGGTACATTTCTTCAAGTCCTTTTTGCAGCGTCTCAAAATTTCTAACACCAAAGGCAACAGTAATTGCGTCAAAACTATTATTGGCGAACTTCAGGTTTTCCGCATCACCCTCATGAAATTCGATAATTTTTTCCAACCCTCTGAGCTTAATTTTTTTCCTTCCAACTTCAAGCATTTCAGTGGCAATGTCGACCCCTGTAATACGATCGGGTTTAAGTTTTGAAAGCTCGATAGCTAAATCCCCCGTTCCCGTTGCTACATCCAATATTTTTTTCGGATTGCTATAAGCTAATAATCTTCGTACCTTTTTTCTCCACTGAATATCGATTCCTGCCGATAAAAAATGATTTAAAAAATCATATTTCGGAGCTATGTCGTTAAACATCGTTCTTACTTTTTCCTTTTCAGCTTTGTGAAGCGAGGCTGATGGATTATTACATTTTAACGACATATTATTATTGATGTGTAGAAAGTTATTGCTAGCAGATATCAGTATTTTGTTTATGAAGGGTATCAGGAATTTACCAGCAACCTGTTCACTTCATTGTGAAGTTTTTCTTTATTAACAGATACCACTCCAACTTGTTCGCAAACAAGACCACCAGCCAGGTTTGCAATTGCAGCCATAACAGGAGGTGAAGCATTTATTGCCACACACAATGCCGCAACACTTATAACAGTATCACCTGCACCTGAAACATCGGATATATTACGTAAGTGAGCTGGTATCAGCAATGATTCGTAACCTCCCTCTATCCTCCAGCTAATAAAAACTCCTTTGTCAGAAAGAGTATTTAATATAATTTGCGCATTCAATTTATCCTGCAGTTTTGCTACTGCAAGTTCAACGTCAACTTCGCTGTTAGCATTAAATTCTATGTTAAGGCCTTCTTTTATCTCTTTTATGTTTGGTTTGAACAATGTTACATTGTGGTAACTTAGGAAATTGGATTTTTTAGGGTCAACCACAACAGGTATTTTTTTTTCTAAAGAAATTTTCATCACTTGCTCAATGAGCGTTTGGGAAATAACTCCTTTGTCGTAATCCTGAAAAACAATTACATTAATATTGTTTGTTTCAATTATATTTTCGATTTTTTTCCACAGTTGCATGTTTTGTTTTTCAGTCAGCAATGAAGTTGTTTCTTCATCAACACGCAGCAATTGTGCATTATTGCCTATTACCCTGAATTTTGTGGTTGTAATTCTGTCATTACATTTTATAATTCCTTCATTTGTAAGACCTTCTTTTTTAAGCAGACCTTCAAAATCGCTGCCTCTTTGGTCCGTACCAATAACTGAGCACAATATTGGAGTGGCACCCAAAGCTTTTAAATTCAAACCTACGTTAGCTGCACCACCTAATCTGTTTTCACGCTTTTTGACCTCCACAATCGGAACGGGAGCTTCGGGTGAAATCCGGTTCACAATTCCCCAAATATATGAATCAACCATCACGTCACCAATAACCAGTGCGTTTTGATTGCCAAATTCTGAAAACAGTTGCGAAATTGATTCTGTAGATATCATGTGATTTATATTTAGTGGAGTGCAAAAATAATGATTCCTGATTGCAGTTAGGCAAGTTGTTAAGGTTTATTATATTTTTACAACCAGTTTTTAATACGTTTAATTCAATTAGTTACTATGTATACGATTGCCAGATTGATGATTATTTCGGTTTCATTAGTAGCTTATACCGTTGCTTTCGGTCAACAGATTAATATTAACGATGGAACCAATATATCTGGTATGCATGGCGATGAATTAAATGCTGAATGGTCGAGTGATAGTAAAAATTTACTTTTTGAGTCGGTGCATAATGGAAGTAGCAGAATATATTTACATCGATTACAGGAGGATACAGTGCTGTGTTTGAGTAATTTAGATTATAATTACAGAAACCCAGTTTGGCATCCCGATGGCGATAAAGTTGTTTTTGATTCTGATAAAGATGGGGCTGATTATCTTTATGTTTTAGATTTGAATACCAACGAAGTTTTGCCTATGTTCAAACGAAAGATAAAGTGCCGTAACGCTTCTTTTTCGGCCTCAGCGCGTCAGGTTTATTTTACCGGATGGGATGAATTAACAAACCGTTGGGAGATATATAGTTATGATTTTGTTTATAATAACCTCAACCGATTAACCGACATTAAGTTGGGCACAAGTGATGTGGATGTGACTACCGATGGTAAGCAGATTGTTTATTGTAAAGCTAATCCGTTTAAAAAAGCATATAATCTTGAAATAATTAACTGGTATGGAGAACAAATAATTAAGTTTGATAGATTTAATGGAGAAGATCCATCGTGGGGACCCTCAGTATTTAAGATTTTTTTTGTTTCTGATATGGATAATGAAAATTGCGAACTATACAGTATATGGAGAGATGGCAGCCATCTTCAACGTCTAACTTTTGATGATGCAAGTGTGGCATGTCCTGTTGTGTCGCCCGATGGGACAAAAATTGCAATGTCGATACTAACTGAATCGGATTGGGATATTTTTATCTTTCAAATAGAAGGGTACGAATGACGAAAATTATTAAATTTGCTGTTCATTAAAAAATAAGAAAATGGCACAGCAACAAGAATTTGATTTAAAAAAAGTACTACCATTAGGTATTGTAGTTATTGCGATTGTATTTGTAATAATATTTTGGAGCAGGATGACTGTAAATGTAGAGGCAGGACATGCAGGCGTTCTGTTTAAAACATTCGGCGGTGGAATCGACACAACTCAAACTTATGGTGAAGGGTTTCATTTTTTAGCTCCATGGAATGAAATGATAGTTTACGAAACACGTCAGCAGGAAATTGCTGAAGATATGAATGTGCTTTCTTCCAACGGACTTGAGATTAAAGCGGACGTTTCGGCATGGTACAGGCCAGAATACAATAAGTTGGGACTCCTTCATGCAAATATTGGAAAGGATTATTTGCGTAGGGTTGTGGTTCCTGCTTTAAGAGCATCAGCCCGAAGCGTGATTGGTCGTTATACTCCTGAGCAGATTTATTCGACCAAGAGAGACGCTATTCAAGATGAGATATATGAAGAAGCAAAAAATATCCTTGATGAAAAATATGTTGACCTTACACAGATATTAATACGCTCAATCGTATTACCATCAACTATTAAATCGGCTATTGAAGGAAAACTAAAGCAGGAGCAAGAGTCGCTTGAGTATGAGTTTAAGATACAAAAAGCTCAAAAAGAAGCTAAACGCCAGATAATTGATGCCGAAGGTAAAGCAGAAGCCAACAGAATCCTAAATGCCAGTCTCACAACCAATATACTACGTGAAAAAGGTATAAGTGCAACAGTTAAGCTTGCTGAATCAAATAATTCAAAGATTGTTATTATTGGCAATAGTAAGGATGGATTGCCTTTAATCCTTGGCGATATTAAGTAGTTGATTAATTTTTTAAATGTAAGCCAGTTCTTCCAGGCACGAACTAATAAGCTCAAAGGTGCGCTCAATATCATGGTCAAGGCCAACCGAGAATCTGATTAATCCCGGTGAAAGACCCATTTCCTGTTGTATTTCAATTGGAACTTCTGATGAGGTACTGCGTCCTGAGTTTGAAAATAATGTTTTAAAATACCCAAGGCTAACAGCATGATATCCAACACCTTTTTTCTGCATAAGCTCCATAAAAGGTGCTGCCCTTTCTGCAGTTTCAAGGTCGATGGCAATTATTCCGCTATAGCCAAATCCTTCATTCATTATGCTGTTCATTAGATCATGATGGGGATGATCGGACATTCCGGGGTAATTAAACTTAAGCCCTATTTCTTTGAATTTCTGAGCCAGATACATTGCATTTTCACCGTGTTTAACCATTCGGATATGCAGCGTTGCCAGATTTTTTAGTATTGAAGATGAGCGCAGAGGATCGAGCACGGGTCCTAATAACATGGCAGTACCATTATTAACATTACTGATATCATTAATAAACTGATGTGAGGCACAAATTGCACCCGCAACGCAATCATTTTTACCATTAATAAACTTTGTCATGCTGTACACAACTATGTCGGCACCAAGTTTAAACGGACTAATAATCATTGGTGTAAAGGTGTTATCAACCAAAAGTTTAATATCGTTTTCATGAGCAATTTTTGCTATTGTAGGGATATCACTTATCTGAAGCATGGGGTTGGTCATGCTTTCGGTATAAATTACTTTTGTGTTTGGTTGAATGGCATTCTTAATACTTTCAATATCAGATATGTTTACGAATGTTACATCAATATTAAACTTTTTAACATAGTTATGTAAGAATGCAAAAGTTCCGCCGTAGGTTGTAACACTTGTTATGATATGATCGCCGGCATTACAAATTTGTAAGATTGCCGTTGTAATTGCCGCCATTCCCGATGCAGTTACCCATGCTGATTCGGTTCCTTCCATAGCTGCAAGAGCATCGCTTAGATACTTGTTTGAAGGGTTCCAATGGCGTGAATACAAAAAGCAACCTTCTGCCCCGCCTTGAAAGGCATCAATCATTACATTTTCATGTAAAAAGGTATATGTTGCCGAATCGGTGATTGATGGATTAACATCCCCGAATTCACCAAATTGCTCTAGTTTCTGGATGGCTGTGGCTGGATCGTATTTTTTTTTTGCCATGATTTTTATTTTTAAATTTAAAAAGCAAAAATAATAAACATAACTGCTATACTCATCAGAATGTTTCTAAATTGAAATTGTTTTTCGGATTTGGTTTGTGTAATAAAATTTGATAAATTCGCTTTATTAAATAATTTGCAACTAATCGGCGTTAGTTTGGTTGTTGACTTTTAAGGAAAAATCAGGAAGTGAATACCGCTAATCCCCTTTTGGAAGGGGCGAAGGATAAGTAAATATGAGAATATATTTATTCCCTGATTTTTCACTGAAGACGCTGGTTAGTTACTATAATTCTATTTTAATGAGGATAATTTTGAGGAAATATTCGATACTGTTATTTACGTTAGTGGTTGTTTTTGTTATCGTTAATTTTCAGGGAACAGAAACAGTTCGTAAAGTGTTTATTGATGGTGATGGAAGCGGCCATTATGCTTATTTGCCGTCATTATTAATATTTCATAGTGTTGATTTCGAAGAGGTTTTTCAGTTTGAAAAGCACAGGAGGCCTCCCGATTACACAGGGCATAACTTTCTTAAAAAAGGCGATATATTAATAAACAAATACACAGTTGGTACTGCACTGCTTCAGCTTCCCTTTTTTATTGTGGGATTGTTGCTGAGTTTGTTGTTTGGTTTTGCGCCAGATGGTTATAATATAATATTTCAGTATTGTATTGCATTTTCCACACTATTTTGGGTAGGGATTGGTATTATTTATTTTATAAAATTACTGGTTACTTATGGTGTAGATCGAAAATTTGCATGGGTGATGGCAATAATAAGTTTGTTTGGGACGAATTTATTTTTTTACACGTTTATCCAGCCATCATTCACACATGCATACTCATTTACACTGATAACAATTTTTTTGTATTTCTGCAGGAGGGTATTTTTGGATTATGAGAAAAGGTATGTATTAGCAGCTGCTTTTTTATTGGGTTTAATTGTACTGGTGCGTCCCGTGAATATTCTTGTAGTGGCATCACTGCCATTTATTGCCGGTACGCCACATAATTTCATGAATTCAATAAAAAGAAAATTATCAGACCACCACTATATACTTGCCATTTTAGTATTTCTATTGGCAATCAGCCCTCAGCTCATTATTAATTATCTGCAAACCGGAACCCTGATTATTTACGGGTATGAGAACGAAGGTTTTTATTTTTCAAATCCTCAAATCTTCGATTTTCTTTTTGGTTATCGAAAGGGGTGGTTTGTATATTCTCCAATGTTTTTACTGCTTTTCCCGGCCATAATTAACATTTGGCGGCGTCAGTCAGCCTATGCTTTTTTCACATTTATTCTTTTCATATTAATACTTGTGTATATTTTTTCTGCATGGTGGAACTGGTTCTTTGGCGACAGTTTTGGCATGAGGCCAATGGTTGATTATTATGGTTTGTTTATGCTTGTAATAGCATTGCAGCTGCATCAACTTAAATCGCTGGTACTTAAAATTGGAGCAGTAATTTTTGTTTGTCTTGTTATTTTATTAAATCTTGTTCAATCGTACCAATATAACAAAGGCATCATTCATCCTGATTCGATGTCGAAAAAGTCGTATTGGCATGTTTTTATGAAAATGGATAGGGAATATATAAGTGTTATAGCTGGAGGGGATGAGTCGTTTTATGGAAAGCTTTCAGACATGCCGTTTTTTAGTACACAAAACCAAATTGATTATTTTGACGAAGGATGGACCACTTCAAATTTAGTAAACAAAGAAAGTGCATTTTCTGATTCATTATCTGTAATTCAAAATGCAATCCAGATTTACAGCCCTACATTTTCATTTAATATATCCGACTCTCTGATAGGCTACAACAATATTTTTGTAAGATTTAATACTCATTATTATGAGATGGAACAAAATGCTGCTTTAAGCGCAGTATTTGTTGTTGATATTTCGGATACCACGGGCAATACCGTTTTTTATAAAGCATTTCGCATTAAGCACCTTCCAGACGATAGTGTGAGTGAATGGAAAATGGGAAGTATAGGGTTTAAGCTCCCCGAAATAAAAGGTAACATGGCATACATCAAGTTTTACATCTGGAACATTGAAAAGCAAACATATTTACTGGATGATTTATCAATGAAATTTTATACTTATAATTCCGACTAAAGTAATTACCCAATTTATTGAGCAACCTTACGGAAGTTTTATTTGCTTTTATCTGTTTTTTTTATTATCTTTATGGTCTTGATTTTTAACCGTTCATAAAATCTATCAGCTATGGAACTAGTAAACTATTTTGATAGTAGGATCAGGACAACTCAGACAAGAAAGCTTAAAACTTTCCCTTTTATTACAATCTCACGCGAAACTGGTTGCGGTTCCACAAAAATCGCAAAACAGTTTGTTAAAGCACTTAATGCAACCGGAAATCAATGGAAATATATTGATAAAGAGATTCTTAATGAATCGGCCAGGAAACTAAAACTCAATAAGTCGAAAATTAAATATATTTTTGATGCAGTAACCAAGACCCATGCCGATGAAATTCTCGGAGCCTTATCGAGCAGATATTATAAGAGCGATAAGGTAGTTAGAAAAGTAATATCAGATGTGGTAAAACACTATGTGGAGGAGGGGAATGTGGTACTTGTGGGAAGGGGAGGAGCAGGCATTACAGCAGGTATGAAAAAGGGGATGCACATAAGGCTCGTTGCACCTTTTAGCTGGAGAACCGAGTCATTGGTATTACGTCACAACAAATCTCAGAGCGAAATAGAAGAGTTTATTAGAGATAGTGATGTAAAAAGAAATAAATTGCTCAAATCATTCTGTAAAGAAAAAACCGACGAAACGTGTTTCGATTTAACAATAAACTGCGCTAAGTTTTCACCAAATGAAATCGTTGATATTATTGTAGTTGCTATGAAACAAAAAGAGTTGATATAATTATTGATGTGCAAAACTAAACCACTATGGACTAAAAGTACCATAGGTTTATAGCACGAATGAAATTCGTTTTGAGATTACCTAATCATGGACGGAAGCCAGAAGTTAGAAGTCAGAAGTTGTTACTTCAAGCTTCAAACTCCGGACTTCCGACTTGAAACAATGAAATTTATAGAAACTGAAAGTCTTGC